>OGNL01001010.1_pt1 | contig 9899 bp, 9 predicted proteins | sample 1573471 | NCBI WGS metagenome assembly OGNL01 (sample SAMEA2582001, study PRJEB24529) | metagenome | biome: Human gut stool | place: China | collected 2011 | reverse complement strand
TGTTGACGGACCTGAGTTTGATGGTCATCTTGTAGACTTTGACCAGGCTATGAAGAGAAGTGCTATGTACAGAACTGAAGAGGGAAGAGCAATGCTCAAGCTTCAGGAAGGTGATACACATCACGGCGGTTGTGGACAGTGTAATTAGAAAGGATGGGTTTCAAAATGGACGTAATGAAGAAAGTGCCAGTCAGAGAGCAGGCTCCTGACGTAAGAAATAAGAATTTTGATGAAGTATGTCTTGGATATAACAAGGAAGAAGCTATGGAAGAGGCAACAAGATGCCTTAACTGTAAGAATGCAAGATGTGTTCAGGGCTGTCCTGTATCTATCGATATCCCAGCATTTATTCATCAGGTAAAAGAAGGAAATATTGAGGAAGCATATAAGATTATTGGTAAGTCAAGTGCACTTCCTGCTGTATGTGGCCGTGTATGTCCACAGGAGACACAGTGTGAAGGTCAGTGTATCAGAGGAATCAAGGGTGAATCAGTATCAATTGGTAAGCTTGAAAGATTTGTTGCTGACTGGGCAAGAGAGAATAATGTTGAGCCAGAGAAGCCAACAGAGAAGAAAGGCAAGAAAGTTGCTGTTATCGGTTCAGGTCCTTCAGGACTTACATGTGCCGGAGACCTTGCAAAAATGGGATATGACGTAACTATATTCGAGGCTTTACATGAGGCTGGTGGTGTATTAGTATATGGTATTCCTGAATTCCGTCTTCCTAAGTCAACAGTAGTTGCCCACGAAGTTGAGAATGTTAAGAAGTTAGGCGTTAAGATTGAGACTAACGTTGTTATTGGTAAGTCAATGACAATTGACCAGTTACTCGAAGATGAAGGCTTTGATGCAGTATTCATAGGTTCTGGTGCAGGTCTTCCAAGATTCATGGGTATTCCGGGCGAGAATGCTAACGAAGTATTCTCAGCTAATGAGTACCTTACAAGAAGTAATCTTATGAAAGCTTTCAAGGATGAGTATGATACTCCAATAGCAAGATTTAAGAAGGTTGCTATCGTTGGTGGTGGTAATGTTGCTATGGATGCTGCAAGAACAGCATTAAGACTTGGAGCAGAAACTCATATCGTATACAGAAGAAGTGAGGAGGAGCTTCCAGCAAGAGCTGAGGAAGTACATCACGCTAAGGAAGAAGGAATTATATTTGACCTTCTTACTAATCCGACAGAGATTCTTACAGATGACAAGGGTAATGTTACAGGTATGAAGTGCATTAAGATGGAACTTGGTGAACCTGATGCTTCAGGAAGAAGAAAGCCTGTAGAGATTCCTGGTTCAGAGTTCGTTATGGAATTAGATGCAGTTATCATGTCACTTGGTACATCACCTAATCCGCTTATCTCTTCAACAACTAAGGGACTTGACATCAACAAGAGAAAATGTATTGTAGCAGAGGAAGAAACTGGTAAGACATCTAAGGAAGGTGTATATGCCGGTGGAGATGCTGTTACAGGTGCAGCTACAGTTATCCTTGCCATGGGAGCAGGAAAGGCTGGCGCTAAGGGAATTGACGAATTCCTTTCTAACAACTAATATATATGTATAATAAAATGCCGTGTTAATCGTAGTGATTGACACGGCATTTTTAATGCGGAAATATTAATTAAACATTTTCTCAACGAACTGTTCTGAAAAATTCTCGGCTTCCTCATCTGAGAGGTCAGTAAACTGTACGGTTAACTGTTCTTTAACATAAGCTGTACGGTTAAAATATTTCATTTCTTCCTGAATATCTCCGGCGTAAGAATTTTCAATATCTTCTTTAGTTATGTTGTCTTCCAGCCAGTTAAGTACATCGGCGGCTTTCTTATCCTCAGTTTCAGCCTTGGCTTTAATTTTGTTAGAGTATTTCAAAGACCAGACACCGATTGCAATGAATCCGATAAATAACAGACCAAGAACAATATTAATAAAAAGGAATGAAGGTGCATCTTTAGTTACTATCTTAATGATACCGATATCATTAAGAATCATAAGAATGATTCCGATTCCTCCACATACAAAGAATGTGATGGCAGAAGATAAGTTATCCTTGTACTTGTCAGTGCTGCTTTCATACAGGCTTCCACCTGTAAGAAGAGAGTCATTCCCGTTATTATCCTGAATGTTGTCATTAGTTATGTCAGTTGCGTTTTCAGACATAATATTCCTCCTTGTTATAGAACTTAACCATAAGTCCTTTATTGTTCAGATATTATAAAATATAATTGTGAAAAAATAAAGAACATCTGGATTAATGTGGTAAAATACGAAAGAAAGATATTACAGATTAGTAAGATTAAGGAGATTGATATGAAAACACTTATAGTGACAGGGGGAAGTCTTGATATAAGCTGGGCAAAGGATTTTGTCAGGACAATAAATGCTGAATACATAATTGCAGCTGACAGTGGTCTTAAATATATTGATGAACTCGGACTTGTGCCGGATATGATACTGGGGGATTATGACTCAGTAGAAGATGGACTGCTTGATAAGTATAAAAGTATAGATATTAAGACTTATCCTAAAGAAAAGGATTATACAGATACGCATATTGCTATTATAAATGCATTGAAAGCCGGAGCGTCAGTTATATATATACTTGGGGCGACAGGTACAAGGATGGACCACACATTTACCAATATATGCAATATGAAGGCTGCACTTGACAGTGGCGTACCATGTTTTATATGTGACAGTCACAATAAAATATATCTTATAAATGACAAGATGGGAGAAGTGAAAGTGTCCAAAACAGGACAGTATGGTGATTATGTATCATTTGTTCCACTATCTGAAGAAACAATTATAAGCCTTGCAGGATTTAAATATGTGCTTGATGATTATATACTTCATCAGGGCTTAAGCATATGCCAGAGTAATGAAATTAAAGAAAATGTGGCGGTTATAAATATAAAAAAAGGACTTGTGATTGTATTTGAAACAAAGGACTAAAAATACTTGTAATTATTGGCAGATTGTAATAAAATTAACAAAGAGTTGCGCAATAGCAACGTAAAAAACAAGGGAGGTCTCGTAATGAGTAATACAACACAGGCATTATCAAGGATTGAAGCAATACTTGATGATAGCAGCTTTGTTGAAATCGGTGCTGGTGTGACTGCCAGATCTACAGATTTTAACATTCAGGAAAAGAAGGCTCCATCCGATGGTGTTATTACAGGATACGGAGTTATTAATGGTAATCTTGTGTATGTATACAGCCAGGATGCAACTGTTCTTAATGGTTCTATCGGTGAGATGCATGCTAAGAAGATTTCAGCACTTTATGATTATGCTATGAAGATGGGAGCTCCTGTGATAGGTCTTATTGACTGCGCAGGTTTAAGACTTCAGGAAGCAACAGATGCTCTTGAAGGTTTCGGTACAATTTATAAGAAGATGTCTATTGCATCAGGTGTTATTCCACAGATTACAGCAGTTTACGGTAACTGTGGCGGTGGACTTGCAATTCTTTCTTCATTATCTGATTTTACATTTATGGAAGATAGCAAGGCCAAGCTTTTTGTTAACAGCCCTAATGCATTAGATGGTAATAATGAATCAAAGCTTGACTCAGCGTCAGCTAAGTTCCAGGCAGAAGCAGGAGTTGTTGATTTTACAGGAGATGAGGAGACTATTGCTAATGGTGTAAGACAGTTAGTTTCTATGCTTCCTGCTAACAACGAAGAGGATGCTGCAGTTTCTGCAACAACAGATGATCTTAACAGAGCATGCCCGGATATGGCAGCAGAGATTGCTGATCCTGCATTAGCTCTTTCAGATATTGCTGATGATAATGTATTTGTTGAAGTTAAGGCTTCATATGCTAAAGAAATGGTTACAGGATTTATTCAGGTAGATGGAATTACTATTGGTGCTGTAGCTAACAGAACAGCTCTTTATGATGAAGAGGGTGAAGTGGCTGAAAAGTTTGAACCGGTTCTTACAGTTAAGGGCGCTTACAAGGCAGAGAATTTTGTTAATTTCTGTAATGCATTTGAAATTCCTGTACTTACACTTACTAATGTTAAGGGATTCGAAGCTACAGTGGCAGCTGAGAAGGGAATTGCAATTGCAAGTGCCAAGCTTACATATGCATTTGCTAACGCAGATGTACCTAAGGTTAATGTTATCACAGGTGAGGCTTATGGAAGCGCATATGTTTCTATGAACTCTAAGTCTTTAGGTGCTGACCTTGTCTACGCATGGCCAACAGCTTCTATCGGAATGATGGATTCACAGCTTGCAGCAAAGATTATGTATGCTGATGAGATAGCAGCCGCTTCTGATGTGGCAGCAACTGTTTCAGAGAAAGCAGCTGAATATGCTAAGTTACAGTCAAGTGTTGAGTCAGCAGCAGCAAGAGGATATGTTGATGCTGTTATTGACCCGGAGAATACAAGACAGTATGTAGCCGCTGCATTTGAGATGTTATTTTCAAAGAGAGAGGTTCGTCCTGATAAGAAGCATGGAACAGTTTAATTAAGAGGTGACAATATGAAGAAGACTAATTTGAAAAGATTCTTATTGTTATTCTGCATGTTAGCCTGCGTATTCAGTATGACAGCCTGTGGTAATGCACAGATTGATACTAATACAGCTAAAGAATCCATTAAAGATAACGAGGTTGCTTATGTTGAGAATTACCTCAAGGACTGGGCAAAGGATATGATTCTTTACCTTGACAGCAATCAGGGTGAAGCAGGAACAGATGCTCTTATTGCAGATGCAGAAGCAGGAATAACCCTTAATGATGTTAACAGTAAGATGTATATTGTTAACCAGCAGGGAATGAATGTTAAAACAATAGGATTATACAATAGCTGGAACAGCACTAAAGATGAACTTGGTGAACTCAAAGAGTCTGTTGATGTTAACAACATTAATGTAAAGGTCAGTGATGAAACAAGTGAATTATGTACTATTTCAGTTAAACTTAAATTCGAAAAGAGAGTATGTACATTCGAATTCGTAATCAATACAGATTACACACTTGAAAGTGGAGCTATTAATCCATCATACACAACAGGTGAGAAGATGGGTAAGGCCGGAATGAATACACTTATTGGTATGGGAACTGTATTTGTAGTTCTTATATTCATTTCATTCATTATTTCTCTGTTCAAGTATATAAGCGTATATGAGAACAGAAAGAAAGAACAGAAAGAAGACACAGCTTCTGTTGGTGTTGATAATGCTATAGCACAGATTGTTTCTAATGAAGAAGAAAATGTTGAGGACGATCTTGAACTTATTGCAGTTATTACTGCAGCAATTGCAGCATCAGAAGGAACATCTACGGATGGTCTTGTTGTCCGCTCAATTAGAAAGGTTAATAATAGGAGGAAATAATCATGAAGAACTATACAATTACAGTTAATGGTAACGTATATGATGTTACTGTAGAAGAAGGAACAGGCAGTGCAGCTCCAGCAGCTAAGGCAGCCGCTCCTAAAGCAGCTCCAAAGGCTGCACCTAAGGCAGCAGCACCAGCAGGTGCTCAGGGAGCAGTTAAAGTTAACGCTCCAATGCCAGGAAAGATTCTTAAGGTTAATGCAACAGCAGGTGCTGCTGTAAAGAAGGGCGATGTATTGGTTGTCCTTGAAGCTATGAAGATGGAGAATGAAATCTGTGCTCCTCAGGATGGCACAATTGCAACTGTTGAGTGTGCAGCTGGTGATTCTGTAGAGTCAGGTAAGGTATTAGTTTCATTAAATTAATTATGATACTGATATAAAGTGACTTACGGAGGTATAAGATGAGTTATATTATAACAACTTTAGGAAACCTCGTTCACCAGAGTGCATTCTTCGGACTTACATGGGGTAATTACCTTATGGTTCTGGTTGCGTTTGTTTTCCTTTATCTTGCAATTAAAAAAGGATATGAACCTCTGCTCTTAGTACCTATTTCTTTTGGTATGCTTCTTGTAAACCTTTATCCTGACATTATGTTAGCAATAGAGGATTCAAGTAACGGTGTAGGTGGTTTGTTACATTATTTCTATTTACTTGATGAATGGAGTATTTTACCATCACTTATTTTCTTAGGTGTTGGTGCTATGACTGATTTTGGTCCATTGATTGCTAACCCGGCAAGTTTCCTGCTTGGTGCAGCAGCACAGTTTGGTATCTTTGCAGCATATCTTATGGCTATTCTTATGGGATTCCCAGATAAGGCAGCAGCAGCTATATCAATTATTGGTGGTGCAGATGGTCCTACTTCAATATTCCTTGCAGGTAAGCTTGGTCAGACTAAATATATGGGACCTATTGCAGTAGCAGCATATTCATATATGTCACTGGTTCCTATTATCCAGCCACCAATTATGAAGCTTTTAACAACTAAGAAGGAAAGAGAAGTTAAGATGGAACAGTTAAGACCTGTTTCTAAGCTTGAGAAGATTCTTTTCCCTATAGTAGTTACTGTAGTAGTAGTACTTATTCTTCCTACAACAGCACCACTTGTTGGTATGCTCATGTTAGGTAACCTTTTCAAGGAAAGTGGAGTTGTTAAGCAGCTTGCAGAGACAGCTTCTAATGCACTTATGTACATAGTTGTTATTATCCTTGGAACATCAGTTGGTGCTACAACAAGTGCAGAAGCATTTCTTAACCTTGATACATTAAAGATTGTTGCATTAGGACTTATTGCATTCGCATTTGGTACTGCAGCAGGTGTGTTATTTGGTAAGATTATGTGTCTTGTTACACATGGTAAGGTTAATCCGCTTATTGGTTCAGCAGGTGTATCTGCGGTTCCTATGGCAGCCAGAGTTTCGCAGAAGGTTGGTTCTGAGGCAGATCCTTCTAACTTCCTTCTGATGCATGCTATGGGACCTAACGTTGCCGGTGTTATTGGTACAGCGGTTGCAGCCGGTACATTTATGGCCATGTTTGGCGTTATGTAAAAGGAGGATATTATGGCAGAACAGGTTAAAAAACCTTTAAAGATTACTGAGACAGTATTGCGTGATGCACATCAGTCTCTTATAGCTACAAGAATGACAACAGAGCAGATGCTTCCTATCGTAGATAAGATGGATAAGGTTGGTTATCATTCAGTAGAGTGCTGGGGAGGAGCTACATTTGATGCTTCACTCAGATTCCTTAAGGAAGATCCATGGGAAAGACTTCGTAAGCTTAGAGATGGATTCAAGAATACTAAGCTTCAGATGCTTTTCAGAGGACAGAATATATTAGGTTACAATCATTACGCAGATGATGTAGTTGAGTACTTTGTTCAGAAGTCAATTGCTAACGGTATTGATATTATCCGTATTTTCGACTGCTTTAATGATTTAAGAAACTTAGAGACAGCTGTTAAGGCTGCCAAGAAGGAAAAAGGACATGCTCAGATTGCTCTTTCTTATACATTAGGTGATGCTTATACACTTGATTACTGGAAAGAGACAGCTAAGAGAATTGAAGATATGGGTGCAGATTCTATCTGTATCAAGGATATGGCTGGACTTTTGCTTCCATACAAGGCTACAGAGCTTGTACAGGCATTAAAGGATGGTTCATCTCTTCCTATTCAGATGCATACACATTATACATCTGGTGTAGCTTCAATGACATACTTAAAAGCAGTAGAAGCAGGTGCTGATATTATTGATACAGCTATGTCACCATTCTCAATGGGAACATCACAGCCAGCTACAGAGGTTATGGTAGAGACATTTAAGGGTACACAGTATGATACAGGACTTGACCAGAATCTTCTTGCTGAGATAGCTGATTACTTCCAGCCAATGCGTGAGGAAGCATTAAAGAGCGGACTTATGAATACTAAGGTTCTTGGAGTTAATATTAAGACATTACTTTATCAGGTTCCAGGTGGAATGCTTTCTAACCTTGTATCACAGCTTAAGGAAGCTGGTGCAGAGGACAAGTACAGAGATGTATTAGAGGAAATCCCAAGAGTTCGTAAAGATTATGGTGAACCACCTCTTGTTACTCCTTCATCACAGATTGTTGGTACACAGGCTGTTCTTAATGTATTACAGGGTGAGAGATACAAGATGATTACTAAGGAATCTAAGAAGGTTCTTGCTGGTGAATTTGGTCAGACAATCAAGCCATTCAATCCAGAAGTTCAGAAGAAGGCTATCGGTGATACAAAGCCTATTACATGCCGTCCAGCTGACTTGATTGAACCACAGCTTGAGAAATTCAAGAATGATCCAATTGTACAGCAGTACAAGCAGCAGGATGAGGATGTGCTTTCATATGCATTATTCCCACAGGTTGCGACAGAGTTCTTCAAGTATAGAGAAGCTCAGCAGACAAAGGTTGATCCTACAAAGGCAGATACAGCTAATAAGGCTTATCCAGTCTAATAATTAATATAATAGACCGTCATGTGCGCAAAAGCGTATGTGGCGGTCTTTTTTTGCAGGTAATGAGCCATGCAATCCAGAATGTGCTAGCACAAATTCTGGATTATATGGCGAATGCAGATAATGAACAACGAAGCACGAAGTGCGGAAGTTGTGAATTATCAAGGCTCGGGAGCAGCGAAGCTGCGTAGAGACTTGACCTGCAAAAAAGCAGGGCAGCGAAGCTGCGTAGAGACTTGACCTGCAATCCAGAATGTTTCTCTTGATATAAATTCATTTTGCATGTAAAATTAAACAGTATAATTAAGCAAAAGGAGCACGATTGTGATTAAGTTAGAACGATTTGAAGTCATGAATATGAATAATGCCATCAGAGGTGCAAGAAATCCATTGAACAGCTGGGCAAGAATGGACAGTTACTTTGATGAGGAAGGAAAATTTGTTTTTGGGCCTAATGATCTTGACCTTGCCAAGAGATTATGTAAGGCAGGCTCAGACCACAGAAAGTTCATAAGACAGATATTTGTTACAGTCGATATAACAGCACCACTTTACTGGTGGAAGGAATACGATACATATAAGGTTGGAACAGTTGCCAACTCAACAAGTACAATGCACAAAATTCACAGCAAGCCATTTGAAATGAGTGACTTCAGTGTTGACCATTGTACAGATGCTGCACTTGATATGATGCAGAAGAATATTGACTTTTTAGAGGGTGTCCGCAGGGAGTTCGTTGAAACTAAGGACAAGAACCTCTGGTACAGCCTTATCCAGCTTCTTCCTGAAAGCTATAACCAGATGAGAACATGTACATTTAATTATGAAAATCTTGCAGGAATGTACTATTCAAGAAGAAACCATAAGCTCGCCGAATGGCATACATTCTGCGACTGGGCTTTGGGATTACCTTATTTTAAGGAACTTCTTGTTCAGGAAGAAACTGAATAATATTAGGGCAGTTGAAAGGATATAGATGAGCAGTGTTATAATAATAGGTGGTGGCGCTGCCGGAATGATGGCTGCCATTATGGCGGCAAGAAACGGGCATAGTGTTACACTTATGGAAAAGAACGAAAAGCTTGGAAAGAAGCTTTTTATAACGGGTAAAGGCAGATGTAACTTTACCAATGCAGGTGATGAAGAGGATATAAGACAGAGTGTTGTAACTAATCCTAAGTTTATGTACAGCGCATTTAAAGGATTTTCAAACTATGATGTTATGGGTTTCTTTGATGAACTTGGACTTAAGTTTAAGATAGAAAGAGGCAACCGATGTTTTCCAGAGTCTGACCATTCCTCAGACGTCATATCAGCACTTGCAAGGGAAATGCGTAAGCTTAAGGTCAATGTCCTGCTTAACACAGAAGTTCTTGAGGTGCTGACAGAAGAGCCAGAGGATGGCGTTAAGAGGTTTAGCGGTGTTAAGTACAGGGAACTGTCTTCTGATAAGAAACAGACATTGAAAGCTGATAACTGCATAATCGCCACAGGTGGAAATTATGAAGATACCAGCTTTCAATGTCTGTTTCTTATCACAAAAGATTTCCCTGTA
>OGNL01001008.1_pt1 | contig 9903 bp, 10 predicted proteins | sample 1573471 | NCBI WGS metagenome assembly OGNL01 (sample SAMEA2582001, study PRJEB24529) | metagenome | biome: Human gut stool | place: China | collected 2011 | reverse complement strand
GTTAATTAACTCTCTCATTTTCAATCGATTACATAAGAATTAACAGAGTATTGATAAATTGAAGAAAGAAAATAAATTTCTTTTTATTGTAATTGATGAGTTCGGTAAAATTTTGGAGCATGCAGCAAAGAATAACCCTGAACGTGAATTGTATTTCTTACAAAAGCTTGCGGAGTATGTAAATGTGCCCTCTCGTAACATTATTCTTTTGACCACGCTTCATCAAAATTTTGGTGCATATGCAGGAAAACTAAGTGAAAGTCAAAGAAATGAATGGTTAAAAGTTAAAGGTCGCTACAAGGAACTGGTTTTTAGTGAGCCTGTTGAGCAATTGTTATTTCTTGCTTCGGAGCAGATTTCAAACTCAAAGTTAAAATATGATTCAACTGCTTTGGCGGAACTTTTGGCATTAGCAAAGCGAACAAAGTTTATTTCTCCGCAATTAGATGTTAGATCCATAAAGAAATTATTTCCTTTGGATGCTTTCTCTGCTATGTGTATGACTAAGGCAATACAAAGGTATGGTCAAAATGAAAGAACCTTGTTCTCTTTTTTAATGTCAAAGGGAGCGAATTCATTCAGAGAGTTCATACCTGAAGAGAATGAAACATATAACTTAGCAAGGGTTTATGACTATTTGATTTATAATTTCTTTTCAGTATTGTCAGAGGCAAATGCTGATTCAATGAATTGGACCTCTATGCGTGTAGCAATAGAACGAGTAGAGAGTGGGGTAATACACACTGCTTATATTGAGGATGCATTGAAAATTGTTAAAAGTATTGGCTTGCTTAACTTGTTTGGCACATCTGCGACATCTATTAATAAAGAATTGTTGATTACTTATGCTCGCACTGCTTTAGCAATAAAGAATCCAGAAAAGATTTTAGAGGTGTTGACTGCACAAAAAATCATTAGATTTGCTGCATATAAATCATCTTATATTCTTTTTGAAGGTACTGACTTAAACTTGGAAGACGAACTATTCAAAGCTGCAAATATTGTTCAGAAACCGACTGCCGATGTTGCAAACTTAGCACCATACCTGACTCAAAAAGCAGTTGCTGTTTCTGAAGAGTATTATAGAAAGGGTACACCTCGTTATTTTGAATATGTAGCTAGAAATGAAGCAGAACCTCTTTTGCCTCAAAATGATATAGATGGTTATGTGCAGTTAGTTTTTCCTTTGGATGAACGGGGAATTACATCAACTCTAGATGTTTCTAGAAATTGTCCATATGCAAATATATTTGTTGTGTTTACAAACGTTGATGAGATCACAAAGCATCTTTATGAAATATCCAAGTTGCAATATCTTATTGAGAACGTAGTATTGGATGATCGTGTAGCTAAGAAGGAAATAGAGAAACAGATTAAGTATGAGAAATCATTGCTTAATTGTGCTATTAGTGACTCTCTAATTTCTGGTTTGCATAATTGTACATGGATATATAATGGTGAAATACAAGAAATAAAATGTTTCAAGGATTTCAATCAATTGCTATCATTGGTATGCAAGGATGTTTATAGTGCAACACCAATTTTAAGAAATGAACTGTTTAATAAGCAAAAACTTAGTTCAGCTATATCACTTGCAAGAGTGAAATTGCTGGATGCTATGCTTGAAAATTGTGATAAAGAAGATTTTGGATTTGCAAAAACTACATGCCCACCAGAAAAAGCAATATATTATAGTATATTTAAAAATACAGGAATTCATAGAAAGACTGAGGACGGCAGTTATGTGTTAGGTGAACCACAGAATGATTTGTTGAAAGAATTGTGGGATGCAAGTGTTGGCTTTATTAAGCCTAGAAAGATAAGCGAATTTATAAAGATTCTCAAATCTCAGCCCTTTAAACTTAAACAAGGTGTGATAGATTTCTGGGTCCCAATTTTTTTGTTTATAAAACAGCAGGATTTTGCGATATATGGTAGTAATGGAGCATATGTCATGAGTATTACTAAAGAATTCTTTGAATTGCTACAGAAGCATCCTGCGGATTTTTCTATAAAAGCTTTTAATGTAAGCGGTGTAAAAATAGAATTCTTTAAGAAGTATCGTCAATTCCTGAGAAAGGATGATAAAACGGCGTTAGGCTCTACTTCATTTATAGAGACATTCAAGCCTTTCTTACAGTATTATAAAAGCTTAAATGAATATGCAAAGAATACTCGGAAGTTTGAGAATGTTTCTACAGGTAAGTTTAGAGATATTCTGGCACAAGCAAAGGATCCAGAGAAAGCGTTCTTTGAGGACTTACCAGAAGCGTTCGGTTATCACGGTGGCCAGCTTATAAATGATCAAGAGTTTATAGAACAGTATTTAGGCAAAATACAAAAAGCTGTTCGTGAACTGAATGTATGTTATGATAATGCAGTTGGGCGTATTGAGGATAGAGTGAAGAGCGAATTATCCTTACATGGTTCATTTGAAGAGTATAAGAATTGCCTTGAGAAAAGATACATGAATGTCAAAAAACATCTGTTGACGACAAAGTGTCGGACTTTTCTCGAACGAGTTCTAGCTCCAGCAAGTTCATCGAACGAGTTCTATGAGAAGATATGCAATGTAGTTATTGATAAGCAACTAGTCCAAATGCGTGATAAGGAAGAGGAAGCTTTGCTTGATAATCTGATCTTCTTTTTTCATGAGTTGGATCGTCATGTGGCAATTTCATCTATAGATGCAGGCACCGATGAGGTCTTTAATTTTGAGATTGCTTCAACATCTCATAAGATGGTGCATTCTCAGACATATCGACTGCCAGATAAACAGAAAGAGAAAGCGCAAAAAATTGCTGATTCAGTAGAAAAATTGTTGACAGGAGATACAAATTTGGATGTCTGCATATTACTTAAAATGTTAAACGAAAAGTTATCAAAATGAAAGTTAGGCATATATTAGGAATATCTGGTGGAAAAGATAGTGCTGCTTTAGCCATATATATGAAGAATAAATATCCTAATCTGAAGATAGACTATTATAATTCTGATACAGGATGTGAATTAGAAGAAACAGATATTTTAATTAATCGTCTGGAATCATACCTTGGTGGAATAACTCGATTACGTGCTGCAGAGGGCAGTCCAGAACCTACGCCTTTTGAACACTTTTTGAAGGCTAGTGGTAATTTTTTACCGTCACCCCAAGCTAGATGGTGTACGCAAAAAATGAAACTTGCTGAGATGGAAAAGTTTGTAGGTGATGAGCCGACAATTTCCTATGTTGGTATTAGAGGTGATGAAGAACGAGAGGGGTATGTTTCAACAAAGCCTAATATTCAGGCGATATTTCCTTTTCGGAGGAATATCTGGAGCTTGGATGTAATAAACTTGTTTCTGAGTCCCAAGAATGCCTCAATAGTTCGGGATATTTACATAAGAATGTGTCCGAATGATTACATTAAAGCAGTATTGCAGGTTCTGGATACTCCGTTGTCTAAGGATTTTTATTATAGTAAGAAACTCAATGCTCTTTTAGATATAGATGTAAAGGTCTTTAATAAAGCAGTTTACGAATATTTGAAGACGACAGATTTGCCTGTAGGTCAATTAGAGGAGTTTCCTTTAATTGATAATGATGATGTTCTTGTTAAAGAAGACATCTTTTCAATATTGGAGGATTCTGGAGTTGGTGTACCTGCTTATTATAAGCCTGTTGAGTTTGAAGTCGATGGTAAGAAAGGTACTTATAGCAGAAGTCGTTCTGGTTGTTATTTCTGTTTTTACCAGCAAAAAATAGAATGGATATGGTTATATGAGCAACATCCAGATTTATTTAAAAAGGCTATGGAATTTGAGAAAGATGGTTATACTTGGAACCAGAATGAAAGTCTCTCAGATCTCATTAAACCAGAGAGAGTCCGTCAAATCAAGCTAGACGCTATTAAAAAGCAGGAGGCTAAACGAAAACAAGGAGATGGTACTCTGCTTTGTCAATTAGATGATGATGATGAACTTATGTGTGCAAACTGTTTCATTTAAAATCATGACAAAATGCTTAAATCTAATGTAATATGGCCAAATAGTAGACGTTTTAAGTCACGCTCAGAGTGGGAACCAATAGGTTTCTTCTCTGAAGCGTTGTGTAACTCTACACAATTTGATTTGTATTTGGGTTTCTTTTCTTCATCTGCCATTAATGTTTTGGCATATAGTTTTGCGAGTTTTTTATATCATGGTGGGAGAATGAGAATGATAATTAATGATATTCTCTCATCTGATGATAAACAGGTCCTCGTTGTTTGTGAATCAGGTGTGAGTATTCCATATTTTGACCTGACTAATCTTGAAACTTTAAGTTATACTTTATCTAATAGAGACAAACACTTCTTTGAATGTTTGGCATGGTTGATTAAGAATGATAGAATAGAGATTAAAGTCGTATCTCCAAAGGAGGGACATGGTATATCGCATGCTAAATGCGGCCTTTTTAGCGATGGTTTGAATAAGGTTGCTTTTGACGGCTCTTGTAATTTTTCTCGGACTGCTTTAATTGAGAACATAGAGAGTATTACTGCTTTTTGTGATTGGGATGGTCAAGGAGATCTATTTAAAATAAATGACATAGAAGAAGAGTTTAATCGTACTTTCTCAGGTGAAAATGAGTCAGTCAACTATTTGAGTAGTGATAAGATAAAGACCGCAATTACATCTTCCTTTGCAGAGAAGGACATTAAAGAGTTGGTTGCAGATGAAAAGACTCTTATTAGTAAGGCACTTAAAGATCAATTACCTGTAACGATCAGTAAGTATCTTACAAAAGCAAAGATAAATGTCTTGGATATGATTGATAAGATAGTTCCAGCTCAAATCTCTATTGACGATATAGATGACGAACCTAAGTTTCCATTTTCAGAGCCTAGAGTATATCAAAAACAAGCATTTGAGAACTGGAAGAATAACAAGCAACAGGGATTGTTTGCTATGGCTACAGGTACAGGAAAAACTCTAACCTCATTAAATTGTTTATTAAACATTTATAAGAAATAAATCTATTATCTTGGTACCAACAATAACGCTTGTTGATCAATGGGAACAAGAATGTAAACGGTTTAATTTTAAGAATATAGTGAAGGTAAGTTCTAAAAATCCAAAATGGAAAGATGAAGTAGGTACAATTAAACTCAGAGAAGAGATTAACGATAATGCAGACGTTTCTTATATCATTATAGTAACTTATGCATCTTTTGCAAGAGAAGCTGTATTTAAGGAGCTTATGTCATTTAATAAGATGACACAAAAAAGACTTTTATTTATCGCAGATGAAGCCCATAACTTAGGTTCTGGACGAATTTTAGATAGACTCTCAGGAATAAAGTTTATAAGACGTATAGGTCTTTCTGCGACTCCTGAGAGGCAATATGATGATGATGGAAATAGAGCCATTATGAATTTCTTTGGTTGTGAGAATGATTTTACGTTTGAGTATTCGATGAGTGATGCTATAGATAATGGTTTCTTGTGCAGATATTATTATTATCCTCATTTAGTTCGGCTTACAGACAAAGAAATGTCTGAGTACATGCGTATTTCTAAACAGCTAGCAAAGTTCTATAATAATGAACGAAAGCGTTTTACTGGAGATGATGATATCGTAATGCATCTTTTATTGAAGCGTAAGCGCATTATTCATAAGGCATCTAACAAAGACGACATTTTTAAAACAATATTGCAACAAAGATATAAAGAGAAGGGCAATCTTAAGTATACCCTGGTTTATGTACCTGAAGGCTCACGTCCTGATGATGAACGGTCTGATATGTATGACAAGAGCGAAGAGATAGAGAATGATGATTTTTCTGATAGCTTAATAGATAAGTATTCCCGGATCGTACTTGAAGTTAGTAATGAGACGACTGTAAAGAAATTTGTTTCTGGTATTAAAGAAAGGAACATGATACTTGATCAGTTTGCAAAAGGAGAGATAGAGGTACTAACTTCAATGAAATGTTTGGATGAGGGTGTTGATGTTCCTCGTAGTGAGATGGCTATATTCTGCGCAAGTACAGGTAATCCCAGACAGTTTATTCAACGTCGTGGCCGTATTTTGAGAAATCATTCAGAAACACATGGCTATAATACATGATTTGGTGGTTGTTCCAGAAGTTAACTCTGAACAAGAGAATTATAATATGGAGCGTAATTTACTTCAAGGTGAGTTAAAGAGAGTTCGTGATTTTGCCGTACTTTCAGAGAACGCAGACTTTGCTTATACTGAATTAGAAAATGTAACATCATACTATAACCTTTCAATATTCTAATATAATGGCTTACAATGAGCAATTAATGAAATTTGGTAAGTATGAGGCTTATGAAGTCGGTAATATTTATCAAGCATTGGAATCTGACAATTATGTGATAAATGTTGTTGCTCAGATTATTAAAAGAAGTTCTGAAGATGATGCTAAAGAAAGCGAAATCTGGAGAGAAATTAATGAATATCTAAAAAGAAACGTATGATTATAAAGGAGTTGCGTATAAAAAATTTCCGAAGCTATTATGGTGACAATAATCGTTTTGTCTTTTCGGATGGCCTTACGTTAATAATAGGAGATAATGGTGATGGTAAGACTACCTTTTTTGAAGCTTTGCAATGGCTCTTCAATACTACGATAGATAAAGGTAGCATGGATCATGTTTCAGAAATGCGTAAGTCTAAACTTGAGATAGGAGAGTCTGATGAAGTTGTAGTTTCAATGCTTTTCGATCATGACGGAGAGAAGAGTGTTGAGAAATCATTTACTTTTGAACGAACAGGAGAAGATACTTTTAAAGTTGGTACTTTGATGTATCGAGGTTATGAGACTAATAACTCTGAAAGAATATCGGTGAATGGAAAAACTTTGATAGATAGATGCTATGATGCCTTTATTCAGAGGTTTAGTATGTTTAAGGGAGAGTCCGAACTAAATGTTTTCGATAGTCCAACAGCTTTAAAAGATTTGGTTGATAAGTTTTCTGGGATTCGTCAGTTTGACAAATTAGAAGAGTATTCGACTTCTTTTGCGCAGAAAGCAAATATTGCATACCTGAAACAGATAAAGTCTGATGAAAAAGTCTCTAAAGAAGCTAATTCTTTGGAACTTAGAATTAAACATAAATCAGATGAGATTTGTCAAACGAAAACTGATATTAAGGAAAAGACACATTCTCTCGAATTGTTTACAACAAAACTGTCACAATTAGAACAGAGTCAAGAAACATCAGAAAGATATAAGGATATTTCTAGTCGTCTTAAAACAAAACAAGAAAAGGCGATAAAGCTCAAAGCGCAAATAGGAATGGTGGACTATAATCATAGTTTGCTTGATAGATTATGGATTCTTGGAGCATTCCCGCCAATTCTTAAGGAGTTTCAACAGAAGTGCTCTGCTCTTAGTAAGGAAAAACGTCGGCAAGAACGTTTGTTTGATCAACAACAAGCTGCAGCAAAAGCTAAACTTGATACGATAAAAGAGTTGCAAGGTGTATTAATTAATGGTGCGACAGAACTTCCTTGGTATCTTCCCAATCAAGAAACTATGGAAGAAATGCTTCACGATCATATTTGTAAGGTATGTGGTCGCCCTGCTCCAGAGGACTCTGATGCATATGCTTTTATGCTTCGTAAATTAGAAGACTATAAACGACATGCAGAAGCGAAAATAAAAAGGGAAGCTGCTCAAAAAGAGATTGAAGAACAGACTTTGTTTAAAAATCATTACATAGATGAGTTGCATCGTTTGAGTATACAGCTTAGTGGAACAGAGGAATCTAAGATATCTGCTATTGCTGGAGAAATTAAAGATCGTATTGAGGTCGTAGCAAGATTAACGAGTGATCTTAATTCTGTGAATGAAGAAATAAAGGAGATAACAGATGAAAAATCTAGACTTCTTATTCAGGCTGGTAATATTCCGGAAAGTGTTCTAGAAGCACAGTTCAATGATATTAGGGGATTGTTTGATCAGAAAGAAAGAACAACAGTCAGACTTGCTCAGTTAAATAATGAGTTGGATAAGCTAAATATTGAAATGAATGAACTTCAAGAAATGCTTGACTCATTGGCGCCTGTTAGTTCACAGGCAAAGGTAATGAAAGATGTTCATTGTACTCTTGATGAGATCGCAAAGGCATTCTCTAAAGCAAAGAAGGAGAATCTTAGAAGATTTCTCTGTGATATGCAGGATCGTGCAAATGAATATCTTGAAGAGCTAAGTGCAAATGATTTTCATGGTGAGATCAGACTCGTACAAACGGCAGATGATTCTACTGAAATTCGTTTGTTTAGTTCAAATAATACTGAAATCAAGAAACCTTCTGGTTCTCAAAAGACAGTTATGTATATTTCTGTGTTGTTTGCTATTTCTGATTTTACGAAGCAGAAAAGGGACGAAGATTATCCTTTAATTTTTGATGCAGCAACTTCTTCTTTTGGAGATTCAAAAGAGAAAGAGTTTTATAATGTGATTGATAAACTGAATAAGCAGTGTATTATCGTTACAAAAGACTTCATTTCTGAAGGAAGAGTGCGTCAGAAGGATATTGAAGGGCTGACTTGCTCTGTTTATCGTATTCAAAAAGCTGTCGGATTCGATCAAAGAAATATGGCAACAATTCGTACAACAGTAGAAAACTTGAAATAGTATAGATATATGGAATCATTATATGAACTTTGGGCTAAAAGAAATCCACAGTGGGAGAAGCGTTACCAGGACTCAATCTTGGAAGTTTTTTCTGACTATGGTAAAGGAGTTAATAAGTATCAGGATGTAAGAGGAAAGATTTTTGGTGCAGGATATGAAATGTTTATTATAGCATTTTTTATTGGTTTGTATTATAATCGTACAAAGCCGTTAACAGAAGATAAAGCAAAATTGAAGTCTTTAGGTCAAGCTATCATGTATTGGGGTAATATTGAAACTAGGACTGGCCGTAGCGCATATCCACGAATCCGTGAATATATGTTTGCAGCACTGATAGCTCGGACGGATATTGATTTTATAGCTCTTGAAAAAGGGGACATTACACCTAGAAGTGTAGTCGATAAGATGATTGAATGGAACAGTATGCAAATTTTGGTTTTGACTATATTCAAGAAAAACTAGAAGATGCTCCAAATTATTTCTTTAAAGAAGGTGCGTTTCTTACAGTATTTCAATCTTTTCTAAGTAAGGAGGAGAGTGATTTTGATTCTGATGATCCAGAGGAATTGTAAAATAAATGCTCGTGCAGTATGATTATACTTGTACGGGCATTTATTTTATAGTGTTTCAGTGTATGACAAAAATGTTCAAAAAAGAGTATTACAATTATTAGGAGAACCTGTGTTGATACCAACGTTCTTTATTTAAAGTGATTTTAATCACTTCTTTTGTCCTAATATTTTGGATTGCTGGTACGTTGTTGATCATTCCTAGTGAGAAATCTGTATAGGTGTCATCAGAGCAGCAGTTTAAGACGTTTTCGTCATTCATGTGTGCGTATATGACAAAACAGTCAGCCGCATCAAGTGTTGCCGTGGGATATTTTTTTTGTAAAGTATCCCATGCGCTTTCAAATAAATATTCTAGAAGATCGGAATCTATTTCTTCATAGAATGAGAATTCTTGGAAGGTATTATTTTTTGTCATATAAAGTATGAGTTAGAATTGTTTTTTGCTTTATATTTATGGAGTAAATATAATAATAAAAATAATATAAAGACTCTGAATTGCAGATATTTAACAATGTTTAGATGGTCGTTCGAGATCATTTTTAAAATTGATATTAAAACTCAGAAATTTGAATCCGGTTTACAGATATACAGATTGGAATATAGTTTACAAGGAGATGAGATATCGATATTTCCTTTCAGATTAGGATTTCTCTACCGTGTCTTTCAGATTCTCATGATACAGATCCAAAATTTCCTGAGCC
>OGNL01001005.1_pt1 | contig 9947 bp, 9 predicted proteins | sample 1573471 | NCBI WGS metagenome assembly OGNL01 (sample SAMEA2582001, study PRJEB24529) | metagenome | biome: Human gut stool | place: China | collected 2011 | reverse complement strand
GTTCGGAATATTGGCCGCCTTTCCGGTGCTCCGGACTTCCTGCTGCACCGTGCTGCGCAGACGCAACTGCAAGGCTTCAATATGATTGTCCATTGTGCGCAGAATGCTTTCCCGCAAAGAAAGTAATGCCTGCTGCAGATCCTGCACCACCGGGTTCTCCACGGCTGTAGTACTCTCCAATTTGTCACATTGCAGACGCATCTTATTGTATTCCCCAATCTGACTGACCAGATTGGTTTCCGAAACTCCGATATTCGCTGGAATCAGAGACTTGTCATTCTTCGGCTGCAACAAAAACTCTTTCAGATAACGGGTCAGTTCCAGTTCTGTCTGCAACTGCACGGCTTCATTCTGAAACTGGTCTGCCCGCTGCAGATACATGCCACTCTGCGTAGCATCCACCAACTGATTGGCACTGCGATAAGAAGCAATCTGATTATCCACATTGCCCAGTTCCTTTTCCAGAATGGCGAGACGATCCACCACAAAACGCTCTGTATTGCGCGCTACCGTATTCTTGTCATTGACAATATCCTCCTTATAGGCATCCACCAAAGTATTCAGGATATCCTCGGCACGCTGAGGTACCGGATCGGTAATATTCAACTGGATCATGCTGGACTCCTTGGAAGCCTTGGTCACACCTAAACGAGCCACCAAAGCATTACCGGTATTGCGCACGGTGGATTTCAGGACTTCAATTTCCTGTTCCCGATCAAATTTCTGATAAAATCCGGTAGGCGCCACAACCAACTGGCCGACTGCCGTCTGCACCGTATCATTCAGGGCAAAAGTCTTTGTTTCGGTCAATTCCTGATCCTGATATTTCAACTGAAACAGTTCCACCTTTTTTCCGGGCAATAGCCGCAGACGAAAACTGCAAGCCAAATCATCCCCCTCCACAAAATGTACGGTCACAGGACTCACGCCATAAAGATCTGTAGGTCGCCAGAAACCTTTAATCTGATAACGCACATTCAGATCCAGACGGCGCACCACCTGTTCGGCCAGATGCAGCGATTTAAAGATCAGGATTTCATTTTCCACATTCCCCCCTACACTCATAAAACCGACTTCTTTAAAGATTTCGGCTTCCGAAGGAGTACGCGTTCCACTATTCTTGTCCTTAATCAGCACCGTCACCATCCGTTGGTATTGGGGGGCTGTGCGATGCAAATAAATATAAGCCAGCAGCAAGCAGCAGATCACTGCCCCCACATAGCAATACCACTTTTTCAGCGCCACATGCAACAGATCCATTGGATTCAGCTCCAATCCAGAACCTGATAAGTTTTGCTTATTCTGTTGTTCCATAAATCTACTATCTTAATAAGGTTACAATTAAAGTAGCTACCGACATAATCGAACTAAATACTGATACCCAGGTACCCACCGAAGTGACCTGTGTGCTCCGGCTCTGGATGGTTTTGGCATTATTCGGCTCCACATAGACCACATCATTCTGCTGTAAATAATAATAAGGAGACTGTAACAAGTCTGAGGAACGCAAGTCCAGATAATGCACGGTACGTTTTCCCTCTGCCTCACGGATAACGGCTACCCGGTCACGTTTCGCTTGAATTCCCAAATCACCTGCCTCAGCCAAAGCTTCCAATACCGTAATTCGATCCGATTTTACATTGATTACTTTTGGATTTTTCACTTCTCCCAATACTGATACCTTAAAATTCTGAAAAGAAACTGTTACCACCGGATCTTGTAACAGATTTTTCTGCTCTAACTGAGTTGTAATGTACTGAGCCAATTCCTTTCGGGTCATTCCTTCTACACGAATCTTTCCCAGTTGCGGTAAACTGATGTAACCTTCCACATCTACCTGATACCCTAATTGCGCTCCACTACTACTACTTTTAGCCTCTAATGTATATGATGTAGCTGGTAAATTAAAAGGAATTGCCAATTCCGGATTACGTGCTGAAATTGTAATTCCCAATATATCATCCTTACGAATTTTAATTTCATAATCCTGTGTAATCTCCTCTTGCAGTCCCTGATTCAGATCCTGAAAGTACAATACCCTTTCCGGTGCAGCACAACCTGCCAGAAAAAAAACTCCCAGTAAACCAATAATCCATTTCATTTTCTTCATATCATCTATCCCATTTTTATGAGTTTAAAAGTACAAAGTAAATCATTTTTTTTTAATTCTCCTTTTTTTTCTATTAAAATCACGCTTTAATAATCAGAATCCAACATAATGCATCTGATTTTAAGTTGAAATCAATATTTTGAATCTACAAAAGCAATCTAAAGAACTAAAATTTCTTTCCAAAAACGATACTACAGAATGTATTCCATAAAATCCTAAAATCAAACCACCAGGAACGTTTCATTAAATAATATAAATCATATTCCAAACGATATAGCATTTTCTCCATCGTATCAGTATATCCATTGTATAATGTGGCAAAAGATGTTACTCCCGGACGTATTTGATACAAATAAGTATAACGCTTATCATAATCCAAAATCTGATCTATATAGAATTTACGCTCAGGTCTTGGTCCAACAAAAGACATGTCACCAATAAAAACATTCCAGAGTTGCGGAAGTTCATCAAGATGATGCGCACGCAAGAAAGCTCCTATCTTGGTCAATCGTGAATCATTCTCCCCCCCCTTATGGCTCAGCTGAGGACCGTGTTTCTCCGCATCTGTCTTCATGGAACGAAACTTATAAATATAGAATGGTCTTCCAAACCGTCCAATGCGCTCCTGCTTAAAAATAGCCGGACCTCCATCTTCCAATTTTATCAGAATATAACAGCAAAGAGCCAAAGGAGAAAAGACTAACATGGCAAATAGGGCAATCAGACAGTCTCCTAATCTTTTAACGGTTCTAGAAAAAGCAGACATCGAGTCTGGGATAAAGCAATCTTTAGGAACTAAATGGCTGACATTTGTCTGAATCTTAATTTCCTTCAGAATCTTCTCTTCTTTTAAATTTGCCACCCAGCAACCATATTTATAATGGTCTACCGTTTTTTCAAATACCAACAACAAATAGTTCTCCTGTTCCTCTTGAATCATCCCCTCTCTTCTTATCTTCTTTACTATACTGGAAGAAATCATAGTACAAGGCAATCCAATGTCAGACAGTCCTACCACATTATCATATTCACAATCGTTGGCATATAGTCTTAATAAATATGCAGAATATCCAAAGGCAACCCACATGTCAATTAGTGGAATATTATACAAATGAACATGTGAGTTGTCATTTTTATTCTCTCGTTCTACTATATCCCTTACGTTAAGTATATTATCCATAGACGTTAATTTAAAAAACAAATTCAGTCACTACATCATCTTGTCAAAAAGATTCAAATATTTTTCAAGAATAACCTCCTCACTAAATTTCCTCTCTGCCAAAACTCTGGCTTGTTTACCTTTGTTTTGCAATTCTACTAATTTATCTAATGTCAAACTATTAAGAAACTCCAAAATTCCATCTTTGTCATTCATGGAATACGAATACCCAATATTTGACTCTTCAATCATTAAAGACACTTCTGATTCGGCATCTCCCAAAAACAGTATAGGTTTGCCCGCAGCCATTATATTATAAGTCTTAGATGGCACCCCTAATCCACACATTCCCGGAGCCAAGGTTACAATAGCCAAATCACATTGAGCCAACACATCATTTTGCTCATTTCGTTTAAATGAATCATGAAACGAAACATTGTTCATTTGATTGGATGCGACATAAGCTTCCATTTTTTTCTTCATGGCCCCTTTACCCCAGAAAGAAAATTTCAGACATGGGTTTTGCACGGATTTAACAATCTCCAATAAACTCATCAGTCCCTGAACTCGTCCCAAATTTCCTGCATACTGAAGATTGATCTCCAGTTGTTCAGATTTTATCATGTTAGGGTAAACCAGATCCACTTCAGCCCAATTCTCAATAATCTCAATTTTTGTATGATGAGGATTGGATTTCAGTTTCTTCGTCATCAGAAATTTCATATCACGCCCCAGAACAACCAATACGGAAGCCTGTCGGTAAGCCGTATCAAATATTTTTTTCAAGATTCTATAGCTCCAATCCGATTGTTTTAATATTCCTGCAGGTATGGTATTTTCCGGGAAAATATCATGCACCAACAAACAATATGGATTGGAAACGAACCTCTTTAAGAAAGACAATAATAATAATAAAGGAGCAGGATTCGTAACAGAAAATAAAATGTCGTCCTTTTTTCGAAGACGGCATAAAGTGCAAAACAACCTTACAGTTATAAAAATCATCCGTAAAGTGCGAGACAACAGCTTATCCTTATTTAATCTAGGCAATGATATACGATTTATTTCTATATCAGGATTGATATAGCCTCTGTTTGAATTATTCCCTTTCTGATAAAATTCAGGACCGCAAATAACCAATACCTGATATTTTTCAGCTAATCTGTTTGCAAGTTTAGTAAGAATGTATGCCGTTGAGTTTTCTTCTGGATAAAATAACTCAGAAATTATTATTACACGTCTCTTCATATTTAAGAAAGCAACTATAGAGTCTGTTTATTTTAATAAATCTATTTCCTGAAAAGGTAAATATGGCCCTTTTTTGATTTCCAGAATCAAAGTATCGGGTTCCAATACCTCAAAAGAATGCCAATCTTCTGGCATAATCTCACAGATGATATTTCCACTTTCATGACTCATCACATATTTCTCAGCAATAGTCTTGTCATCATTATATCTGCGTACTTCCAATGCACCCTGTAATAACACAAAAGTTTCTTTTTTGGCCGGATGCAAATGACGGTGAACAGGCATTACCGTTCCTGGCTGCAAAGAATTCAACAACTTATGGACATCCTCTTCCAAACTTTCGTGAATATTATAATTCATACGCAGACGGGGAGATTCCCCCGCCTGTGTATGAAGATCTGAAATAATTTTTGTTCCAATAATCTTCATTGTTCTTGTTTTAAAATTTACGCCAAACCATTTTATTCACCACTCCGGTGTAGCTCTGAATCAACTTCACCACCTTGGTAGAAACATTCTCATCCACATAATTCGGTACTGGAATACCGTCATCGTGGTTATTATTCATTTCTACGGCTACATCTACAGCCTGCAACAGAGAATGTTCGTCAATACCAGCCAGCACAAAGCAACCCTTATCCAAAGCTTCCGGACGCTCGGTACTGGTACGAATACAAACAGCCGGGAACGGATGTCCCACACTGGTAAAGAAGGAACTTTCCTCGGGTAATGTTCCGGAATCAGAAACAACCGCATAGGCATTCATCTGCAAGCAGTTATAGTCATGGAATCCCAGAGGCTCCTGACGAATAACACGCTTATCCAGTTCAAAGCCACTTGCTTCCAGACGCTTACGGCTTCTCGGATGGCAGCTGTAGAGAATCGGCATATCATACTTCTCGGCCATCTTGTTAATGGCTGTGAACAAGGAAATAAAGTTCTTTTCGGTATCAATATTCTCTTCGCGGTGTGCACTCAACAGAATATATTTTCCTTTTTCCAGACCCAAGCGAGTATGCACATCACTAGCCTCAATCTCTTCCAGATTGTTGTGCAGCACTTCCGCCATCGGAGAACCGCTGACATAAGTACGCTGAGGAGCTACATTACTGACATTCAGATAACGGCGGGCATGCTCGCTATAGCAGATATTCACGTCACTGATAATGTCGACAATACGACGGTTGGTTTCTTCCGGCAGACACTCGTCAAAGCAACGGTTTCCAGCTTCCATGTGGAAATAGGAATATGCAAACGCTTGGCACCGATTACACTCAGACAGGAGTTTGTATCTCCCAATACCAGAACAGCATCAGGCTTGATCTCGACCATCAGCTTATAGCTCTTGTCGATGATATTTCCCATGGTGGCTCCCAGATCATCGCCCACGGCATCCAGATAAACTTCCGGATCTGCCAGTTTCAAATCCTTGAAGAACACCCCGTTCAGGTTATAATCATAATTCTGACCGGTATGTGCCAGAATGCAATCAAAATATTTTCTACACTTGTTGATGACAGCTGCCAGACGAATAATCTCCGGACGTGTACCAACAATAATCAACAGTTTCAGTTTTCCGTTATTTTTAAATGATGCCATAATTCTATTATTTTACAGGTTCAAAAAATGTATCCGGATGGGTAGGATCAAAGATCTCATTGGCCCACATCACCGTAACGAGATTTTCCGTTTCACTCAAATTGATAATGTTGTGAGTATAGCCAGGCAGCATGTGTACCGCCTCAATCTTTTCTCCGCTGACCTCAAACTCAATCACTTCATCCGTTCCCAACTTGCGCTGCTGAATCAGTCCGTGTCCGCTGACCACAATAAAGAACTCCCATTTGGTATTGTGCCAGTGCTGTCCCTTGGTTACTCCCGGCTTGGAAATGTTAATGCTGACCTGGCCGCATTTCTCCGAACGAAGCATTTCCGTAAAGCTGCCGCGGTCGTCCACATTCATCTTTAAAGGAAAAGACACTTTTTCCTTAGGCAGATAAGACAGATAAGTGGAATAAAGCTTCTTGGCAAAAGAATTAGCAGGAATCTCCGGAATTATCAGATTCTGAGGCTGCTCGGTAAACTGATGCAAAAGGTCTACAATCTCTCCCAAAGTAACATGATGCGTCACCGGAACGGCACAATAACGGCCTTCCTCTTTCAATACGGTCTCTACGCCGTCAAACTCGCAATGATGCTCCTTTCCGCTTAATGCAGCAATCATTTCCTCTACCAGATCGTCAATATAAAGCATTTCCAGCTGCACAGAAGGATCATTGACCTGAATAGGAAGATCGTGCGCAATATTATGACAGAAGGTAGCCACCACACTATTGTAGTTGGGGCGGCACCATTTTCCAAAAAGATTCGGGAAACGGTAAACCAGCACTTTGGCACCGGTTTCCTGAGCATAATCAAAGAAGAGCTCTTCGCCGGCCAGTTTGGACTTGCCGTAATCCGAAGTGCCGTAACGTCCGATCAGGGTAGCCTGAATAGAACTGGAAAGCATCACCGGACAGGTATTGCCATGTTTCTTTAAGGTACCCAGTAAAGTGGATGCAAAGCCGAAATTCCCCTGCATAAACTCTGACTGGTCTTTCGGACTGTTTACGCCTGCCAGATTGAAAACGAAATCTGCCTGAGCACAATAATCATCCAGCAATGCCGGATCAGTATCCAGGTCATATTCCATGACTTGAGACACTGTAACCGGATAATTACGGGCTTTTCCGTCCTTGATATTATTGAGCTGGGCACACAGGTTCTTCCCTACAAACCCGTGTGCACCTGTAATCAATATCTTCATTTTTCTACGGTTTATTATTCAGAACGAATTTCCTTACCCTTAGCTTTCTCAATCAAGCCCAAATCCTCCTGAACGAAGCGCAGACGCATCAACTGTTTCTTCATGCCCTCTACATCCAAACGCTCGGTATTGTGGCTGTGATAATCCTCAATTTTAGAAACCTCTTCGCTTCCTTCCTTAAAGAATATGTCGTAATTCAAATCACGACTATCGCATGGAATACGGAAATACTTACCCATATCGATAGCCTTCGCCATTTCTTCACGAGTCACCAAAGTTTCGTACAACTTCTCTCCGTGACGGGTACCAATTACCTTAACTTCTGTATCTCCATATTTCGGATCTACCTTGGCATAGATTTCCTTCAAAGCCTTGGCCAGAACATCCAATGTGGCAGCTGGTGCTTTCTGAACAAACAAATCACCATTATGACCATGTTCAAAAGCATAGACTACCAAATCTACCGCATCATCCAAAGTCATCATAAAACGGGTCATATTCGGATCGGTAATGGTAATCGGATTGCCTTCCATCATCTGCTCAACCCACAAAGGAATCACAGAGCCGCGGCTGGCCATCACATTACCATAACGGGTACAGCAGATGGTAGTGGCAGCTCCTTCACCCAGCTCACGTCCTTTGGCAATAGCCACTTTCTCCATCAAAGCCTTGGAGATACCCATGGCATTGATCGGATAAGCAGCCTTATCGGTAGACAAAACCACCACGTTCTTTACTCCATGCTCAATGGCAGAAAGCAACACATTCTCTGTTCCCAATACATTGGTACGAGTAGCTTCCATCGGGAAGAATTCACAGCTGGGAACCTGCTTCAGGGCAGCAGCAGCAAATACATAATCCACACCACGCATGGCTACATCTACCGATGTCTTGTTACGTACATTTCCAATATAGAATTTAACCTTAGGATTCTGCAAACGGTGGCGCATATCATCCTGCTTTTTCTCATCACGACTAAAGATACGGATTTCCTTAATATCCGAATCCAAAAATCTTCTCAAAACGGCATTTCCAAATGAGCCGGTGCCTCCTGTAATCAAGAGGACTTTGTCTTTAAAAATACTCATAATTATTTATTTAACAATTTATCATATAGTTCAATATATTTATTATAACAATCCTCATCTTTAAATTTTTCTTGGATCCTTTGTAGACAGTGTTTCTTGAAAAAATTTTTCCCTCTTAATTTTACCTCAGAAACAACTCTTAAAACACCATTAATATCTCCTTCCTTTATAACAAACCCAGACAATGTATCTACAATTTCTGGACAAGCTGTAACATTGTAAACTAAAGCAGGAGTTCCACATGCGAGAGCTTCAGCTGTTGTAAGCCCAAAAGTTTCTTGTTTTGAAGGATTAAAGAACAAATCTGCCGTTGAATATAAGTCTGCCAAAAAGTCAACACTATTTGTTCTTTCGATAGGAATAATATTTGAAGGTAATGATTTTATTTGCTGTTTATCAAGTCCCACAAGTATTATTATTTCATCTTGAGATAAGAAGTTACTTAATTGAAGAAAATCACCAAATCCTTTTCCTTCACTCCACGGAGAAGCAACTCCCAGTATTATAAATTTATCTTCAAGACGATATTTTCGTCTGATTTTAGAAGCATCATTTCTTGGATAAAATACTCTAGTATTTATACCATTGTATATTCGATTTATTTTATAATCCTTTAAAAAGGATCTTTGAATCAAACCTTTTAACCAATCGGAAACAGATACAATGATTAAATTATCAATCCCTGTAAAGGAATCCTTTTTTAGATTAAAATTTCTTTTCGAAAAATCTAAAAAGGACTTTGGATATGACCCTATTATAGGACAGTTATTACATTCTTTTTCCCATTTATAACAACCTACAATATGAAAATGAGCGCAATGCCCTGTAAAACTCCAACAATCATGAAATGTCCAAACAACAGGAACATTGATTTTTTTTAAATAATTAAAAAGTATAGGGTAATTTATGTAATAACCGTGTATATTATGCAAATGAATGATATCAGGTTTTATCTGATCTATAAATTCTATTGTTCGTAATGTTGCACGCTTGGAGCCTAAGCCATGTGCATCTCCCAAAAGACTTTTTAAACCATGCAACTTCTCTTCAAATTTTCCTTCAGTACAAAAATTTTTAAGCTGACTAGAATTAACAAAACGGGGGCCATGAATTACATATGTTTCAAATCCTTTTGTATTTGCCAACAAACCAATATTCTCAACAATACGCCCTGTAGAACCAAAATTTAACGTCGTATTAATTTGCAATAATCTTTTCACAGTAATTCAATATTGTTTAAATTTTAACTCTTATAAATTTCAGCAATAGACATAGGGCCTGATTTATAAAAAGAAATATCATTTGCATCGTAATTTCTACAAAACTCAATAAGACGAACTGCTGCTTCCTTAGGATTCCATTCTTCTTTCATTGTTTTATATGCTTCAAGACTCATTTGTTCACGTTTATTATTATTATCTATTAAATACTCCACTTTTTTGACAAAGTCATCAAGATTATCATTTTCATACATATATCCATTAAAGCCATCTTTTATCAAAAAGCGAGCACTACCAATATTTTGATTTACAACTC
>OGNL01001002.1_pt1 | contig 10009 bp, 6 predicted proteins | sample 1573471 | NCBI WGS metagenome assembly OGNL01 (sample SAMEA2582001, study PRJEB24529) | metagenome | biome: Human gut stool | place: China | collected 2011 | reverse complement strand
CTCATCGTGATGAGCCGGCATGATGTCGGTCACATACTTCAAGTCCGGACGGTCACTCATCAGGCGAAGCAAATCCACTTCATTAATCACTTCCTTACGGGCAGTATTCACCAGCAAACCGTTTTTCGGCATACGGTTCACCAAATCATAATCAATGGAGTTCTTGGTTTCGGCAGTAGCCGGAATGTGCAATGACACCACGTTGCAAGTAGCATACAGTTCTTCTGCAGAACCTACCGGTTTCACACCGTCGGCCACCATGGCTTCCTTCGGACAATATGCATCGTAGGCATAAATGTCCATACCGATGCCCTTTGCAATACGAGCCACATTGCGCCCTACGTTACCGTATGCATGGATACCCAGTTTCTTACCCATCAGTTCCGTACCCGATTTACCGTCGTAGAAATTACGAACCGCCATGATCATCATACCGAAAGCCAGTTCGGCCACCGCATTCGAATTCTGTCCCGGTGTATTCATCACGCAAACCCCGTGAGCCGTAGCTGCCTCCAGGTCCACATTGTCATATCCCGCACCGGCACGTACCACGATTTTCAGTTCCTTTGCCGCATCCAGCACTTCCTTGTCAATGATATCACTTCGGATAATCACTGCATTCGCATCCTTCACTGCATCGAGCAACTGCTGTTTTTCTGTATATTTCTCCAGCAAAGCCAGTTCATAGCCCGCAGCTTCTATCTCTTTCCGAATACCGTCGATAGCTACTTTAGCAAACGGTTTCTCTGTCGCAACCAATACTTTCATAATACTTGATTTTAAAAAGAAAACAAGGACGTGTTATCGAAATTCCACGCCCTTATCTTCGGGTATAACAACAATTAATGCATTTTCTCAAATTCCTGCATGCAGTCAATCAGTGCCTGCACACTTTCTACCGGCATGGCATTGTAGCAAGAAGCACGGAAACCACCCACAGAACGGTGACCCTTGATGCCCACCATACCTTTTTCGGTAGCGAACTTCAGGAAGTCGGCTTCCAGGTCCTTGTATTCATCGGCCATCACGAAGCAGATGTTCATGTACGAACGGTCTTCCTTGGCCGTTACGGTGCCACGGAACAGCTTGTTGCGGTCAATTTCGGCATACAGCATGTCGGCACGCTGTTTGGCACGGCGCTGCATTTCTTCCACGCCACCCTGTGCCTTGATCCAGCGCAAAGTCTGGAGAGCCGCATAAATAGGCACTACCGGCGGAGTATTGAACATAGAACCCTTGTCCACGTGTGTCTGATAATTCAGCATGGTCGGGATGTGACGGGAAACCTTACCCAGCGCATCGTTCTTCACGATAACGAAAGTCACACCTGCAGGAGCCAGGTTCTTCTGTGCACCTCCGTAAATACAGATATATTTGGAAACGTCTACCGGACGAGAGAAAATGTCCGAAGACATATCGGCCACCATCGGCACATTGACATCCAGGTCGGCATGCAATTCCGTACCGTAGATGGTATTGTTGGTCGTGATATGGAAATAATCCACGTCGGCCGGCACTTCATAATCTTTCGGAATATAAGTGTAGCCTTCTTTTTCAGAAGAAGCCACCTCTACTGTTTCGCCGAATGCTTTCGCTTCTTTCAGCGCTTTCTTGGCCCAAGTACCCGTATTCAGGTAAGCCGCCTTCTTTTCCAGGAAATTATAGGGAACCATACAGAACTCCATGCTTGCACCTCCACCCAGGAACAATACCGAGTATCCTTCCGGAATGTTCAGCAGTTCCTTGAACAGTGCCACTGCTTCATCTACCACCGGCTGGAAGTCTTTAGCGCGGTGACTGATTTCCATCAACGAAAGTCCTGAACCATTATAATCAAGAATAGCCTGAGCTGTCTTTTCTATCACTTCGCGAGGCAAAATAGACGGTCCCGCATTAAAATTATGTTTCTTCATTGGAAGTTTGTTTTGGTTAAACAATCATTTTAGCTAACACTTGCGAATTTAGTGATTATTTTTAGACTTCCAAAAGTTTTCGTGATAATTTTACAGCCTTATTGAATTCTATCTTTCAAATTACATACACAAACGCCATTTTAGTGACATATTGACACGAGAATAGTTAACTATGGCATGGGGATGCTCACGAGTCATAGCAAAATGCGAGACAGCCTTCACCGCCGGAAGGCTGTCATGACACAAAGTTATTATTTTGCCAGTTCTATCAAAGTTTTTACCCCCTTTATCTTTTCATTTTGCATGAGTTTTAACGTTTGTTTTGCCTTTTTCCGAGAAATTGCCGCAAACGCATAGTGGTCTTTCACGTCCACACGTCCCACATCGTCCCGGCCCAGTCCACCTTTCTTCGACAAAAAGCCCACGATGTCAATCTTGTTGATTTTGTCTTTCTTGCCCTTCCCTATATATAAGGTAACAAACTCCGGCAAGGCTGGCTGCGGCGTCGGCTCCGGCAGTTCAAACTCTTCCAGCGGACGGGGCACATAGTCTGGGATACGCTCCTCATCGTGCAGAATCAGAAAGGCATTTCCCTCGGCCTCCCAGCGCGCCGTACGTCCGTTGCGGTGAATGAACCCGTCCTCGGCCACCGGCAAGTGATAATGCACCACGTGACGGATGTCCGGAATATCCAGTCCGCGGGCTGCCAGGTCGGTCGAGATAAAGATGTGGCAGCTTCCGTTACGGAACTTATACAGCGCCCGTTCACGGTCGTCCTGCTCCATTCCGCCGTGGAACGTCTCGCAATACACCTTCATGGAGTGCAGGTACTTCCCTACCCGGTCCACACTCTCGCGATGGTTGCAGAACACCAGCGTCGACTCATTACCTAGCGTACACAGCAGCTTGTAGAGCGTTTCCAGCTTGTCCTTCACCGGCGAAGTGACCCGATACACCGACAAGCGCTGCGACACCGTTTCCTCCGGATTCAGGAAATCCAGTTTCAGCGTGCGGTTCATGCCCGTAAAGCGCGGAATCTCCTCCGCATCGGTAGCCGACAACAGAAAGCGGCGACGCAATGCCGGCAACTTTCCGATGACCTCGGCCATCTCGTCCTGAAAGCCGAACTCCAGACACTTGTCGAACTCGTCGATGACCAGCGTACGCACGGTGCCCGCCTCGAAATTCTGCTTGTTCAAGTGGTCGTTCATACGTCCCGGAGTACCGATAATCACCGCCGGCGAAATGCCCTTCATGGTGCGGTGTTCCTCCATGGCCGGACGTCCGCCGTAACAGCTCATCACCGGAAAGCCGGTCGCCATGGCCTTGAACACCTGCTCAATCTGCAAAGCCAGCTCGCGCGAAGGTACCAGTACCACGGCCTGCACGCCTTCCACTCCCTTTTTCAGCGAGCTCACCAGCGGCAGCAGGTAGGCCAGCGTCTTTCCGGAACCCGTAGGCGAGAGCAGAATCAAATCGCTGCCCTCCTTCCACGCATCGATGGAAGCCTCCTGCATGGCGTTCAACTGGTCAATCTTCAGGTTTGATAGTATTGTTTGTATGTCCATAATTCTTGGTTTTTTGTGGGTTAGTTAGCAAAGGTAATCAAAATAAACTACAGGCACAACACCAGGTCGGGCAGCAACACTGCCGTTTCCGCTTCCTCTTTCGGCGCATCCTTCGGTTTCCACGCCACCACGAAGCGCACGGAAGCCGATTTCACTTCATAGCCACGCTCCTTCCATTCGGCCAACTTCTTCTGCATATTCTGCGACAAGCGGGCCACCGGCTTTTGCGCCTGATTATACAATGTGTAGTCTTTATAGAACAACGTATCACCCCCTTTCAGCGACAGCACCTCCCGTTTGAGATCCTTGAAGAATCCCAAGAACACATCCTTGTGCGAAAGCTGCAACACAATCTCACCGGGCATTGCATACTCCCGCGAATCTACCAGATACTGGTCTGCCTTCAGATTCGCAAAGCAATCTCCGTTTGTATGCACAAACAACCGTTTTTTGGCACGGGTAATGCCCACATAATACCGGCGCATCAGGTGAGCGTCTTTTAAATACCCGTCCGAAACAAGCATGTACACGTCGTCAAACTCACGGCCCTTTGCCTTGTGAATGGTCGACACCACCACATCAGCCCCCGACACGTCACAAAAATCTTCCATCGAAGACTCAAACACAAACTCCTTGAAATCCGTGAAATACTTCATCCGGTTGATTTCCTCAAACAACTCCACACAACGCTTCACGTAAGGCAAACCCAAACTCCCTTCATAAACCGCAAACGTAGCACTCTTAGCCTTCTCCCAGAGTTCATCCGGAATCAAAGGCGTACTCACCTGCTTGCATATATACTTCAGGAAATACCGCATCTCGGCCATATTCCAGAACAGCAAGCCCTCCATCGACTGAATCAGCTTGCTGCGCACACCACACTTCCGCAGCAGTGCCACCAGAATGACCGCCTCTTCATTGGTCTGGGTAAGCACACATGCGGTACCCTCTCCTCTATTCCGTAACAGTTCCTCCACCAGCGGCTGATACATGCAGGCAGACTGATGGCGAGTCACTCCTACCCATCCGTCTTCCTTGCGCATCGATACAATCGGCATGCTTTTCAGTCTTCCGCCAATTCCTTTCACAAAATCATTGGCCGCTGCCACCACATGACGCGCACTCCGGTAATTCTCCGTCATCTCCACAAAGCGGCTTCCAGTCTCCTGTGTCAGTTGCCACATGTAACCGGAATCCGAGCCACGGAATTCATAAATATTCTGGTCATCGTCGCCCACAGCTATCACCCGCATCTCCTCATTGTGATGCATCAACGCCCTTACCAGCGCATGCTCTTCCACACCCATGTCCTGCGCCTCATCAATCACCAGCACCGTCTTGCCAATCCGGTTGGGCTCCACTTCCCCCTGTTCAATCATCTCCGCAGCCTTCCCCACCACGTTCTTTACTTCCTCCAGGTTACCAATCAAACCCAGCAAGTCAAAACAATAGGCATGAAAGGTCTTGATTTCCACGTAGTGCGCCGCATTGCCAATCAGTTCCATCAGCCGCTGCTTGAATTCCGTGACAGCCGCCCGGGAGAAAGTCAGCATCAGCAACTGCTCGTGCTTCACATCCTCCAGCAACAGCAGCGAAGCCAGCTTGTGTACCAGCACACGGGTTTTTCCGCTACCCGGACCAGCCGCCACCACAATGCAGCGCGACTCCTTGTCCGAAATAATCTCCATCTGCCGCTGAGACAACTGCCCGAACAACTGCTTGTACTTTTCCGGCGTGAGGTTACGCTGAATCTCGTTCACCCGCTCACCTTTGAAGTATTTGGCAATAAATTTCCTGTAATCCATCTGAAAATAATCCTGCACATACTGCAAAGCCTCCTGATAGTCCTTCACCATCAGGTTGGCATATTCTCCCACAATGTGCACCTGCTGAATCTTCTGCTTATAGAACTCGTTCAGCATCCGGTAATCCTCCTGTTTGTAGCGCGACTTATTATCCTTTATCCGCTTGATGTCCATCGCATTGTAAAGTACCAGGAAACCACCTTCCAGCTTGAGAGCCCCAATCTTCGACAGATACAGAAGTGCTTCTTCCACATCTTCCAGCTGCAAATCTTCCATTCTGCCAAAAAGAGACTGAGGACTCGCTTTCAACTGATTCAAGAGTTCCACCACCGAGAACTGCACGGCCGCCTTCTCCGTTGCGGTTTCCTTACTCTCTCGCTCCTCCACCAGCTTATACAGCCACTCCACGGCAAAACGACTGATTTCCAACCGTTTCTCAAACCGTTTGATAGTGGTCTCCAGGTCTGCCCGGCGAGTAAGCTCCATGTTACGTGCAGCGTCTTCCTTCTTGTGCGTATACCCTTTTATGGTAAGAAAATACAGCAACGTGCGGATGTCCTTTTCTTTCGACGTGACAACTCCGTCGTGCACCGCATTGTCGTTCAGTTGCTTGCACGAAATCCGCAGCGACTCATCCGGGATATGGCTGAGAATATACTGTTCCAGTTTCGCAAAACGCTCCAGCAGCATCCGCGACTTCCGTTCCGAGTCGCCCGCATCCTGCAAATAGGCCGAAATATCCTTACTGTCGGCCAATATACCCTCCTGCCGCATCCGCTCTACCACCGACACCACTTCCTTCTTGGTCAATCCCAGAATATCGGCCAGGTAATCAATCCGCGATTCCGCTCCCGAGTCCTGCGCCTTGGCAATGTACTTCTGCGAAATCAAGGACGTAATGATTCTCACCGCCTTCTCTATCTCGTCAGTACCAAACAACACCGATGCCGTGATACGCTTCCGTGCCTCGTCCATGTTCTTTACCGTGATACCGGTGGCATACACATGCGGCACATTGTTTCCCCGCTCCAGGTAACCGCTCTGCTCCAATGCCGCCAGAGCCGTCCGCACACGTGTCTCAATATCCGCCACCGAGTCATCCCATCCCGCATTCCGGGCAATCTCCAGCGCCGAACAGCACACCCTCATGCGTTTCCTCGTCATATCCTTTACCGCCTTCCACACCTGCTGGATTTCACTGATACTCAGCTTCGTCTGATTCAACAGAATAAAATGCTTATCCAGGTCATTGTCACTGTAAAGCACGTAACAGCGTGCGTTAAGATGCGGGTCACGTCCGGCCCTGCCGGCTTCCTGCACATAGTTCTCCAGCGAATCGGAAATATCGTAATGCACCACCAGTCCCACATCCTTCTTGTCTACTCCCATTCCGAAAGCCGACGTCGCCACGATGATGCGCACCTGGTCGCTCATGAACGCATCCTGGTTGGCAATCTTCTCGTCGGCATCCATCTTTCCGTTGAAAGGCAGCGCCTTATAGCCGTCGCGCGTCAGTTTCGCAGCCAGTTCCTTGGTACGCCGTGTACGCGACACGTACACAATGGTCGGACAGCTGGACTCTGCTACCAGCTCCCTCAGCTTGGTATACTTATCCTCATCCGTCTCGGCATGCACCACCGAATAGTGCAGATTCGTTCGCGAAGCCGTAGAAGCAAACAGCTCCAAATCCAGGTTCAACGTCCGCTTGAAATAATCACAAATATCCTGTACCACCTTCTGTTTGGCCGTTGCCGTGAAACAGGATACCGGTATCGGGTTACGGCATCCCTTCTTTTGCTGATACTCCTGAATAAACTTGCCGATATACAGATAATCCACCCGGAAGTCCTGCCCCCAGGAAGAAAAACAATGCGCCTCATCAATAACGAATCGTACCACGTGGCGCACCATCAGAATCCGCTCGATGGTTTTCGAACGCAACATTTCCGGGGCGATATACAACAGGGAAGCATCCCCCTCCTGTACCCTCTGAATGGAAAGCGCCCTCGTAATAGGGTCCAGCAGTCCGTTGATGGTCACGGCATCCGTAATTCCCTTGTCAGCCAGATTGTCCACCTGGTCCTTCATGAGCGACTGCAACGGCGAAATGACCACCGTAAGTCCATGCACCGCCCGTGCCTCCATAAGTGCCGGAAGCTGGAATGTCAGCGATTTTCCTCCCCCTGTCGGAAAAATAGCCAGCAAGGACTTCCCCTCTACCGCCGCTCGGGCTGCCCGTTCCTGAAGCGGTTCACCCCCATAGGTACGGAACTGGTCATAGCCAAAGAAAGCTTTCAGGTTACGCAATACATCCAGCTGGCTATTGCAATAGGCACAGCCTTCCGCGCAGCGTGTACGTCGCAACAGTTTCATCACATATTCCACTTCAGGATAATTGCGAAGCACCCATCCGGGCGTCACAGAACGATGGTCAGTCGTATCGACCAATGCCAGCGCATAAGCCAGCTCACACGGATAACGCTCAATTAACATCTCCACATCGGCATGAGCACATATCTTTCCCTCATAAAACCGGCGTATCAGTCCGGCCAGTCCCCAAGCCACCGTTTCGGCTCTCACCATGCTGAAGAATCCCCGGAACTCCTCCTTCCCCTTCAGCAACGAAGCAAACACCTTTCGCTGCTCATCGGGCAATGAATTCCACCGGGTAATCTCATCCAGTAACAAACCGCGCGCCTTCTCACAATCGTTCACCGGATTGTTCATCTGATCTACAGCCAGTTTGTCGTCTTTCACCAGCCGGTGATAAGGACGTTCCGGAAACAGCAACGGTGATACGTACAGCGTATCGACCAGCGTCCAGCGACAATCCTTGTCGGGGAACAGGTATTTCGCATCGTGGTGAATGATATTATGTCCGCAAAGGTAATCCGTATCGTGCAGGAATTCGAACAGCTCTTCCTTCGATGCCTTATGGAAGGTGGCACCGTCCTGCCGAAGAGCCCCTATATCATGAATTTTATGGTCCTTCAAGCCTACCTCTACGTCTACAATGGCATAACGCGAGGTTTTATTTCTTGTGAATATATCCCAGATTGCCATAGATTGTGTTTCTCAAAATAATCACAAAAATAATGAAATCCGGGAAATTACACAATCCTATTTTTCACAAGTTCCGGCATGTATTTATTTTTATCATGAGAATCGCCTAAACCAAGTTTTGGGTAAACCATTCCACCCACTCCTGGAACAATATTCTGATTCCCATCTTTTTCCGTATCTATGGCCAACGTTATAAATTCAAATTTTTCCGCCACAGATACAGGGAACTTATTGCGCAGACTTTTTTCCGCATCTTTATACATAACAGGAGCCACAATATAAACTCTCTGAGGATCCATCTCATCTATCAATCTAGACAATTGTGTTTTTACAACACACGATGTACTGATAATAGATTTTACAACTATCAATGTCTGGCAATTGCTTATTGGCTCAATATACGATTTAACAATCGGACTATATTCCAAACGGGTATTTGAATCCAAAGTTATTCTTTCATTCCAAAAAACAGCTAAAGACACAGTCTTCTGTGACAGAGTTTCCAGTACCCCATGAACTAGCCAATCTGCATCTTCAGAAGCACAAGCCAACATGGTATCACCATACTTTCCTGAGGTTTTGCAATTCAATATGCCTCCTAAAGTTTTTCCTAAATGATAAAAAGCATTACGATATCTTTCAACCGACACATTAGGTTCCGACAAGGTATGCATATTTTGAATTACCTCCTTGTCTGCATCATAAGTGATATTTTTATAAGTTCTCATATTGATTTCCTTTACTATTATTCTTACCACCCTGATGTCTCTTCTTTAGATATTTTCTTTCTGCTTCTGTAATAGGCATACCATTTCTTCTTCCGTTATTTCTTTAAAACGGTCTATCTCAATACCTTGAGAAATAACCTTACTAAAAAAGAGATTTCTTGGACGAACCCAGATTTCATGCGCACCGTACAAAGCCTGATAAACCACAAAATCTTCAAGTGTTTCACTATGACGAGCAAAACCTATCAGTTTATATAGTCCACCTTTAAAATGTACAAAATACTGTGTCTTTTCCATTGCCACTCTACTTTAAAGCATAAAAATAGAGATTTTTTTTCATCAGATTCCATTAGTTGTACAATTTAACATACAGAAATATAAAGCCTAATCTTTCCTTGACATTGAGAGTGCTCTTTTTCTTTATCCTTAATATTAAAAATCTCTTTCTATACGCTCCATTGACATAACTTTACTTATTAATTTATATCGAGAATATTTATTCTTCCAATCGCATCCAAATAGTTTATCATTTTCTAATATAAAGCGAATCATTTCATCTGTATCTTCTTCTTTTTTAACGATGATATGAGTTATATACTTATCTAACTCTTCTTCAGGTATTAAAGTTTCTCGTAAAGTGAAACAATGATGACGCATTTATTCCATTCATAATATTCCTCCTTCCTATTTCCTATCCTTTTACCCAATAAAATAGCTTTATCAATGATAATTTTTCAAATCAGATATCAGCTCAATCCAACATAAAATAATTTTTATCTTATCTACTACCAACGTAAATATCTAAAGACTTAGCCTTATTCTATAAAAACATCCTACTCCAATCATTCTCTACATACAAAATTAATAATAAATCCACCGAAAAGCGTATCTTTACAATCCATATTACAATCAATTCATAAACATTTATCTCA
>OGNL01000993.1_pt1 | contig 10105 bp, 8 predicted proteins | sample 1573471 | NCBI WGS metagenome assembly OGNL01 (sample SAMEA2582001, study PRJEB24529) | metagenome | biome: Human gut stool | place: China | collected 2011 | reverse complement strand
AGGAATATATTCTGCCCTATCGCTGTATTGAAGGTTATGGGTTCAATGAGACAGGCAAAACCTACCATGATCTCTTCGCCAAATATGTTATGGCTGACACGACCGCTGACATACGTACCACAATACAGTATTATAATGCAGCCGTGAACAATCTGCGTGACCTAAACGGAAAGACACACCGCACACATCTGGCTGGAATCTATGACCTGTATTCCCGTGATTTCCATGATTGTGTTGACATAGCTAATTATGGTTGCAACATATTGCGTGCCTGCGGTCTGCCGGTGGTAGTGGAATACAACATCTGTTATCGCAGTCTACCGGGGCGACACTATCATTGCAGTGTCTATAACGACTCTACCGGAACATGGCAGACATTCAATGCCGAAAGTTCACTGCCGGGCGATGGAGACTGGGCATTTGCCGAGACAGCCAATGTGTATCGCACGACATACGCTCCACAAGAGAACACGCCACCTTTCCTGAAAGCAGATGGTGAATATGTGCCGGAAATACTGAACCGCCCCTGCATCAAGGACGTGACATCCTATCTGGCACCTACAACGTCTATTACGTTGCCCTTCAAGGAGCAAACGGCAAACAATCTTGCCTATCTTGCCACTTTTCATAAGACCAATGACGGACTGATACCGGTCACTTGGGGCAAGATAGACAAGAAAAACGCTACTGTGACTTTTGAAAACGCCATGCCCGACATGCTTTATTTCCCCGTTTATTATCCGGATAACGGACACAAAGAGTTTGGTGATCCATTTTTCATAGAAATGGCGGACAACTTACCCGTGATCAGAAAGGTACCATACACGGGCCATACAAAAAATACCCGTAGCACAGTGATACTGACGCGCAAATACCCGCGTAAACCCAATATGAAACGTGTGGCAGAAGAACTGGTAGGAGGACGTTTCATCGGCTCGGTTAAAGGAGATTTCAGCGATGCCGTCACTCTTCTGGAAATCAAGGAGCCACCTATACCTGCTTTATTGACCTATCCTTTGAATCGGAAGGGACGTTATAAAAGCTACCGTTTCCAAGCTTCTGAAGAGCATCCGTATGCCCATATTTCCATATTGGAATGGCTGACCCCCGACAGGTATGGATATAACAACACCATGCCTGCCCTGCGCCGCCACATTCTGTCACCGGCCGACACAGTATTGCCGGCCCGTGAGTCCGGACTTGTACGCCTGATGGATGCCGACAGTTGGGACAAAATGTCGTGGAAAGCAGAGTATGACGGTAATATGCAGACCGCACCGAGTCCATACCCCAATATTACCCTTTGGCTGAAAGAACCGCAGATAGTGACGCACGTACGTTTTTCTCCCAAGAATGCGGACAACGGCATCTGTGCCGGAAATGAGTATGAGCTGCATTACTGGAACAACGGATGGCACTCATGCGGAACGGTCCGGGCAAAATACGAATATGTGGAATTTGAAAACGTCCCGCAAGGATGCCTGTACTGGTTGGAAAACAGAACGCAAGGTGGAGAGGAAATGCCGTTTGTACTGGATGAGAAAGGTGAGCAGCGGTTTATATATTATAATTTAATAAAGATCAAACAATGAGCGTAAAAATCCAATAAGCAAATTAGGAACAAACAAGCAATGATTTATGATCAACGCTCACCATAAGTTGTTGCAAAATTAAATGTATTTTTATGAAAAAGAAAATCTTAACTATGAGCTGTTTATTAACTGCTATGTATGGATTATTCCAAATGGACAGAATGTATAGTAATTGTTTGGAATCAGGTGAATCACTATTATTGCAAAATGTTGAAGCTTTAACAAGTGAAAATTCTTCATCAGAAAAACTAAAATTAAAAATGGAGTCATGCACATGTTCTAATGGAAGGAGTGGTAAAACATTAAAATGCCGTAAAGATGGAAATTTAGAAGATTGTACTCCGACGCAACAGGGTTCAAAAGCTTGCTATAAAGTCGGGGTTTCTGGATTAAAGCCATGTTAAAAAAGAAGTAGCGTAATATTGGTCATATGTTCATCCGGACCTTAATAAGGTTCGGATGAACTCAAAAACAGATAGATATGAAACAGACCTCCAATATATTATTATCATTTTTAGTGATTCTTATCTTGACATGTTCGTGTACACAAGGTATCGATAAGTCAACCTGCAATAAAACTATCAAATGTGATATTGATGGTTCCTACCACATAAATAAATTGTCACAGATTTGCGATAGCGTAACTGTGATACCATTAAAACAAAATGCAAACGCACTACTTGGAGCAATAGACAAAATTCAAATGGATGATAACCATATATGTATTTTAAGTAACAACAAATGCTTTATATATGACTCAGACGGATATTTCAAGAATTCTATAGACAAAAAAGGGCATGCAAAATTTGAATATGTTTGTATTGATGATATTTGCTTGACATCATGCAATATCATAATAACTGATGCACAATCAAAAAAGATCTTGGTGTTTTCTAAAAATGGTAAGCCCCTTGAGGAAGTCAAAGTTGACTTCTATCCCGAACGCATTATGGCTGTAAATGATTCTATTTTAGCAATCAGTTGCAGCGGAAATCAGGGAAGCCGCTTGATAGTGTATAATATAAAAAGTAGAGAAATAATACAAGAACATTTTGATTATGATGACAGGTTTTTAGTCTCTATTCCTCAATCATTTGTAAAAACTCCTCAAGGAATTTTATACAAGCAACCGTATTCCAATATTTATTATAACATTTCCTTAAAAGGAGATATAACCAAGGCCTATTGTATTGATTTCGGTAAATACCAATTCAAAACCAGTGACTTGAAAGAAACTGATTTTTTCGGAAACAAAATATTGCAAGATTCAAAAGGAAATGCACAAATTCTGCGTTTCTTAGAAACAGAACATTATTATTGTTTGGAATTTGTGTGCACAAGATTATCAGAAGAGGGCCAATTTATAATTTTAGTCAATAAGACAAACAATAAATGCATGTTACTTGATAGTGACAATTATAAAGATGACATACTATATTGTAACTATCGCATTCTACCTGACTTTTCAGAATCCTACGGTGAAGATTTTATTGGTGTAATATATCCACATTTATGGAAGGAAAGTATACGAAAAGAAGGTACAGGTATAATTAAAGATAAAAATTATTATAAAATAGAATCTGCTTTGCATCACAATGATGATTTAACCCCTATCGTATGTATTTACCACATGAAATAGGACTATACCTCTACAAGTTAATTGGAAATAAGCCCCCAATATTCATTCTACTTTTCGAGTAAAAAACTGTTAATTACAATTTGAGACATATGCGTACATTATCTGATAAAATAATAATATTGCTACTAATAATCGTGTTGTTATCCTTGATATATGCAATAGTACGCATATTCGTAGCCGACCAGTTCATCATTCCCACATGGTCCATGTCACCGACATTGGTGGCAGGCGACCGTGTGGTGGTGAACAAACTCATCATGGGGGCGAGACTGTACACTGATTTCGACTTCAAGCAGAACGGGCAGGAACTGAAAAGCATACGCATGAAAGGGTTACGCGGGTTAAGACATAATGACATTGTGGTTTTCAACTACCCTCAGGTGGGCGGACGCATAGCATTCAAAATCAACTATGTGTACTGCAAGCGATGCGTGGCGCTACCGGGCGACACGCTGAATATTGTGAATGGGATATACAAAAACAACAATTATGGTGACACATTAGGGCTGCACACTGTGCAACTGCGTCTGGCAGCCGTAGACGAAACCCAATACAGTACCGAAGCACGTGCCGTCTATCCGTTCGACGCACGTGTGGGCTGGACATTCAAGAACATGGGACCTCTGTATATTCCACGCAAAGGAGACATCATGACACTGACACCCAAAGAAGGAACCGTGTACAAAGTATTGCTGGAATTCGAGACCGGAAAAAGAGTCACCGTAAACTGGGATAAGGACCTCGTGTTATTGGACGGTAAACCCACACACAGATATGAGTGGACAAACAACTATTACTTCATGGCGGGCGACAATGTATTCGATTCCATGGACTCCCGCTACTGGGGATTGGTACCCGAAGATTATATCGTAGGCGTAGTGCAGATGATCAGTTATTCTAAAGATAAAGAGACAGATACAATAAAATGGGAAAGAACATTCTTGGAAAGATAGACACTTGGCTTGCACTGTGGTTCATCGGCTACGTGTACAATACTTATGCAGTGTCACACACACCATGCAGTCATGTGTTTCTGTGTACATGCGGATGGGCAACACTGTACATACTGTTGCGCATCCTTCCCATAGAACGCATCGGAAAACAGCATTGGGCGTATGGTTGTGCGGTTCTGGGGGTGTGGCAGGTGGCTGTGGGACTGGGACAACTGTTCGGAGTATGCAGTTCTGGACACTATTTGTATGCCGTGACCGGAAATTTCTTCAACCCCGCTCCCTATGGAGCATTCATTGCCGTGATGCTTGCAGTGGTGATTGCCGTATATAAGGAGCACCCCGGTCGTATTCTTGGCGTTGCAGCCATAGTCATGACCGTAATACTCCCTGCGGCTTGGAGCCGTGCGGCACTGCTGGGCTTTGCAGTAAGCCTGGGAATCATGTACCGCACGTGGATAAGAAATCACTGGTGCCAGGTAGGTATCTTTGCCGTTGTGATTCTTGTGATATTGTATTTCTTGAAACGCGGATCAGCTGACAGCCGCATGCTCATGATCCTGGTCTCGTTGAGGACATGGGCAGACAATCTGTGGGTAGGAACTGGCACAGGCAGTTATCTGCAAGCTCTTGGTGAGGGGATGGCCACATATTTCACCAGTCATCCGGATTCCCTGTTCATTCCAAGCGTGGGGATAGCCGACCGGCCTTTCAACGAACCTCTGCGAATGGCCGTAGAACAGGGGATGGTAGGACTGATTCCATTTACAACAGCTATCATACTCACGGCACGTCGCCTGTGGATAGCCGGAAGTCCGCTGTTCTATGCCCTTGTAGCCCTTCTGGTGTTCTCCATGTTCTCTTATCCTTTCACCATACCGGCATTCTGTGGCATGCTGTCTGTCATCATGGCCTACGCAGCCAATCTTGAAAAGCAATATCTGTTTCGTCCGATGATGGTATTTCCGTTTACCGTAGTCGGCATAAGTTGTACGTTCATTTGCGTTCTGCTGCTCCCGCGTATGGAAGCAGAAAAAGATTATGACCGTTTTTCGCAGATACATGACGAGGCGTTCATCAAAGACTATTATGAATTATTTCCCTTGTTGAATGACAATCCGCAATTTCTGTTCGACTTCGGAACGCTTTTGCGGGACTGTGGCAGATATAACGACAGCAACGCCATGTTACGACAGGGCACATCGCTCAGTGCTGACCCGATGTTCCATATTCTCATGGGGCGTAACTATGAAGATATGGGGGAGTATGACAAAGCAGATTCGCTGTATGACCATGCTTTCCACATGGTACCCAATCGCATCTATCCGCTCTACCGAAAAATGAAACTGTACGAAGCCATGAGTGACACCACACGCTGCAAGGCAATGGCATGCCGGGTACAGAACTTTCGTGTCAAGGTAGAATCACCGGCAACACGAGATATGAAAAAGGAAGCCAAAGAAATTAAACAAAGAAAAGGCAATATTGCCAAATAATCAATTAAAAACAATGTATTATGAGAAAGAAAAATTTATTATTATCATGTGTAGTAATTTTTATTGCCATCGCAACATTTGTTGGCAAAAAGAGTTTCAAATCACATGTTTATCAGAGTGGCGACTTGCTTATGTCTAACGTAGAAGCTTTATCTACGGGAACTGAAGAAGACAATGATTGTGCTTACAAAAATGGTTATACAGCTTTCACTCGCAAAAAAGGAGGAGGTTATGACTGTTGTAAAATTTGGGTGAATAAAGCCCCTGAGAATGAACATTGCAGATAACAAGTTTTTTGCCTCCGTCTGTGCGGAGGCAAAAACAGATTAATAAAATAATTATGAATATAGTTAGTTATATTTCCAAAACAACATTTCTTTCACTGATTTTCCTTATCTCGTGCAATACCCGCACAAGTAAGAGTGTCGATACATCAGTACTATCAGTAAACGACACACTTCACTATAAAGTGACAGAAACATTAAAAGTCCCATTGTACTTTAATTTATGGGATTGGAAAATTACATCAAACCATATTGTATTCTTTCATCAAGGAAAAGAACAATACGTTACATTGTATAATATTGCAGATACTAGTATGACTTATACAATTGCAAATAAGGGAAAAGGAAACAATGAATATCTATCTTGTTGTTGGTGTAAAACAAAAAAAGACAATGAAATTACTTTATATGACATCATGAAAAGTGCTCTTCATATTTATGACATAGGAAATAAAAATGCACCAATCATAAAATCTTATACTCTGCCAACAGATGACAGTGGACTGACATTGCCATATACCAGTATGGTACATTATAAAAATACACAATACCTCATGAAAGAGGATGGCAATGAGACCAACTTACGCTTGGTTGATCTGAATAGTGGAAAGGAGATAGCATCATACCATTGTGTATATAGAGATAACAAGCAAGAACCATATACACCATACGATTATTTGTTTCATGTAATTGATAATAAAATCATTTTGTCATATTGCTATTTTGACAGAATAGAATTATTGCAAATTAAAGATAATACGTTGGAACTGATAGCTGCTTATGGTGAGAAAGACAACTTTAATGTGCCCAAAGATTACGATTTGCTACAATATTCTTATTTATATACAGCAACAAAAGATGATAATTTTTACCTTTTAAAAAGTCGTGAAGGGCAAGACGAAGGAGACGAAATCCTAGTTTTGTCTGGGCTTTAGTCGTAAGCCGATTATGAATTGTTCGGACGAAAAAGTAGTCCAAACAATCCATCGAGCAGAACAGGCAAAACCTAAAGAAAGCCAAGGCAGCGTGACAACAAGCATAGGGCAAAGAGGCGAGCGAAAGTACGTTCAGGGCTTTTTATTAGCATTTGGGCGAGATATAGACGTATAAGGAAACGTCCAAAGGGAAAACCTTCGCTACAGCTCTATGCATACAAGACCAAGAAGTTCCCAAAAACCAAATGTCCGACAAAAATCAGACTGACTAACCTTTATTTCGATGATGAAAGTCATATCTGCACAGAAGTATATGTGTCTTACGACTAGCAGTTCCGCGGTGAGGATATCTTTCTCCCATCGCAAAGAAGATACAAGCTCAACTTCTTCGGCATGATTGACCGGAACAACCGTTATGAAGGCTTTTCCACGAATGAGAGCATCACGACCGGTAAAGTCTCTGATTTCCTTGACCGACTCTCTTTCTGTATCAAGAAAATATGTTTGTGGTTCTTGATAATGCAAGTATCCATCGCGGAAAGTTGTTTGCAGAACTCAGACACATATTAAGAAAAGCGTGGGCTTTTTCTCTCCTTTCTGCCTCCACTCCCCACATTTGAATATTGCCGAAACTCTGTGACGGATACTCAAGGAAAATGGCTCAGACCTGCAGATTATCTTTCTACAGATTCCCTGCTTTACGCTACTAACAGAGTATTGGATGCAATGGGTCCTGAATTGCCTATCAATTTTGCCCATGTGGCTTAGTATAAATTAAATTTTAAGACTTACTTATGCGATTGTTTTATATCATACTAAATAGTATACACCGCTCGCTCTGCATATTGCTTGGAATAGTATTTATCCTGTCTGCAATAACAAAGGCCTTCAGCCTGAAGACGTTTGGAGGTGAAGTCATGCTTTACCTCGAAATATACTTCAACGGCTGGCTGAGCGATTACAGCATTCATGTAGCCGGGCTTGTCTGTCTGGCGGAGTTGACAACAGGTATTTTCTACCTTTTGCCTAAATTCAGCCGTTATGCCAACCTGGCAGGCCTTGCAGCATTGTCGTTTTTCGTTTACCTGACAGGGGATAACTATTTCAATCCATCTGTGGCAGGCAGGATAGAATCCTGCGGATGTTTCGGGGAGCTGATTCATTTCACTCCGTTGCAGTCTTTCATCAAATCGTATGTACTCTGGGTGATTGCGTTGATTTGTATGGTAGGCGGAAAAAATCGTTAACTAAATAAAATCAGATTAAGTTTAGCCATGAGAAAAACCTTGTTGATATTATTGAGCTTATTGGCACACTATGTGGCGAATGCCTCCTTGTCACTTTCTCTGTCCGAGGCCATACGTCTGGCACAGGAGCATTCGCTCGATGCACAAGTGGCGCGTTTTACCTTTCTGGGCAGTTACTGGACCTACCGTTCCTATCGGGCCGAACTGTTGCCGTCGGCATCGCTGAGTGGTTCGCTGCTCAATTATGACCGTTCCATCACCAGCGTACGCAACTATGAGGACGGACGTATCAACTATGTGGAGAACAACTCGCTCACCAATTCGCTCACGCTGTCTGTCAGCCAGAACATAGCAGCCACAGGCGGCACGGTGTCGTTGCAGTCGTACCTTTACCGGTTGGACCAGTTCACCTACGATGAACGCACCTACAACACGCAGCCGCTGCGCCTTACCTATGACCAGCCAATACGTACCTACAACTCACTCAAATGGCGTCGTAAATCGGAACCGATAACCTACGAACGCGCCAAACGTCAGTACCTGGAATCCATGCAGAACATAGCCGTCACGGTTACAAACCTTTATTTCTCGGTACTGTCGGCCCAGTCGGACTACAAACAGGCAGTGGCCACGGCCAACGAACGCGGGCGCCTGTATGAACAGATGCAACGGCGCTTTACGCTGGGCACGGTGACCAAAAGTGAGCTGCTCCAGCTTGAACTCTCGGCAGTCAATGCCCGCATGGCTCTCAAACGCAACCTTCTGACACTGGACGATGCCCGTTTCCAACTGTTCACTTATCTGCAGGCCGCACGATGGGATGAAGTGGAGCTTCTCGTGCCCGAGAACGTACCCGATATCATGCTTGACGAACAGGAAGTGATACAGCGTGCCATGCAGGCCTCAACCCACAGCATGACACAAAAGCTCAGCCTGATTGAGTCGCAACGGAATCTGGCAGAAGCCAAGTCGCAGCGCGGCGTACAGGTTTCGCTGCACAGCGAACTGGGCCTGCGCAACACAGCCGACCGCATAGGGGCGGCATACCGGAATCTGCAGGACAATGAAATCGTAGGACTTTCTGTTTCCTTACCCATCTTTGACTGGGGCATGAGTAAGGGACGGGTGCGTATAGCCAAGGCTAACCTTGACATGGTAAAGACTCAGATAGAACAGGAGGACCTGAACTACCGGCAAGAGCTGAAACGCCTGGTGATGCAATTCAACCTGCAGTATGAGCAATGCCGTGAGGCCGCCCGTGCAGAAGAAATAGCCGACGAGCGTTATACGCTCACACTGCAACGCTTCGAAACCGGCAGTATCAGTGTGACCGAACTGAATACCGCCCAGCAGGAAAAGGAGTCGGCGCGCGCCCAATATATCAGCCAGCTGCAGACCTATTGGAACAACTATTATAACATCCAACGCCGTACCCTTTGGAATTACATCAACAACAATGAAATAACAACCGACTTTAATAAACTTGTAAAATGATAAAGCTCCTGATTCCCCTATCACTGTTTTTTCTCATCTCGTGCGGCAGCAATGAAAACAACAAGAAAGCCGACTCCACAGAGATGCAAACCGAACAGACCGAGAACTATGTAGATACGATGACACTACGTCTCACGGACTTTAACCGTGAGGTGGTGTGCAACGGCCGTCTGCGTGCCGCCGTAAAATCCATGCTGGTACCACGCCACAACGACATCATTACCTCTATTCATGTGTGCGAGGGACAATGGGTGGAAAAGGGTACACTGCTTGCCGTTACGGACGAGACCAACTATCTGCGCGAAGTGGAACGTGCCGAGCGCGATCTGGAAAAGACACGGGTTGATCTGGCCGACAAACTGCTGCAGCTGGGTTATGAAGTGGATGCCGACCTGAATCCCCGAAGCGATATTCCGTCTGATATCCTGCGCCGCGCCGAAGTCACATCCGGATACTATGCCGCTCAAT
>OGNL01000987.1_pt1 | contig 10151 bp, 6 predicted proteins | sample 1573471 | NCBI WGS metagenome assembly OGNL01 (sample SAMEA2582001, study PRJEB24529) | metagenome | biome: Human gut stool | place: China | collected 2011 | reverse complement strand
TATCTATCCGGAGGAGCACCGCGATGAGTTGTGGTGTTCCGAAACAAGCACTGACGGGAAAACTACTGTGGCAAATTTATCCCTGCCTGCCATTAACAAATGGTTTTATCCGCTTCAGAACGTAAAGGCCGTAACTGCCATACACAGGGCTTATCCTGTTTGGGTACAGCTCCCTGACGGAAAAAGCGTACTTCAGGTAAAGACAATAGCCACGGATGCCGCTTTTTTTCAGGTCTTTGATTTTCGGTTCCGTTCCGGAAAACCGTTTTCTGAATCTGATTTCCGGAATGGAAAACAGTGTGCGGTCATTTCGGAATCACTGGCTCGGCGATTGTTTGGAGAAGTACAGGTTGTAGGCCGGATGATGCAGTTTAATTATACCGATTATGAAGTGGCCGGTGTGGTGCGTGATGTCAGCAGTCTGACTCCGCGTACTTTTGCGCAGATTTATATTCCTTACACCTGTCTGGATGAAAACCAGAATCCTTCAGCTGTGTGTGGATCATATACTGTCTGTATTCGGGCAGACCGGAATAAAGGGCAGCAAATGCTGGCTGAATTTGAGGAGAATTTCCGCAAATATCAGGTGGTGACAGGTGATACATTGGCGAGGGTAGAGAGCCCCCGCCCAGCCTGGCAATATTCAGCAAAGAGTTCAGATCTGGGAGCGTTTATCGGTGATGATATGGTGCGTAAGACCCTCTACCTTTTCGGGGGATTGGTTTTGGTCTTTTTATTGGTTCCGGCTTTGAATCTGAGTGGCATGATTTCCGGTCGTATGGAAGACCGTCTGGTGGAAATGGGTATTTACAAGGCCTTTGGAGCTACCCGTAGTTACCTGTTGCGGCAAGTTCTGAATGAGAATCTGATTCTGACTTTGCTGGGTGGACTGGTCGGACTGCTACTGTCTTGGGCTTTGTTGGCTTGGGGAAAGGACTGGGTCTTCCGGTTCTTTTCCATGGAATACTATCTGGATAATTCGGACATCCTGGTTACCGCAGAGATGCTTTTCTCACCCTGGATTTTCCTGTCCGCATTCCTTATTTGTGTCGTATTGAATCTTGCCTCTGCCTTGCTTCCCGTATGGCACGCCCTTCGTGCGGAGATTGTTTATTCGTTGAATCAGAAAAAGTAAGCTTATGATACGTTTGGCATTAAAGAATTTATGGGCCCGAAAGAGGCGCAACGGCTGGCTGATGGCCGAACTGATTGTGGTCAGTGTCATTCTGTGGCACTTTGCCGATCCCGTGACGGTGCAGACTTATGTGAATATGCTGCCGGATGGCTTTGACTCGGAGAATCTGTATCGTATTTCCATTCAGGAATATGAGCCGTCTTCTCACCGATATCAGGAAAAGGCGGCAGAGATTGAGGTGCGTCGGGAAAATATGTGGCGCATCCGCGACCGTGTCCGGAATTATCCCGGAGTGGAATCGGCTACATTTCAGATTGGAGAAGGTGGTCCGGGAGGAAGATCGTTCAGCATGAGCGGTCTCGGTATCCCTGTTTCTGAGGATATTCATGTAAGCCATTTTTATGTTGATTTTGTACCCAAAAGTGATTATTTTACTACTTTCCGTTATCAGACGGACGGAGGACCTTCACTAGAGCAGATGGACCGGATGATTTTGCAGGACAGAGAGCAGATTATAACTGAAGGAGCCTTTCCTGAAGGCCACTCTTGGGGTAGGACTTACAAACCTGCCACATATGAATACAAGATTGTAGCTTCTGTCCGGCCTGTTAAAATGTTCCTGAACAAACCGCCCCAGCTGGTTCAGTTTGTCGGGGCTGACGCTCAGAATGCGGGAGCTATCATTTTTCGTCTGCGTGAAGATGTGGATCCGGATGCCTTTCTGACGGATTTTCGGGAGTGGGCTTTGCGGGAGCTGCAATTGGGTAACTATTTTGTGGTGCAGATTGAATCATACGACCACTATATCAGACAAGGAGTCTTTTCCAATACTTACGATTATGAGGTGCAGCTTTTGTTAGGTTCGTTCTTCCTGTTCTGCATCTTTTTCGGTGTTTCCGGAAGTTTCTGGATGCAGATGCGTGCCCGGCGTGAAGAGATCGGTATTCTGAAAAGCTTCGGAGCCACTTCCGGACAGACTATCCGTCTCTTCCTGCTTGAGGGACTGATACTGACCACGGTATCCGTCCTGTTGGGAGCTGTTATTTATCTGCAATATGCTTTGCATACCGAGTTATACCTGCCGGAGATGAAGTACTGCAGCCCCTTTGTGCACTATTGGTTTGAATCCTTCAAGCTGCACTATCTGATAGTTTCGGCTGTGGTCTGGCTGCTGATGGTTCTGATTGTCAGTTTCGGCATTTATGTGCCTGTGCGTGGCATCAGCCGGATTGCACCGACAGAGGCACTTCACGAAGAGTAACCTTTTTAATCTTCATATATGAAATCTTTACTGAAATATTCCGCCATTCATTCCGGAGCAGCTATGTCTGTCAATCCGTGTTGGCTGTTCCGCCTGTTTCTGGCCGTTCTGTTCCTGTTGCCGGTTTCTCTGCTTCCGGCTCAGGAACTGACGCCCCGTACACTGACCTTGTCCGAAGCGATTGTGCTGGCCCGCAAGCAAAGTGTGGATGCCGCCTCTGCATTGGGGCAGTTGAAGTCGGCCTATTGGAGTTACCGCAGTTTCCGGGCAGAGCTGCTTCCGGAGGTGAACTTCTCGGCTACATTGCCCAGCTATCGTAAAAACTATAACGCCTATCAGCAGAGCGACGGTTCGCACACCTATGTGCGCAATGACTATATGAGTCTGAACGGAGCCATTTCTGTGGATCAGAGCATCTGGTTTACGGGAGGAACCCTTTCGCTCACCACGTCGCTCGATTATATGACCCAGTTCGGTACCGGCAGCCGCAACCATCAGTTTATGTCCGTACCGGTGGCCCTCACTCTGAACCAGCCTCTTTTCGGTGTGAACTCGGTGAAGTGGGACCGCCGCATCGAACCGCTCCGCTATGCCGAGGCACAGGCCAACTTCCTTTCGGCTACCGAGCGCGTGACGATGACCGTCATTCAGTATTACTTCAACCTGCTGCTGGCCCGTGAGAATGTCAGCATTGCCCGTCAGAATCTTCAGAACGCCGAAAAACTCTGTGAGGTGGCCGAGAGCAAGCGGCGCATGGGAAAAATCAGCGAGAACGATCTGCTGCAGCTGAGGCTGAATGTGCTCAATGCCCGTTCCACGCTTACGGCCAATGAGAGCAGTCTGAAATCGAATATGTTCACGCTGCGCTCGTTTCTGGCGTTGGGCGAAACGGAAGAACTGATTCCGGTGCTGCCCGACAGCGTGCCGCCGATTTCATTGGAGTATCACGAGGTGCTGAAGAAGGCTTTGGAGCATAACTCCATTTCCTATAATCTCCGTCGCCGTCAGCTGGAAGCTGACTATCAGGTGGCACAGGCCAAAGGCAATCGCAGACAGGTTTCGCTCTATGCCCAGGTGGGCTTTACGGGCAGTGACTCCGATTTCGGACGCACCTATACTGAGATGAAGGACAATCAGGTGATTCAGGTTGGCGTGCAAGTGCCCATACTCGACTGGGGCAAACGCCGCGGACAGGTCAAGGTGGCCGAGAGCAACCGCGAGGTGGTGCGTCAGCAGCTGCGTAAGGAAGAGGCCGATTTCAGTCAGAGTCTTTTCGTGCTCACCGAGCAGTTCAACAATCAGGTGAACCAGTTGCAGATTGCTCTGGAGGCCGATGCCATTGCCCGCCGTCGTTATCAGAGCAACGTGGAAACCTTCCTGATCGGCAAGATCAGCACACTCGACCTGAACGACGCGCAGACCAGCAAGGATGAGGCGCGCCGCAAATACATCAACGAATTGTTCTCCTACTGGTACTATTATTATCAGATTCGAAGCATCACCCTGTGGGATTTTGCCGCCCAGACCAATATTGATGCCGATTTTGAGGAAATAGTCCGGTAATAATCCAATAAAAAGAAGTAACTTTGTCTTATTATGATACTGATAATAGATGACGATAGTGCGATACGCTCTTCGCTGACCCTGATGCTGAAAAGGGCCGGTAAAGACGTGATGGCCGTACCCGGTCCTGTCGAAGCGATGGACGTGGTACGTGCTTCAGCCCCGCGGCTGATACTTATGGATATGAATTTCGGGCTTTCTACCAGTGGTGATGACGGACTCACCCTGCTGCGGCAGATCAAGCTGTTCCGCCCCGAGGTGCCGGTCATTCTGATGACCGCCTGGGGCAGCATCCAGCTGGCTGTAAAAGGCATGCAGGCCGGAGCCTTCGACTTTATCACCAAGCCCTGGAACAATGTGGCGCTGATGCAGCGCATAGAAACGGCTCTGGAACTGACGGCCGATCTGGCTTCCGCTCCGGCGGAGGATGTGTTCGACCGCAGCCTGATTGTGGGCGAGAGCAAGCCGCTGAAAGAAGTAATCGATGTGTTGCGGCGCATTGCCCGCACCAATGCCCCGGTGCTGATCAGCGGTGAGAACGGCACCGGCAAGTAACTGGTGGCCGAAACCATTCATCGCAACAGCATGCGTGCGTCCAATGCCTTTGTGAAGGTTAATCTGGGAGGTATTTCGCAGAGTCTGTTCGAGAGCGAGATGTTCGGACACAAGAAAGGAGCCTTTACCGATGCGGTGGCCGACCGTGTGGGCCGCTTCGAGCTGGCCGAAAAGGGAACCATCTTTCTGGATGAAATCGGCGAACTGGATCTGGCCTGTCAGGTCAAGTTGTTGCGGGTGCTTCAGGACCAGACCTATGAGGTGCTGGGCGACAGCTGTCAGCGCAAGGCCGATGTGCGGGTAATCAGTGCCACCAATGCCGATCTGCCCCGCATGATCCGTGAGCATACCTTCCGTGAGGACCTTTTTTACCGTATCAATCTTATTACGGTACGACTGCCGGCTTTGCGGGAGCGCCGTGAGGATATTCCCTTGCTGGCTACCCATTTTCTGGATTTGCAATGCCGTCAGTACGGTCTTCAGCCGGCGGAACTGGAACCCGATGCCCGTCGTTACCTCATGTCCTTGCCTTATCCCGGAAATATCCGCGAACTGAAGAACCTGGTGGAGCGCACGTTGCTCGTCAGTTGCAAATCCCGTTTGACTGCCAATGATTTCCGGGCGCACTATGTGCCGCCGGCCAATGAAAAAACTTCGGAAGAAGAGCATGGCGGAATGACTTCCCTGCAGGGGCTTACGCTGGAGGAAGTGGAGCGTCAGGCCATACTCAACACTTTGCGCCAGTTTGACGGCAACCTGAGTCAGGCGGCTCTGGTGCTGGGCATCAGCCGGGGTGCCCTTTATCGTAGAATGGTAAAATATCAGATACAGACCGATGATACGAAAACGGATACCGATACCGAATAGTCTGCGCACGCTGCGCATCGGGTGGCTTTTCTGGCTCTGGGCTTTTCTGCTCGTGCTGGTGGGCCTGTTGCTCTATGTTCTGCTGCCGGTCACCGAGAGCGCTTTTTACTGGGCCGAGGGTATGGTGGTGTTCAGTCTGCTGTTCCTTTATTATTTCTACCGTAAGGCGGTGAAACCCCTTCAAACCATCGGCAATGCCATGGATCTGTTGAACGAACAGGATTTCAGCAGCCGTCTGGCACCGGTAGGGCAGCGCGAGGCCGACCGCATCGTGCAATTGTTCAATCGCCTGATGGACCAGCTCAAGAATGAGCGTCTGCATGTGCGTGAGCAGAATCACTTTCTGGACCTGCTCATCAGCGCTTCGCCTATGGGAGTGATTCTTTTTGACTTTAATCTGAGGGTGACCGGCCTGAATGCGGCGGCCCTGCGCTTTTTAGGCGGACTGGCCGAGGCTGATGTCGTGGGGCATACCATGGCCGAGGTGCCTTCTCCTCTGGCGGCCAAGCTGGCCCAGATTCCGCGCGGAAGCATCGAGACGGTGCGTCTGAACGATGCCATGATCTACCGTTGTTCTTCGCTGTCGTTTATCGACCGTGGTCTTTCCCATCCTTTTTTGCTGTTGGAGAGCCTTACTTCGGAAATTGTGAAGGCCGAGAAGAAAACCTATGAGAAGGTCATCCGCATGATTGCCCACGAGGTGAACAACAGTGTAGCGGGCGTTACTTCCACTCTCGATTCCCTTTCTGATATTCTGGAACCCTATGATGAGGGCGGCGATCTGCGTGCCGCCATGCAGGTCTGCTCGGAGCGTTGTTACGGAATGAACCATTTCATCGCCCGTCTGGCGGAGGTGGTCAAGATTCCCGATCCCAATTTGCAGACCGTTTCCCTGAACCGTCAGGTTGAGGCTTGCCGCCTGCTGATGGAGCATGTCTGCCGGCAGCATCAGATTCGTCTGTCTGCCGATCTGGACGCCGCCAATCCGCAGGTGCGACTCGACACGGTGCTGTTTGAACAGGTGCTGGTCAATATTGTCAAGAACGCTGCCGAGAGTATCGGCACTGAGGGCGAGATCCGCATCCGTACCACAGCCCGTCCTCTTCAACTGGAGATTGCCGACAACGGAGCCGGTATCTCTCCCGAAGATGAAGACAAACTGTTTACTCCTTTCTTTTCGACCAAGCCGACCGGTCAGGGCATTGGTCTGATTTTTATCCGAGAGATTCTGACCAAACACGACTGCGTCTTTTCTTTGAAAACCGATTCCGACGGTTGGACCCGTTTCCGCATTTGCTTTCCGGAACCCGTGGTAGAGAAATAAAATTACTTCCCCGTCAGTAATTCATTACTTTCTTGTTGGTAATGGATTACCGACGGGGAAGTAATTTCGGGTAAATATCATTTAATTACCGCCTGGACGTGAAACCTAAGAAAAAATGATTAAATTTAGACGTCCATACTGTTGTAATCGTTCCGAAGGCAGTAGGGAAGAGTAACCTTTAAATGAGCAAACCATGAGTATCAGGCATTTTATCGTTGGGTTGCAGCTTTTCGTTGTATCAGTCTTGGCAAATGCCCAGACCCAGCATCCAGATTCCCTGACTTTAGATGTCTTTCTGGAGGATTTTGTGAGTCTGAAACCGGTAGAAGAGGCAAAAGTGACTTTGTTTCATGGAAAAGATACCACCTTTTTGGGAACAGGGCAGTATCGCTATATATATAAGGAGCCGGCTTGGTCTTATTTCTTCACGGCACGACTGCCGCTGCTTTCGTCCTGTTTTGTCAAGGTGGAGGCCGAGGGTTATGAGAGCGCTTTTGAGAAAGTGGATATTCCGAAAGACAAATATAAATTTGCGCCCACCCGTTACTGGCAAACCAAGATTCGTCTGTTCCCGATCCGAGAAGAGGCACTGGGCAATGTGGAGGTTACGGCTTCCAAAATTCTGATGGTCAATAAAGGGGATACTCTGGAATATAATGCCGAAGCGCTCCAGCTTTCGGACGGGGATATGCTGGAAACGCTGATCCGGAATCTGCCCGGAGTGCGGATCGATGAGCACGGTCGTATCACGGTGAACGGAGAGTTTGTCAGCAGCCTGCTGATCAACGGAAAGGATTTCTTTAGCGGAGATCCGAGTGTGGCGCTCAAGGCACTGCCCGCCTATACCGTGCAGAAGGTAAAGGTGTATCGCAAGACTCCGTTGGGAGAGTTTAAGGATGTGTTCCGTGAACAGAAAGATCTGGTGATGGATGTGGGGTTGAAACGGAAATATATGGGCAGCTGGCTGCTGGAAGCAACCCTTTCGGGGGGAGCGGAAACTTCCGCACCGGCCACCGGACTCTATGCCGGAAGCTTGTCCCTGATGCGATATACCGACCGGTCGAACATCGCTTTGTTTGGTAATGTGAACAATATCAACGATCTGTGGGCCACCACACAAATGGGAACTATCTGGGCTATAAATCCGGATATGGAATGGAATAAGGTTCAGATTGGCGGCTTGGGATTCAGTTTTGACGAGAGCAGGAAATTCCGGATGGCGACGGATTTGCTGGCTGTCTGCACGCAAGGCGACCTCCGCACGGAAACCGGTTCGGAAAGTTATGTGGAACATGGAAACATTTACAGAAAGTCAGCATTGAACCGGCATAACGACAAGACAGATCTGAAATGGAAAGGCTGGATGGAATATAAGGATGAAGACTTTATTTTCTATCTGAAAGAACTGTCCCTGAATTACAGGCGCACGGATCATCACGCACAAAGCCGTTCGGTGTCCTTGGGAGCAGATGAAAAAGGCGAATATCCGGATGGTGAGCTGGACGACTTCTTTGCCCCTATGGGCAGTGAGGCTTATCTGCAAAGCCTGATTAACCGGCGGCAGCAGATGACCCTGGGCATTCAGGAGGAACTGGGAGGCAAACTTATCGGAAACATTTCCCTGCGCGATCCGTGGTGGGGTAAGAAATATACCCTGCGCTGGGGAGGCAACTACAAGAATACGCGCGACAAAAGTTATCAGGACGACCGTACGGAATACGGTGCGGCCGGTGCTACTGCCGGTACGGACGGCTTCCGGCAGAACCGTTATGAAACGGCTCCGGTTACCCAATACGGTTATTGGCCTTTCAGCCGGTAAACCGGAGTGTCCGGACCGACCGGAACCGGGAGTGGGGACTGACTTTGGATTTCTCGTACAAAGGCTCCTTTGAATATAAATCCGGCGAACGGTCACTCTATCGTCTGGAAAATGTGGACGGATGGCAGGCGCCCGACTGGGACAGTACGGACTGGAGTGATTTTGAAAACAGTTTGCGGGGAACCGGCGACAGCTGGCAGGATGCGGTGGACTTGAACAACACCTGGCATACCGTGGAACGGAATTTCTGGCAGGATTTGCAGATCCGTTTCGGCAGCCGTGAAAAGCAGAACGGAAAATTCAGCTTCAGTATGTCACCGAACTTCCGCTTCCTGCATGCGGAAATCGAGGACCTGCGCGGAAACCAGGCACGCACCATAAGTCGCCGTTATGTCTTGCCGGAACCAAGTGTGCGGATGGCGTATGGAGGATTCAGCCTGAACTACCGCTATCGGGAAACAGCGCCCACACTGCTTTATCTGCTCGATGTGCGCGATGACAGCGACCCGCTGCATGTGTCTTTGGGAAATCCCGATTTGAGAAAGATGAAAAGCAATCAGGTGGGAGCCCGTTTCGAAAAGAGGACCACTGTGCGGCAGCGCATCTATTCCGTCAATGCCGGATATGAATGGAACCGAGATGTCACGGTGATGGCCCGCACGTATGACCGCAATACCGGACAGACGGTGACCCAACCGTTGAACACCGATGGCGACTGGCTGGCTACCGTAGGGGCCAATTACGGGCAGCGTCTGGACGAGGACGGCAAGCTGACGATGGATGCATCCAGCGCTTTTCGGCTGGGACATAGTGTGGATTATGTGTCTGACACTCCGGAAATGGGTACCGGAAGGCAGAATGTGCAGAACATTTCCTGGACCAATGACCTCAAACTGACCTACAGCTTTACCCGGCGCACCCGTCTGAAAGCTTTGGCCAATGCCAAATGGAGCCATGTGGACGGCGACCGTGCCGACTTTGTGAAGATTAAGGTTACAGACTTTTCTTATGGACTGGACTTCACGACCCAGTTGCCGGGCAAGCTGGATTTCGATACGAAAATCACGATGTACAGCCGTAGGGGATATGTCGATCCTTCCATGAACGACGATTGTCTGGTGTGGAATGTCGGTCTGGCGCGTACTTTTGGAAAGAACAAGAACTGGATTGTCAAGGCTTCGGCCAACGACCTGCTTCGCCAGATCTCCAACGTGCGCAACACCATCAATGCCTATGGACGTACGGAGGTCCGTTATCAGACTCTGTCGTCTTATGCCTTGCTGAAGGTGACCTATCGCCTGAATGTGGAGCCGAAGAAAGACTGATGAAACGGGCACGATCAGTGACTGGGGCGTGCGCCCGGAATAACAGAACGATGCAGCAGTTCATCTTGAATTCAGATAAATTTCCTTTTGGGAATTTGCAAGTCTCATCATTTTTTACGAATATTGCAAACAGGTGGTCCATACGTGGGCTGCCTGTTTTGTTTTACTATTTAAAAATAAAATACCATGACAACACCCTGCTTTGAATCTTTGAAGCTGAACCGAAAGCAGATGATCATGCTGCCGGTAATTGTACTTGTGACTGCCTTTTTGTGGCTGGTGCCGACTTCCTTTTACGGTAT
>OGNL01000982.1_pt1 | contig 10175 bp, 8 predicted proteins | sample 1573471 | NCBI WGS metagenome assembly OGNL01 (sample SAMEA2582001, study PRJEB24529) | metagenome | biome: Human gut stool | place: China | collected 2011 | reverse complement strand
AAGACTTTGGAGAAAGGTCGTAAAGGAAGTTGCAAAGGATTATCCGGAAGTTGAAGTAAGCGATATGCTTGTAGACAACTGTGCAATGCAGCTGGTTATGAATCCGGGACAGTTTGATGTGATTTTAACAGAGAATATGTTTGGTGATATTTTATCCGATGAAGCCAGCATGATTACCGGTTCAATCGGTATGTTATCCAGTGCCAGCTTAGGAAAGACAAAACTCGGCTTATATGAACCAAGCCACGGTTCTGCACCGGATATTGCAGGCAAAGACATTGCCAATCCGATTGCCACCATTTTAAGTGCGGCAATGATGCTTCGCTACTCACTTGATTTAGATAAGGAAGCAGATGCCATTGAAGCGGCAGTAGCACAGGTATTAAAGGAAGGCTACAGAACCGTGGACATTATGGCAGACGGCATGCAGCAGTGCTCAACAACAAAGATGGGCGATTTAATCGCAGAACGTGTTTAAGATACGGATATAAAAATGTAAAATCTGTTATGAAGCCGGAATCCCGTTTATGCAGATACAGCGGGATTTCAGGCTTTCATGTTTAGAATAAAAAGAAAAGAAACGGAGAACAGTCATGAAAAGTGATAACGTTAAAAAAGGAATGCAGCAGGCACCACACCGCTCGCTGTTTAACGCATTAGGCTTTACAAAGGAAGAAATGGATAAGCCGCTCGTTGGTATTGTAAGCTCTTACAATGAAATTGTACCGGGACACATGAATCTGGATAAGATTGTAAATGCCGTAAAATTAGGTGTTGCAGAAGCAGGCGGTGTACCGGTTGTATTTCCGGCAATCGCAGTCTGTGACGGTATTGCAATGGGACATATCGGCATGAAATATTCTCTTGTAACAAGAGATCTGATTGCGGATTCCACAGAATGTATGGCACTGGCACATCAGTTTGATGCACTTGTTATGGTGCCAAACTGCGATAAGAATGTACCGGGACTTTTAATGGCAGCAGCAAGAGTGAATGTGCCGACTGTATTTGTCAGCGGCGGTCCGATGCTTGCAGGTCATGTAAAGGGTAAAAAGAGAAGTCTTTCATCCATGTTTGAAGCAGTCGGTTCTTATGCAGCCGGTTCAATGACGGAAGACGATGTACGTGAATTTGAAGAAAAAGTATGTCCGACATGCGGTTCATGCTCCGGCATGTATACGGCAAACTCCATGAACTGTCTGACAGAAGCACTGGGTATGGGACTTCGCGGCAACGGTACAATCCCGGCAGTATATTCTGAAAGAATCAAGCTGGCAAAACATGCCGGTATGGCAGTGATGGATATGTACCGCAAGAATATCCGTCCAAGAGACATTATGACAAAAGAAGCAATCATGAATGCACTGACAGTCGATATGGCATTAGGCTGTTCTACCAACAGTATGTTACATCTTCCTGCTATTGCACATGAAATCGGCTTTGATTTTGATATTAAATTTGCAAATCCAATCAGCGAAAAGACACCGAACCTGTGCCATTTAGCACCGGCAGGTCCTACTTATATGGAAGATTTAAATGAAGCGGGCGGTGTATATGCGGTTATGAAGGAACTGGCTGATGCAGGACTTCTGAATACTGACTGCATGACCGTAACAGGAAAGACGGTCGGAGAAAATATTAAAAATGCGGTAAACTTAAATCCGGAAGTCATAAGACCGTTAGATAACCCATATAGTAAGACAGGCGGACTTGCGGTATTGAGCGGAAATCTTGCACCGGACGGCAGTGTTGTAAAGCGTTCAGCCGTTGTAGATGAAATGATGGTTCATGAAGGTCCGGCAAGAGTCTTTGACTGTGAAGAAGATGCGATTGCGGCAATTAAGGGCGGCAGGATTGTAGCAGGCGATGTCGTTGTAATCCGCTATGAAGGACCAAAGGGTGGTCCGGGTATGAGAGAAATGTTAAATCCGACTTCTGCAATTGCAGGCATGGGCTTGGGTTCAAGCGTTGCACTGATTACAGACGGACGTTTTTCCGGTGCAAGCCGCGGTGCTTCTATCGGACACGTTTCACCGGAAGCAGCAGTCGGCGGACCGATTGCACTGGTAGAAGAAGGCGATATCATTAAGATTAACATTCCGGCATTAACACTGGAACTGGCAGTATCTGATGAAGAACTTGCAGCAAGAAAAGCAAAATGGCAGCCACGTGAACCGAAGGTTACAACAGGCTACTTAAAGAGATATGCTTCATTAGTAACCTCAGGAAACAGAGGGGCTGTTCTTCAGGTACCGGAAAACGAACAGTAACAAAAAGGTCAGTGGGTACCGGTATGAAAAATAGAATATAAAGGAAGGAAAGATACATGAAGTTAAATGGCTCAGAAATCATTGTAGAATGTTTAAAAGAACAAAATGTGGATACAATTTTTGGTTATCCGGGCGGCGCAATTCTGAATGTATACGATGCGTTATACAAACATTCAGATGAGATTACACATATTCTGACATCTCATGAACAGGGTGCTTCCCATGCAGCAGACGGTTATGCAAGAGCAACGGGAAAGGTTGGCGTATGTTTTGCAACATCCGGTCCGGGTGCGACAAACCTCGTAACGGGAATTGCCACAGCATATATGGATTCGATTCCGGTTGTTGCAATTACCTGTAATGTAACCGTTCCGCTGTTAGGTAAGGACAGCTTTCAGGAAATCGATATTGCAGGTGTGACAATGCCGATTACAAAGCATAACTTTATTGTTAAAGACGTAACAAAGCTGGCAGACGTTATCCGTGCGGCGTTCCGGATTGCAAAGGAAGGCAGACCGGGTCCTGTTTTAATTGATGTAACAAAGGATGTAACGGCAGCAGAATGTGATTATATCAAGGAAACGCCGAAGACAATTGAACGTCAGACAGATACGATTAAAGAAGAAGATGTGGAACGTGCCGTTGAAATGATTAAGGCATCAAAGCGTCCATACGTTTTTGTCGGCGGTGGTGTCATTGCTTCGGATGCTTCTGATGAGCTGGCGAGATTTGTAAAGAAGATTGATGCGCCGGTTGCAGATTCCCTGATGGGCAAAGGCGCATTTGACGGAACAGACCCGCATTATACAGGGATGCTTGGTATGCATGGTACAAAGACGTCTAACTTCGGAGTATCTGAATGTGACCTGCTGATTGCCATTGGTGCGAGATTCTCAGACCGTGTAACCGGTAATGCAAATAAATTTGCAAAAAATGCAAAGATTCTTCACTTTGATATCGATGCAGCAGAGATTAATAAGAATATCCATTCTGATGCAAGCGTTGTCGGTGATGCCCTTGAAATCTTAAAACGTGTCAATGCAAAGTTAGAACAGCAGGACAGACATGAGTGGCTGGAACATATCCACGATTATGAGAAACAGTATCCGATGGCATATCGTAAGGACTGCTTAAACGGACCACTCATTATGGAAAAAATTTATGAGCTGACAAAGGGTGAAGCGATTATTTCAACTGATGTCGGACAGCATCAGATGTGGGCAGCACAGCATTACAAATATAAAAAGCCAAGAACGCTGCTTACATCAGGCGGTCTTGGTACAATGGGCTACGGACTTGGTGCGGCAATTGGAGCCAAGGTAGGCTGCAAGGATAAAACAGTCATCAACATTGCAGGTGATGGCTGCTTCAGAATGAATATGAACGAAGTGGCAACAGCAACCCGTTATAACATTCCGGTTATCGAGATTATTTTCAATAACCATGTACTCGGTATGGTACGCCAGTGGCAGGATTTATTCTACGGGAAACGCTATTCGGCAACTGTTCTGGATGATTGTGTGGATTTTGTCAAAGTGTCGGAAGGCATGGGGGCAAAGGGCTACCGTGTCCAGACAATTGAGGAATTTGAAGCAGCATTAAAGGATGCAATGGCATTAAATATTCCGTGCGTCATCGACTGTCTTATTGACAGAGAAGATAAAGTATTCCCGATGGTTTCACCGGGTGCGGCAATTTCAGAAGCATTTGATAGAAAAGATTTAGACAGAATGAACTCAGAAAAATAAAGAATTGAGTTGACAGGAACACTTTAATGGAATAAAATGTCAGATAATAGTTTTAAAACTTGTAGGAGGAAAGAAAAGTGGCAAGAGTTTATAATTTTAGTGCAGGTCCGGCAGTATTACCGGAGGAAGTATTGAAGGAAGCAGCAGATGAAATGCTGGATTATCAGGGTTCAGGACAGTCTGTTATGGAGATGAGCCATCGTTCTAAAGTATACGATAACATCATCAAAGAAGCAGAAGCAGATTTAAGAGAACTGATGAATATCCCGGATAATTATAAGGTATTATTCTTACAGGGCGGTGCATCCCAGTTTTTCGCAGAAGTTCCGATGAACCTTATGAAGAATAAGAAAGCAGCTTACATTATCACAGGACAGTGGGCAAAGAAAGCTTATAAAGAAGCTCAGATTTACGGTGAAGCCGTTGCAGTTGCTTCATCTGAGGATAAGACATTCTCGTACATACCGGATTGTTCGGATCTGGATATTCCGGAAGATGCCGATTATGTTTACATCTGTGAAAACAATACAATTTATGGTACAAAATTCAAGACTCTTCCAAACACAAAGGGACATCTGCTTGTATCGGATGTTTCATCCTGTTTCTTATCTGAACCGATTGATGTAACAAAGTACGGCGTTGTATACGGCGGCGTTCAGAAGAACATCGGACCGGCCGGTGTGGTTATTGCAATTATCAGGGAAGACCTGATTACAGATGACGTATTACCGGGAACACCGACCATGTTAAAGTGGAAGACACAGGCAGATGCAGATTCTCTTTACAATACACCTCCTTGCTATAATATTTATATCTGCGGTAAGGTATTTAAGTGGATTAAGAAGATGGGCGGTTTAAGCGCCATGAAGGAACATAACGAAAAGAAAGCAAAGATTCTGTATGATTTCCTTGACGAGAGCAGGTTATTTAAGGGAACTGTTGTAAAAGAAGACCGTTCTTTAATGAATGTTCCTTTTGTAACCGGTGACAAGGAACTGGATGCAAAATTTGTTGAAGAAGCAACAAAAGCAGGCTTTGTAAACTTAAAGGGACACAGAACCGTTGGCGGTATGAGAGCATCTATTTACAATGCAATGCCAATCGAAGGTGTGGAAAAACTGGTTGAGTTTATGAAGAAGTTTGAAAAGGAGAATACAAAATAATGGTAAACGTACATTGCTTAAATAATATTGCCTCTGTAGGTCTTGACCTTTTTTCAGATGACTACAATATGGAGAGTTCTTATGAAGATGCACAGGCAGTTCTTGTAAGAAGTGCCAAAATGCATGATATGGAATTAAATGATCATTTACTTGCAATTGCAAGAGCCGGTGCAGGAGTCAATAATATTCCACTTGATAAATGTGCAGAAGCCGGTATTGTTGTATTTAATACACCGGGTGCGAATGCCAATGCCGTAAAAGAACAGGTGCTAGCAGCAATGCTGTTAGCTTCCCGTGATTTAATCGGCGGTAATCAGTGGGTTGCTGAAAATAAAGACAATGCAGATATTGCAAAAGCAACCGAAAAGGCAAAGAAAGCTTTTGCAGGACAGGAATTAAAGGGTAAGAAGCTTGGCGTTATCGGTCTTGGCGCAATCGGACAGCTTGTTGCCAATGCAGCCATTGCACTGGGTATGGATGTTTACGGTTATGATCCGTATCTTTCAGTCAATGCTGCTTGGAATCTTTCAAGCAAGGTTACGCATATTGTCAATGTAGAAGACATTTATAAAGAATGTAATTATATTACCATTCATGTCCCGGCATTAGACAGTACAAAGGGGATGATTAACAAAGCTGCATTTGATTTAATGCAGGATGGTACAATTATCGTCAACTGTGCAAGAGATGTTCTTGTCGATGAAACAGCAATCGGTGAGGCTTTAAAGTCCGGCAGGGTAAAGAAGTATGTAACAGACTTCCCGAATCCGACAACTGCCGGAATGGAAGGTGCAATTGTACTTCCACACCTTGGGGCTTCTACCGCAGAAGCAGAAGATAACTGTGCAGTGATGGCAGTCAAGGAATTGAGAAATTACATTGAAAACGGTAATATTATAAATTCTGTAAATTATCCTGCCTGTGATATGGGCGTCTGCACGGCTACAGGACGAATTGCAGTCTGCCACAAAAATGTTCCGGCTGTTATCAGCAAGATTACAACGATTCTTGGCGATGCAGGTGTAAACATTGAGGAAATGGCAAATAAATCCAGAGGCGATTATGCATATTCTTTATTTGATGTTGATAAGAATGTAGATGACAGTGTGATTGATAAACTGGCTTCTATTGAAGGAATCATCAAAGTCAGGGTCGTAAAATAATAAATTCAGAGCTGTTTTCCACAATTGGAGGAGAACAGCTCTTTTTTTGCTTTGATTTTAGAAATGTTTGTTTACTTAAACAAATGGGTACGGTATAATAATAAAAAAATACAAATGTGATAGTGGAGGAGTGAAAATGAACAGCGGGATAAATCCAAAAGAAAAAGATTATGAGCTGGCAAGGGAGAATACCGTTGCCATGAATTGCCACTTTTTAGTATGCGGAATCATTTCCATTGCTTATTTTGTGGAATTTTTAAAAGGTGACGGCACCCTGTTGTATGTACTGGCAACCATTATTTTAGCAATGGGACCGGTAGTAGGAGAAATTATCTGCTATAAAAAACAGCATGATACAAAGATGATTAAGCATTTCGTAGGAATTGGCTATGCAATTTTATATACATTTGTAATGTTTACAACCAATAATCACTTTACGTTTGTATATGTTATTCCCATGCTGATTGCCATTACGGTATACAATGATTTTAAGTATTCGCTGCCGATTGAAGTGGGGGTGGTAATTGTCAATGTTATACAGCTGGCATTGTTTTTTAAAAGAGGGATTTATACGAAAGCGGATATGGCATCTGTGGAAATCCAGTTCTTTGTTATTGTACTGATTTGTGGTATTCAGCTGTATGTCTCAATTGTGGCAGAAAAGTTGAATCAGAAGAAGCTTGCAGAGTTGAAGGCAGAACATGAAAAGACAGAAGAATTGCTGACGCGGATTATGGATACATCCGATAAGATGACACAGCAGATTACAGAAAGTGCACAAAAGACGGCATCGCTTGGTGAAAGCATGCAGGCAATGAAAGAATCCATGGAAGAGGTGAATTCAGGCTCTAATGATACGGCAGAAGCAGTGCAGAGCCAGTTAAACCAGACCGAAGAAATTCAGGCAATGGTAGAGCAGGTTGAAAAAGGCACAGAGAATATCATTGACAGTATGAATCAGAATAAAGAAGCCATTGCGCAGGGAAATGCAAATGTCGGTATTCTTGTAAAACAGGCAGAAGAAACGGTTGAATCCGGCAAAAAGGTGACAGAAGAACTTTCACAGCTGGATACATATATGAGCCAGATGAATTCAATTCTGGATATTATTAACAGTATTACGTCACAGACAAGTCTTCTGGCGTTAAATGCAAGCATTGAAGCGGCGAGAGCCGGAGAAGCAGGGCGTGGTTTTGCGGTTGTTGCTTCCGAGATTTCACAAATGGCACAGCAGACGAAAGATTCCACGGTGCAGATTTCGCAGCTGATTGAAAATGTATCTAATGCCATTCAGATGGTGGTTGAGGTCAGCGGCAGTATGATTTCAATGATTGAAAGCCAGAATGAAACCACTGAAAAGACAGCAGAAAGCTTTACGGTTATTGAAAAGAATTCGGACAATGTATACGGACATTCTAATGAACTGGCAGCCTATGTTACAAAGTTAGCCGATGCGAACAAGAAAATTATTGACAGCATTTCTACCATTTCGGCAATTTCCGAAGAAGTGGCTGCACACGCAAGTGATACGCTTTCCGCAACAGAAAGCAACAATGTGATTGTGGAAGAACTGGCAGCGTTAAGCGGACAGCTTGAAACACTGGCACAGGAATTAAAAGAACAGTAAAAAGGGGCAGAGGATGACCCCGGAAAAGAGGACATATGGCAGTAATCAGACCTTTTGAATGTGTACGCCCGCAGGCAGAAAAAGCAGAGCGGGTGGCAGCACTTCCGTATGATGTATACAACAGAGAAGAAGCGTGCAGGGAAGTTGCCCGCGAGCCGCTTTCATTTTTGAAAATAGACCGTGCGGAAACACAGTTTGACAGTTCGGTCGATACCTACGCACCGGAAGTTTATGCAAAGGCAAAAGAACTTTTGGAAAACGCCATTGCAGACGGTACATTTGTTAAAGACAGTGATCAGGCATATTATATTTATGAACTTACAATGGACGGCAGAGTGCAGACAGGACTTGTGGCATGTGCTTCAATTGATGACTACGAATCCAATGTCATTAAAAAACATGAAAATACAAGAGCCGATAAGGAATTAGACCGTATTACGCATGTGGATACCTGTAATGCGCAGACCGGTCCGATATTTTTAGCATACCGTGCCAATGTCGTGATTAACGGTGAGATTGACAAGGCGAAGAAAAATCCTTCTTTATATAATTTCGTGTCGCCGGACGGAGTCCGTCATCAGGTATGGAAAATCAGTGAACCACAGTCAGTTGAAGCAATCCGCGGGGCATTTGAAGGAATTTCTTCTATATATATTGCGGACGGACACCACAGAGCCGCTTCAGCAGTCAAAGTTGGCTTAAAGCGGCGTGCCGAAAACCCACAGTATACGGGAAAAGAAGAATTTAATTATTTCCTTTCCGTTTTATTCCCGGATGAGGAACTGATGATCATGGATTACAACCGTGTGGTACGGGATCTGGGCGGTATGACCGAAGAGGCATTTTTATCAAAAATGCAGGAACTCTTTGATGTGCAGAAAATCGAAAATGGAAACGATGTACGACCGGTGAAAAAGGGACAATTTTCCATGTTCCTTTCTGATAAATGGTATCGTTGTACCATGCGCCCGGAGTCGGTTCCGGAGGATCCGGTAGAAGGACTGGACGTATCGGTATTGCAGAATGTACTTTTGGCACCGGTACTTGGAATCGGTGATCCAAAGACAGATAAAAGAATTGATTTTGTCGGCGGAATCCGTGGCATGAAAGAGTTAGAAAGAAGATGCCATGAGGACTGTAAGGTTGCATTTGCCATGTATCCGACATCCATTCAGGAGTTATTTGCTGTGGCAGATGCGGGACGTCTCATGCCGCCGAAATCTACCTGGTTTGAGCCGAAACTCCGCAGTGGATTATTCATACATGAGATTTAAAGAATGGCATTATAGGACATAAATGGAGAAATACATTGGGAATTTTAATAACAGACCAACTGACACAGCTTAGCACTGAGAGTGAAGTGTTAAATGAAGTGGCGAAAAATCCGGGAATTATCCGGAAATTTTTACAGGATCTGACACCATCTCTGCTGGGGTTTCTCGTTCAGCTGATGATTGCAGTGATTATTCTTCTGGTAGGCAGCCGGATGATCAAAATGCTGGTGAAAATGGTGCGCCGTTTCTTAGAGCGCGGAAAAGTAGAAGCCGGTGTGGTTTCCTTTCTGAGTTCTTTTGTGAAATATGCGCTCTATTTTGTGCTGGCAATGATTATTCTGGGGCAGTTTGGCGTGACGACAAGCTCTGTGATTGCCGTGCTGGGGTCCGCAGGACTTACCATGGGACTGGCACTGCAGGGAAGCCTTTCTAATTTTGCCGGTGGTGTTCTGATTTTGTTACTGAAACCATTTGTGGTAGGCGATTATATATTGGATAAGAAGGAACTGTAAAGGAGATTACCATTTTTTACACCAAGCTGCTTACCATTGATAACAAACTGATCCTGATTCCGAATGGAAGTCTGTCCAACAGCAGTATTACCAATTACAGCCATATGGATATGCGACGGATTGATCTGACCGTCGGGGTTGGCTATGCATCGGATTTATCAAAGGTTAAAGCAGTGCTTGAGGGTGTGGTAAAGACAGAAACCGCAGTGATAAAGGATGAACCGGTCGATATTTTTGTATCGGATCTGGGGGATAGTGCCGTAGATATGGGCATTCGCGTATGGGTAAAAACAGAAGATTACTGGCCGGTGCGGTGGCGTTTGCTGGAGCAGATGAAAAATGCACTGGATGAAAATGGAATTTCGATTCCATTCCCACAGATGGATGTATCGATTCGGAAAGAGTAAAACTATTCCGT
>OGNL01000980.1_pt1 | contig 10188 bp, 8 predicted proteins | sample 1573471 | NCBI WGS metagenome assembly OGNL01 (sample SAMEA2582001, study PRJEB24529) | metagenome | biome: Human gut stool | place: China | collected 2011 | reverse complement strand
TTGCATAGTCTTTGGTAACCGGTGATCAAGCATCTCAGCTGAAAACAGAAAACTCATTGAAATTCCTCATAAACGCCCACTGTCGTGAGATTCACATTTGTCTGCCAATATATCACGAAATGGCGGGTCAGTAATCCGTATACATACGCAATTCTTCTTATAAATCACCCTGTTATTAGCATTTCCCCTTATATAGTAATGCATGGCCATTCTGTTTTCTTATAACGCTCATTTTAACTAGCGCATCAGGCCAAGACAGCTTTATTTAAACTTACTGATATGCCAATATATCAGTTAACAATTCATTGATGGTAACCGGCATGGCAGACAACATTTCAATGGAAGCGGAAGCGACATATGCGCTGACAGCGCAGCAGAGCGATATTGACTGTGACTTTGCAGCAGACGTTCTTCTTGAGCACTACGGCATTCGCGGTGAAGTCCGCAAATTGCGTAGTGAAAGAGATCAAAACTTTCTGGTTGAAAGCGCGGATGGCGCTAAGTTCACGATTAAATTTGCCCATCCAGGTGAAGAACGGATGGTAAGCAATTTCCAGACTGAGCTGATGCATCACATCAATCTTCGTGCCCCTGGCCTGCCGATTCAACAGGTCAGAGCAACGTCAGACGGTCGTTTTGAACTCATTCTTGATTGCCTGGGGCAAATGCGTACGGTCAGAGTCGTTACTTATCTTGAAGGTAAGCTAATGGCACAGTCACCTGCGACTAATGTACAGAAATATAATCTTGGCAGCATGGCTGGGCTCGTCACCAGTGCTCTTTTGGATTTCAGTCATCCCGCTCAGGATCATGTGCTGCTCTGGGATGCTCAACATGCATCATCGCTGCGCGAATACATGAAAGTGATTGTTGCACCTGCTCGCCGTGCCATGCTGGAGTTTTGTCTGGATAACTTTGAATCACGCGTTAAGCCACTTCTTCCCTCGTTACGTAAGAGCGTTGTTCACAACGATATGAACGGCGACAACGTGCTGGTTGATCCACAAAATACTGACGAAATAGCCGCAATTCTTGATTTTGGTGACGCCGTCTGCACAGCGATTGCCATTGATGTTGCGGTGGGAGCCACTTATCAGATGGGAACCGGCGAGCACTTGCTTGATGGCGCTCTCGCCTACCTTCGAGGCTACATAGCACAGGTTCCGCTTCAGGAAGAGGAGATCAACATTATGTTCGATCTGTTCCTCACCCGCATGTTTGTCCGAATTGTCATTACCGAATGGCGTGCACGTCAGTTTCCGGATAACCGTGAATATATTCTGAGAAACACCGCAACCAGCTGGGCACAGCTGGAACAGTTATTGTCTCTGCCGTTTGAAGAAACTCGCTCCCTCATTGAATCAGCCTGTAAGGAATAACTATGTCACAGTCATTTTCTCCCACTGCTGGTATGCAGAATGGGTTTGATATTGCCCGTGTGAATGAGCTCAATACTCGTGAACGTGAAATCGTGTCACGCCGCGAATCACTGCTTGGCCCATCCTATAAGCTGATGTATGAACATCCGGTTGAGTTTGTGCGTGGCGAAGGCGTGTTCCTCTATGATGCCGAGGACAATGCCTATCTCGACTGCTATAACAACGTGCCTTCAGTCGGCCACTGTAATCCGGCAGTGGTTGAGGCGGTCTCCAGCCAGATTGCCACGCTCAATACTCACACGCGTTACATGAGCGAAAACATTCTTAACTATTCTGAGCAACTACTGAATACCTTTGAGCCTGAGCTCGGCCACGTCATGTATACCTGCACGGGAAGTGAAGCTGTTGACCTTTCCCTGCGTATCGCCAAGTTCTATACCGGTGGTACCGGCATTATCGTGACTGATTATGCTTATCACGGTATCACCACAACAGTGGCAGCTATCTCAACCACTATGGGTAAATACGTCCCGGTTGATCAGCATGTTCGTACGGTCCGTGCTCCTGACGCCTATCGAGCCGGTGAAGGCGTGGATGTGGCGCAGCGACTGGCTGATGATATTGAAGCAGCGATTGCAGATATGGCACGCCACGGCATCAAATTTGCGGGGTTCATTGCAGACAGCATTTTCTCCACCGATGGACTACTGACCACACCTGCTGGCTTCCTTAAAAAAGCGATTGATGTCGTGCACAAGCACGGCGGCGTTTACATTGCCGATGAAGTGCAGCCTGGCTTCGGGCGTACCGGCTCGCATATGTGGGGTTATCAGCGCCACGGTATTAACCCTGATCTGGTGGTTATGGGCAAGCCAATGGGTAATGGCCTGCCAATCGCAGCGGTTGTTGCCAGACCTGAATTGCTGGCAGATTTTGGCCGTAAAGTTCGCTATTTCAATACCTTTGCAGGGAATCCGGTCTGTATTGCTGCAGCACAAGCCGTACTGAACGAAATACAGAACAAAAACCTGATGGAGAATTCACACCTTCTGGGTGATTACCTTCTGAATGGTTTCCGTGTGATTGCTGAAAATTATACCCAGATTGGGGATGTACGTGGCGCGGGGCTTTATCACGCGATTGAGTTCGTTAAAGATCCTGACACTAAAGAGCCAGATACCGGATTAACACGTAAAGTTGTCAGTGAACTGCGTGAGCGCCGTATTCTTATCAGCACAACGGGTAAAGGAGAGAACAGCCTGAAAATTCGTCCGCTGCTGACATTCAATCAGGATAATGCGGATCTGCTGCTTAACCAGTTCGAAGACACCCTCAAAGCAGTTATCAGGTAAGGAACAGTCTGTGGCTCTCCGTCATTTTTTTATCGTCATTCTGGTTGTTGCAATCTGGGCATTTAATGTTGTGGCTATCAAGCTGGGCGTGACGGAGTTGCCTCCGCTCTTTATGACATTTCTACGTTTTATAGTAGTGTCCGCAGTAGTAGTTCCTTTTGCCAGAGTCACCAGGGAACAATTCAAGACCTTGATGGTACTGGCATTTACATTTGGGTTTATGCACTTTTCTTTGTTGTTTGTGGGCACACGTTATACCGATGCGGGAACCGCAGCAATCGTGGTTCAGCTTGGTACGCCCTTCGCAATGATCATGGCCGCCGTTGTGCTTAAGGAAAAGTTGAGTTTTATACAGGTAATGGGCATTGCAATTTCATTATCAGGCGTGTTCTTCCTGGCTGGCAGTCCTTCATCCGCCTCAATGCTGGCTATGGTATTGCTGCTGACCAGTGCAACTGGCTGGGCACTCACAAACATCATAGTTAAATGCTCAGTGCCGATTCACCCACTGACGATGGCGGGATGGCTTTCCTTTCTGGCGATTCCTCTAGTTGCGCTGGCATCGTTCATTTTTGAAACGGGTCAGTTTGCTGCTATTGAGAATGCAAGCTGGCGCGGCTGGTTCGGTGTTTTTTACAGTGCGATAGGATCATCCGTTATAGCTTATTCATTGTGGTACTGGCTGTTAAAAAAATATCCGGTGAACAAGGTCATGCCTTACTCTTTACTCAGCCCGGTATTTGCTATTTTCTTTGGTGCTTTATTTCTCGGTGACAGCCTCAACGTCTGGAAAATGTCAGGAGCCACGCTTATAGTCGGCGGAACTTTTCTGGCCCTGGTTAATCCAGTAAATATTTTAAGGCGTTATAAAGCAAGACTGGCTAACTAAATACTGCTCCACATTAGGGACATTATAACTACGAAGGTGCCATAAATGGGCACCTTTTTTGTGCAACAAACATGGCAGATGAAGTGCATGTACAGTCAGTCATAAACAACACCTATATCTTACTGATAATAAAGAATAAAATTAATTTCATGAAAAAAAATTATTGGCACGCAAACTGCTTTAATACTGATATACCAGTATTAAATATAATTGCCGGAGATAAAAATTATGACCGAACAATCACAGGTAATCGGTAGCAAGCGGCAAGACGCTTTACGCGATACCAGCAATGACGTAGTCGATCCTAAAAAAGTCAGACAATATGTTTTTTCCGCCTCTTCAGGTACTGCTCTTGAATACTTTGATTTTGCGATTTATGGACTGGCAACAGCTTTAATATTCAACCCACTGTTCTTCCCGAATATTTCTCCAATGGCCGGCTTTCTGGCAAGTTTTGCCACCTATGCAATAGGATTTTTTGCCCGCGCTGTAGGCGGCGTAGTGCTGGGATATTACGGAGACCGTCTCGGTCGTAAGTTTGTTCTGGTACTCACCATTGGTCTGATGGGAGGGGCAACGGTTGCAATTGGTCTTTTACCAACCTATCACCAGATAGGTATCTGGGCACCGGTTTTACTTGTTCTTCTCAGGATAGCGCAGGGATTTGGTGCGGGTGCTGAAATCGCTGGAGCACAGACAATGCTTGCAGAAGTTTCACCGCGTGACAAGCGAGGCCTTATCAGTTCCTTTGTTTCCTTCGGTACTAATGTTGGCACTATCGTTGCCCTCGGTCTCTGGTTGTTAATCAGTAAACTGCCAGAGGAGAGCCTGCTCAGCTGGGGCTGGCGCATACCCTTTCTCGCGAGCATTCTGGTTGTAGCTTACACACTCTGGATGCGCCGTCATCTGGAAGAGAGCCCTGCTTTTACTGCCAACGAGGATCGTCAGGAAAGTATTGCATTCGGTCCGTATATGAAAGACTTGCTGACAAACGGACGCCGCAGTCTTCTTCGCTCAATAGGTCTGCGCATAGGTGAAAGCGGTCCGTCTTCTTTCTACCAGGTTTTCCTGGTCGGCTATATCGCCAATGTGCTTCACTTTGATAAGAGTATGGCGACCAATGCACTGCTCATTACCTCATTTGCTTTGTTTATCATCATTCCGTTGGTAGGAATTCTGTGCGATAAATTTGGCCGTCGGACTATGTATCTGTTTTTCACCGGCTGGAGCATGGTGTGGTGTATTCCGGCAATCTGGATGGTCAGCACGGGTGACAGTTCCTGGATTCTGCTGGCGTTCTTTGGTGGATATGGTATAGGCGTTGTAGGCACTTACGTTGTTCAGCTTGCTTATATGCCAGAGCTTTATGGATCAAAATACCGCAACGGGGGACTGGCCGCTTCCAAAGAGTTTGGTGGCATGATCAGCGGTGGGCTTGTCCCATTCGTTTGTGCAGGAATTGCTGCGCTTACTGAGTCTGTTTTACCTATTGCAGGCTACATTATTCTCCTTGCCGCAGTCGCTTTCTTCACGGCACTTAAAAGTCCTGAAACCAAAGGACGTGACCTCTTCCTTGAAGAGGATGCTTGATAAGGAAGTTTCATTCCCGCTATGACTCATTGGCGGGAATGCTTACATCTGCAGGCCAAAATTTCATTTCCGAAAACGCTTCTGGCGCCTGAATCTTATTGTGCACTTGCAATACCTCAACTCTAAAACGGATTCTGTCAAAATATATTATATTCACTGTGTTTCTGCCAAGATCAATGCATTTCACAAAAATAGTGCAAAAAGTTCAATATAAAAAAATAAGGCATCAAAATAGTGCGCAAAGAAAAATAAAACGCACCCTACATCACGCAACACTAACACATCATTGAAATAAAAAGGATTAATAAAATAATCAAAATTTAATTGTTGGCAACGCAATTGCATATACTAATATATCGGTTCATATTTAACGATATCTTTAGCTGAGGATAGAGAATGCAAGCAATAGATCAGAAAAGAAACAAGAATGTCGGAAGCCTTGCGCTGTTAGGGGTTTTATTGGTTTTCATAGCTGTCATATTGGTATTGATGGCTGTTCATAGCCCAACATTTTTCAGGCTGAATAACCTCATTAACGTTCTGGTACAGACTTCAATTATCGGAATTCTTGCTATTGGCATGTGCGTCGTCATGTTAGGCGGGGGTATAGATTTATCCATGCCTTCAGTCGTTGCCTTTAGTGGAATAGTTGGTGCACTCGTTATGCGTGATTCACAAAACATCTACTTAGGAGCTGTAGCAATGCTGTTCTGTGGCGCATGTTTTGGGGGCTTGAATGGTTTTGCGGTTGCCTGGCTTAAGATGGCACCGTTCGTGGTCACGCTGGCAAGCATGACCATTCTGGGTGGCGCATCCGTCTGGATAACAAAATCAGCCAGTATTACCGGCTATCCCTATGAGTTCGAGGATCTCTTCCTGACAGATTTTGCAGGGATTCCTGTGTCCGTCTGGATTTTTTTCTTACTCATCATCATCAGCGCATTGATGTGTAGCAGCATGCCATTTGGACGCGCGGTTAAAGCCATAGGCTTTAACCCAAAGGCTGCGTTCATCTCCCGCTTACCGGTAAATAAAATCCTTTGTTTGACCTATGTAGTTTCCGGTGCGATGGCAGGGATCACTGCCATTCTATTAGTTGCCAGGCTTGGGTCCGCTTCTGCAAATCTGGCAAGTGACAGCCTATTACTGGACGTGATAAGTGCCTGCGTCATTGGCCGGGTAAGTATTTATGGTGGCATAGGCAACCCTCTTAATGCCGCGATTGGCGCTCTGTTCGTCACCCTTATCAGCAATGTTATGAACCAGTTTGGTGTTTCTTATTACGCAAGTCTGGTTATCAAAGGTTTCATCATTATCGCCTTCGTTTATCTTGATAAAGCCATCAGGAAGCAGCAATCATGAGCGAAAAATTCCAGCTAGAAATGACAAATATAAAGAAAAGTTTTGGTGCGGTGAAAGCTATCGAGAGTGGTTCTTTATTCGTTCGGCGGGGGGAAGTGCATGCCCTGATGGGAGCTAATGGTGCAGGCAAAAGCACCATGATGAATATCATTGGCGGAATTTTTCCTCATGACAGTGGCGATATTATTGTGAAGGGTCGCGAGGTTATTTTTCGCAATCCGAAAGACGCGATCGCGCACGGCATCGCCTTTGTGCATCAGGAACTGACGATGTTTCCTACGCTTAATGTCGCTGAAAACATATTTATCGACGATTACCCCAAGAAAGGGAAATTCATCAATAAGGCAAAGATACATGAGGAATCCAGCAGACTGTTAAAGCGTGTGGGTTGTCATATCGACACCCATGAGCTGGTTGAGCAGTTCAGTACCGGCACCCGGCAACTTATCGAAATTGCCCGTGCGCTGAAAATGGAGCCTGACATTGTCATTTTTGATGAGCCCACTTCCTCGCTGTCTGCAGCAGAGCGGAAACATCTTTTCCGCGTTATCAAGACGCTGAAGCAGGCCGGCACTGCCATCATCTACATCAGCCATTTCATGGATGAAGTGTTTGAGATAAGCGACACCGTGACTGTTATGCGTAATGGCGTGACGGTCAGCAGCATGCCTGTAGGGCAGACAACTATTACACATACACTGGGGCTGATGCTGGGCAGTGTTGGTGAAAGTGAAAGGGTTCGTCCGCCTTGTCATTTCTCCGGTACTCCGGTTGTTCAGGTGGAGGGCCTGAACCGCTCTGGCGTGCTACGCAACATCAACATGTCACTTCGCCCTGGCGAGATCGTTGGCCTTTGGGGGCTTCTCGGTTCAGGACGCACTGAACTGGTCCGTTCACTCATGGGTCTCGATCCCATTGATGGTGGAAAGCTTCTTTTTAGTCAGAACGGAAGCCTGCAACGCATCAAACCTTCGCAGTTAAGAAAGTTTACCGGGCTCGTCACAGAGGATCGTCGTGGTGAGGGGCTGATTTTGCCGTTCAGCATTGAAGACAACAGGCGCAAAATCAGCGAAACCGCAGATAAATTTATTGAGCGATTGAAAATCAAATGCCACTCAGCAAGCCAGCCTGTAGAGAAACTTTCGGGTGGTAATCAGCAAAAGGTTGTCTTTGCTCGTTGGTTAATTGAAACACTGCCTTTTTTTATCCTTGATGAGCCCACACGCGGACTGGATGTCGGTGCCAAGGGTGAAATTATGAAACTGATTGTTGAACTGGCCGAATGCGGCGTCGCAATACTCATCATCTCTTCAGAACCTGAAGAAATTATGCGCGTGTCAGATCGCTACTATGTCATCCAGCGAGGAGAAATCACCGGCGAACTGCCTGGTGACAGCAGCCGTGACAGGCTGATGGAGTCTCTGTCTGTTCAGCAAGTTGCAGAAGAGGTCTGAAATGAAATTTGGCTTAGTAAATATTAAATCTCTTGGTTTTAGCGCAGCAGTCATTGTTATGTTTGTAGGGTTTGGCATAGCAGCACCTAACTTTGCTACACCGGGTAATGTCTTTTCTATGCTACACACCATGGCGCCGTTGACGATTGCGTCGTGTGGCATTGCCCTGGTTATTCTTACCGGAAAAATTGATATCTCCATTGGCTCCGTTTCTTTTTTATCGGCGTCGATCGCAGGTTTGTTGATGGAGCAACTTCATCTGCCATGGGGACTGGCGATGCCAGTAATCATGCTCAGCGCAGCTTTGATGGGAGCGGTAAACGGGTTTCTGATCGCCATCCTGAAAATCGATTCGCTCATCGCTACGCTCGGAACAATGATCATTTTCCGGGGCATTGCACTGATGCTGACGAATTCACGAGTTATCGCCTTACCTGATGATGCTCAGTTTCTGAGCAACTGGTCGATTGGGTATTTTTCACTCGACACCTTCATCATGATAATTGCCCTGATTGCCATCCACGCACTGCACAAAGCGACCCGACTCGGTCGGTACATCAATGCCGTTGGGGATAACGAAGAGGTGGCTAAGAAAGTGGGTATCAATACTCAAAAGACAATATTAATTACTTACATTTTATCAGGTTTATTAGCAGGCTTTTCTTCACTGTGTAGTTTCATTCAGGTGGGATCTATCAGTGGATTTCTGGGGAAAGGACTGGAATTTAATGCAATCGCCGTTGCGGTTGTTGGAGGATTAAGTCTTGCGGGCGGGAAAGGGAAAATATTTCCCGGCATTTTTATCGGCGCAATAGCATTTCAGATTATCTCTAACGGCTTGAATCAGATCAGCGCCAATCCATATATTTATCAAATTGTCACTGGAGGTGTTATTTTTATTGCCATGCTAATTGATTCAAACAACAGTTCAGGTCTCATTACTCGATTTACCGTTAAAAAACGCACTTAGACTTTCAGAGGATTATTGTGAATAAACTCATTATGGCTTCAATTGCTGCGGCTTTGTGCTGCGTATCTAACGCTCATGCAGAAGTGACAAAAGTTATTGGTCTTTCATGGAACTCTAAAGAGAACGAAATCGTTAATAAATGGGAAGAGTACATGAAATCTGAAGCTGACCGTCAGGGAGCAGCGGCGGGAATTAAATACAAATGGATTATTAACGTAGCTGATAATGACCCAACGCGTCAGGCTGCAAATATTGAAGATCTGATTAACCAGGGCGTGGATGTCATTATTGCGCGTGGCGAAGATGCAGCAGCAATCGGGTCATCCATACGTGCGGCAAAGAGAGCGCATATTCCCTTCATTTCGTTTGACCATGGTTCGACCACCACCCAGCCCGATGCATATGTGAGTGGTAACAGCTATGACCAGGGAAAAACCACGGCGGAAGCTTTCGTCGCGTTAATGAAGAAAAACAACATTAAAGGGCAATGTATTGAGCTTCAAGGGCCACTGAAGGATGTGAATGCCGTTCAGCGCTCAAAAGCATGGCATGACATTACGGATAAATCAGGTGTCGTATCAACATTACAGACTGTGCCAACCGAATGGAACCCACAGCTGTTCCGTTCCGGCACCGTGAATGCTTTCCGCGCTCACCCGGAAGCAAACTGTATGTTCCTTGGCAGTGATTTTGCCTTTACCGCCGTTAAATCTGCTCTGGAAAGTCTGAACAAATGGCACCCAGAAGGCCAGCTTGACCACATCTGGATTGCATCTCAGGACCTGTTTCCTGATGCCGTCAAAGCGATGGAAGGCAAATATATCGATGTAGCGACTACCTATGATGCTTATGCACATGCGAAAGAAGCCATTCGCGTGGCGATTGCCTTAACAGAGAAAAAGGATCCGGCCTGTAGCGCAGAAGGTTGTCTTGCTCCGGGCCGTGTCGCTACACCTGAAAACGTAGAAAAACTCGATCATCTCTGGTCGCGTCAGTAATTTTCCCTAGCTGGAGAGTTTTATATGTCCGATAAAAGCCCCATGGGTGAACTTGATATGTTTGAGCTGGTCGTGCTGCGTCGCCGGTTTGAGTCTGTTATTCGAGCCATGTCCACGGCACTTGCGAAAACAGGACGCTCTGGCGTCCTTAACACCGCACTTGACTTCTCATGTACTGTAACCGATCGTCAGAT
>OGNL01000974.1_pt1 | contig 10244 bp, 8 predicted proteins | sample 1573471 | NCBI WGS metagenome assembly OGNL01 (sample SAMEA2582001, study PRJEB24529) | metagenome | biome: Human gut stool | place: China | collected 2011 | reverse complement strand
ACAAAAGTAATCATAATATTTCCCCAAAAGATATTAAGGAATGCGTACAATTATACAATATTACTCGTAGAAATTTATATTTAACAATGGGAGTATTAGAAAAATATAACTTGATGGACAAAAACATAGATGTTGATTTAGACATAGACGAGGATAACTTAGACTTTAGCAGCGTAGATTGTGATGAAACATATTATTTCAATTCAATAAGCCAAAAATTATACACTTATAGCAGTATGTTATTTAAAGATTAAAATAACACTTTTTATCTATTATACAAAATTCATATTAAACCATAAAGCAGATAATTCATTTTTATTGAGTTATCTGCTTTTCATATTCTTAAAAAGGAGAACTTTCCCATGAAACAGCTTTTTCCCCGTGGAAAACGTATCCGCCCCACGGATAAAGACCTTGTGTTCCATACTGCCCTTGCCGCCCTGTTCCCTGTCTTCCTGCTGGTTGTCCTGCTGTTTCATATCCGGCAGATTGCCGGAACCAACTGGCAGGAAGTGTCCCTCTCCCAGATAGCACAGGATGTAAACATCCCTTACCTGTTATTTAGTATGGGCGTGGCAGTGCTGGTGTGTCTTACAGCCGTTCTTCTGTTCTGGCGATACCGCAGGGATGAAGTAAAGCAGCTCATCCACCGCCAAAAGCTGGCAAGGATGGTGTTGGAAAACAAGTGGTATGAATCGGAACAGAGAAAGGAAGACGCTTTTTTCAAGGACTTGTCTTCCAGCCGTTCCAAAGAAACCATCACTTACTTTCCCAAAATCTACTACCGGATGAAACAGGGCTTGCTCCATATCCGTGTAGAAATCACCTTAGGGAAATATCAGGAACAGCTCTTAAACTTGGAGAAAAAGCTGGAAAGCGGCTTGTACTGTGAACTGACGGATAAGGAATTAAAGGATTCCTATGTGGAGTACACCCTGCTCTATGATACCATTGCCAACCGTATCTCCATTGAGGATGTACAGGCAAAGGACGGCAGGCTCCGGCTTATGGAAAATGTCTGGTGGGAGTATGACAAGCTCCCCCATATGCTCATTGCCGGAGGAACCGGCGGCGGAAAGACTTATTTCATCCTGACCCTCATTGAAGCCCTGCTCCGCACCAACGCCGTCCTGTTCGTGTTAGACCCGAAGAACGCCGACCTTGCGGATTTACAGGCGGTTATGCCGGATGTGTACTACAAAAAGGAAGATATGCTCGCCTGCATTGACCGTTTCTATGAAGAAATGATGAAACGCAGCGAAGACATGAAGCTCATGGAGAATTACCGGACAGGGGAAAACTACGCTTACTTAGGACTTCCGGCACATTTCCTTATCAGTTTCTGGCAGGCTGTCGGAGCTTGCATCCTGCTCGTTGTTCTGGGACTGCTTGCAGGACTGATACCTGCTTACCGTGCCATGGCTATCAAACCGATAGAGGCGATACGCGACGAATAAACGCTTACCTGCTGTTAGTAATGAAGAAATAAAAACATAAACCAATTTATATGAAGAAGTATATCAAAATAGGCATATTGGTGCTCATCGCACTGATATTTATAGGAACATTCGTTTTCCTGTATCAGAAGTCACAGCCTAAAGACACGAAGTACGACATTCAGAAAGTAGAAACCACCAATCTGGTACAGACTACCGTAGCAACGGGAAAGATTGAACCGCGCGACGAGGTACAGATCAAGCCGCAGATTTCGGGTATCATTGCCGAAGTATACAAAGAAGCGGGCGAGAAAGTAAAGAAAGGTGAAGTCATAGCCAAAGTAAAGGTTATCCCCGAACTGGGACAACTGAACTCTGCCGAAAGCCGTGTCCGCCTGGCAGAAATGAACGGACGTCAGGCAGAAACCGACCTGACACGTATGGAAAAGCTTTACAACGATAAGCTGGTAAGCAACGAGGAATACGAAAAGACACTGCTGGCTGCCCGTCAGGCACGTGAAGAGATTCAGGCAGCCAAAGATAATCTGGAGATTGTTAAAGAAGGTATCACCAAAAACAGTGCTTCGTTCAGCAGCACTCTTATCCGTTCTACCATCGACGGTCTGATACTGGACGTACCTGTCAAGGTAGGAAACTCGGTTATCATGAGTAACACATTCAATGACGGTACGACCATCGCTACTGTAGCCGATATGAGCGACCTGATTTTCCGTGGCAACGTAGACGAAACGGAAGTAGGACATATCCGTGAGGGAATCCCCGTAAAAATCACTCTGGGAGCCTTGCAGAACATGAAATTCGATGCCATACTGGAATATATCTCGCCCAAGAGCGTAGAAAACAACGGAGCCAACCAGTTTGAAATCAAGGCAGCCATTACTGTTCCCGACAGTGTTACCATCCGTTCGGGCTACAGTGCCAATGCCGAAATGGAGCTTCAGCGTGCAGATAATGTGCTGGCTGTACCGGAAAGCACACTGGAATTTTCGGGAGATTCTGCCTTTGTCTACGTACTGACCGACAGTGTTCCGCTACAGAAGTTCGTACGCCGTGCTGTCAAGACCGGTATCAGCGACGGAATCAAAATGGAAATCAAACAAGGTGTCAGTGCCGGCGAACTTGTCCGCGGACTGAAACACGAAGACTAATCTTTATGCAATCATGAAACTGAAACAATTATTTATCATAGCTTCCGTTGTCACAATGCCGGCTTATGCCCAGCAGAAATGGGACTTGAAGCAATGTATCGACCATGCCATTGCAAACAATCTGACCATCAAGCTACAGGAAGCCCAGCGCGAGCAGAGTAAAGTAGAGTTGAGCACAGCCAAAAACAGCTTCCTGCCCGACTTGAACGGAAGCGCATCGCACTCATTCAATTTCGGCCGGAGTCTTCAGGCAGACAATACCTATCAGAGCCTCAACACCCAAAATACGGGACTGAACCTGAGCACCAGCATTCCACTGTTCAGCGGACTTCAGAAAATAAACAACGTAGCACTCTCGAAACTGAATCTGCAAGCGGCTATGGAAGACCTGAACAAAGCCAAAGAAGATATCAGCATACAGGTAGCTTCGGCCTACCTGCAAGTGCTTTTCAATGAAGAACTGGTGAAAGTAGCCAACGAACAGCTTGCGCTGAGCAAGGAAATGCTGGAGCAGAAAACAGCTTTCTACAAAAACGGAAAGGCTTCGCAAGCCGAGTGGTATGAAGCCAAGGCTCGTGTGGCACAAGACGAACTATCAGCCGTACAGGCGGAAAACAACCGGTGTCTTTCGCTGCTCGACCTGAGCCAGCTGCTGGAGCTTCCCTCTCCCGATGATTTCGCTATCGTATCACCGGCTACCGACTCCATTGCCGGCCTCAAGATACAGACATCACCGGCCGAGGTATATGCCGAAGCGGTTCTGACCAAACCTTCCGTCAAGGCAGCACAGTACCGGCTGGAGGGAGCAGAAAAGAGCATCCGCATGGCTAAGGGAGCCTATTATCCGCAACTCAGCTTCGGAGCAGGTATCAGTACCAATTTCTATAATGTATCGGGCATGGAGAACGGTAATTTCGGTTCACAGTTGCGCGACAACTTCAGCCAGTATATCGGTTTCTCGCTCAGCGTTCCTATCTTCAACCGTTTTGAAACCCGTAACCGCGTACGCAGTGCCCGTATCCAGCAACATACATACTACTGGCAACTGGAGGAAAGTAAAAAGAACCTCTACAAAGAAATACAGCAGGCATACTACAATGCCGTAAACGCCGAAACCCAGTATCACAGCAGCCTTACAGCCGACGAAGCGGCACAGGCTTCCTTCCTGCTGATGAAAGAGAAGTACACCAACGGCAAGGCAAACGCTACGGAGTACAACGAATCGCGTACGGCCTGGATGAAAGCCGTTTCCGACCGTCTTCAGGCCAAATACGACTACCTGTTCCGCACCAAGATACTCGATTTCTACCGGGGTATTCCACTTACGCTGTAATACAACCCGAAACGATATACGTCTATATAAAAAGAGAGCCGCAGGCGATACTCCACGTACGACCTGCGGCATTTTTGTTGTGTATATTTCGGAAACTCGATATCGTGCCTACTATTTTGACGATACAAAAATAGGGATGTCATGTTACATCCCTATTTCCTGTGTGTGATAATATTATTTAGAATCGGTTACAATCGGAGCAATCCATGCTTCCGCCATTACTTTCCTGCCACCAGAGCAGCAGCTTCCAAAGGTTGGTCGGTCGTGATATAATCTACATTCAGGTCTATCATCTTTTTCATGTCTTTCTCATTGTTCACAGTCCAGACATTAACCTTCATGCCCAGTTCGTGAGCCTCTTTCACCCATTCCGGATGTTTTTCGAATGCTTTATAGTGATAGTCTATGCCATTAGCACCCTTTGCCTTTACGTCCTTGGGAGCGATGTCACTCTTCAGGTAAGCGATTTCCGATTTGGGAGTAAGACGAGCAAGCTGCTCACAGATATTCATGCTGAATGAGATATATTCCACCTGCTTTTCCAATCCGTATTCCTTTACCATCTTTACAGTAGTTTCTGCAATCTGGTCTTCCTGTGCCTTTGTTTTATGAGGCTTGATTTCCAGAATCAGCTGTACATCCGGCAATTTCTTTCCGGCTTCCAGATAATCGGCAAGCGTAGGAAGTTTCTCACCGTTCTTCAGTTTCAGGTCCTTCAGCTTATCGTAAGCCGTTTCACCGATAACCAGTCCGTCTATCGCATCATCGTGGTTTACTACCACCACTCCGTCGGCTGTGAGCTGTACGTCAAATTCAGAACCATACACTTTAGCTTCGGCAGCTTTTTTCAATCCTGCAATAGAATTCTGTGCCGAACCTTCTGCTTTCCAGAATCCGCGGTGAGCGATCACCTGTGTCTGAGCCTGACCTGCCAGTGTAAAGAGTGCACAGGCACAAGCCATCAGTAAATTTCTTGTTTTCATAATCATCGTTATTTATTTTCAGTTTGTTTATCAGAACGCATATCTCAACCCGATCTGAACCTGATAAGGAGTACCGTTCAGACTAGACACACCGGTATTTGCATTGACATTGTATACATACTCTTTTTTCTCCTTATCGAAGCTCTTGATGGTATAAATCTTCTGAGCTCCCAAGTTATGTCCTGCCCCCCAGTCCTTGTTCAGCATATTCAGTACGTTGAATATATCGACCGAGAGTTCCAGACTGTGTTTCTTGTAGAACTGGAATTTCTTAGCCAGACGCAAGTCGAGTGTACCGTAGAATCCGTTTACTCCACCGTTACGTTCGGCTACCTTTCCGAAACTCTTGCGAATATAATCTTTTGTACTTTCCTCTACATCCGGATTAGAAAGAATATTGTTAATACCGTCTTTCAGATACTGCGGAGTATTCGGATCGTTCGGATCGTAAATATAAGCCAAATCATTTGAATCTACAAAGTCACCGTTCACATTTCCACCTACGATGAGTGAATAGCGTGTACCGCCGATACCTGAGAAGCGTGCCCCCACACTGATTCCCCAGAAAGTAGGAGCTGTACCATATACTACCACTTTATGACGGAACTGATTGCTTGAATAGCTCATCTGGCTCAAATCACGCGGATCGTCTACAACCATCTGAGAAAGTGTAGCCGAGTTTGCCACGTTACCGTTGTAAGAAGTATTGTCTTTTGTATCGTTCCATGTATAGCTGAATGAAAGTTCTCCATCCTTGAAATAACGCCATGTACCATCGATAACGAAAGCAAACTGATTAACCTTACCTTCACTTACCATTTCGAGCACACGTCCTACCTTGTCGCTCTTTCTGCTCTCTTTCCAGTCGGCTACCCCCTTATCGTCGATAGTATTTGCAGGGACATACACTCCACGGTTTCCTTCGGAAGCGATACGGAAGTACGGTTCATCCACCATGTTACGGTCTACATACATATAGTTGTTGCGTCCCAGTGTCATATATCCGGCTACACTCATTTTCAGACGGTCGCTGAAGAAATGTGTATACGAGAGGTTAGCCTTATAAATAACCGGCACCTTACAGTCAGCACCATTCATGTTAATGGTAGAAAGTTTTTCCACATTCGGATTATTGAAAAGTCCGGCTCCCGGTGCTGTAGACGGATCCTTGCGGTACGAAGGGAAATCCGGACGGATGAGGTTCAGCATTTCCTGATAGTTGGAAGCTGTTTTGTCAAGTGTAATATCCAGCGAAGCAGTACGTGTACCGTCGAACACCATGTTGTTGATCATGGCATAGTTGTTGATATCGGAAGCAAAGATACCAGCACCGGCACGGATGATATCTTTATGTTTGTCATTGATATCCCAGGTAAACTGCAAACGCGGCTGAACCTGGAAAGTAGACAAGCCATTGTCTGTTCTCAATCCCAATTCATCGTATACAGTCTGATTGAACGTACCCTTGTTGAAATAAGTAGCATTATCCAGACGCAAGCCGGCAATCAGTTCAAATCCCGGGAAAAGCTTAGTCTGCAACTGTGCATAAGCACCGGCATTCAGAATGTTTTGTTTCACACGGTCGTCGGGAGTAAGATACAGTTCACGAACATAACGGTACGGTTCCAGATTGTCGAAAGCGTCCAGTCCGTTGAAGTAGAAACGTCCGTTCGTTTCACTACCATAGCGTGAGTTCATGTGTGTATACATCATGTCTACTCCAAACGTATAATTGATTTTGTTTGTATTGTAGTAGAAATTATCGACAAGCTGAAGCACATGATTGTAGAAGTTTTCAGGGCAATAGCGCTGTCCTCCCAACTGAATGCTGGTAGTAGCCGTCTTACCGTCAATCTGAGATTCTACATTGCTGACAACAGCTCGGGGAATATTGGAAGAAGGCAACTCATCGCCAGGCATAGATTCTTCCAGCGTATAAAGGTGCTGCAACTTCAGTTCATTGGTTCCTTTCGGACCTGCTACCGAACGCAAGGTAGCCATGGCACTGTTGTTCAGCGAATGTACATTACCATAAGTTTCGTACAGACAGATAGAGGTATTGTCCCCCAATCCCAGATTATTCATATCGTTTACAAAGTTATCTGTAAACGTCAAAAGATTGGTAGCATTGATCTGCCAGTCTAAACGGGCAAATACGGCATCAGTGCTTTGCTTCTTATCGAAAGCACCAAACTGAGGATTGGATGATACTCCATATTTATCGCGTGCAATTTGTAAGAAACGGTCGCGTACGTCTGTGGTCAGACTATAACGTTTTTCATCGGCAGCACTCTGGATATCGGCAATATACAGCGGACGAGAGTCTGCCTGATGATCCCATGCAATGAAGAAGTGAGCACGGTCTTTTACCAGCGCGCCTCCCAGTGAAGCACCAAACTGATAAGTAGAGAAGTCATTGTCGCGCTTGTTTCCGCGGATATCATACGGACTGGACAACCAGTTGGCACGGGCAAAAGTAAACGCGCTACCGGTCAGCGTATTGGTACCCGACTTGGTAACTGTACTCACCGTACCACCTCCGGCACGTCCGTTGGTCACATCGTACTGATTGGTTACCACCTTAAACTCACGGATAGCCTCCATAGAAATAGCATACGGCACACCGTTTCGGCTTGTCGTACTACCTCCCGAAGTCGGATTCTTTGCCGTCATACCGTCGATGGTATAGTTGGTAGACGATGCAAGCTGTCCTGACAGGCTGGAGCCGGTACTAAGTGGAGAAAGATCTACCAGCGAAGTAAAGTTACGTCCGTTTACAGGAAGCTTTGCCAGGTCGCGTTCCGTAACGGAAGTAGCAGCTCCGGTAGTGGCAATAGTATTCTTCAATGAATTTGCAACTACTTCTACCGCCTCCATCACTACACTCTCTTCTTTCAACTGAAAATCCAGTCGGAGCAAATCTCCCTGATTCAGTGTATATCCAGTTTTCTTCTGATCGCCATAGCCTACGTAAGTTACCGTTATACTGTATGGTCCACCCAGCGGTAACTGCTTGATGGTATATTCACCATTCTCATTTGTAATAGAACCGGTATTAAATCCGGTTGATTCATTCTTTACCTGAATAGCAGCTCCGATAACCCCCATTCCGGTTTCATCGGTTACAATACCCGAAATGACAGCCCGGTTGTCCTGAGCCATCACTTGTCCTGCCGAAAGCAGCAAGACCATAAAAAACAATAAGAACCGTTTAAATTTTGTTGTCATCATATTCTTTAGTTAAGTGTTTCTAAATTGACGCAACAAAAGTAAAAGCCGGGTATTACACCCACATAAACGCGATGTAAAGAAACCGTGTGATTCGTGTGAAGAAACTATTACAGATCTTTTCTCACGACCTGTATACCTATGAGTACATAAAAAAGAACGTTCCGCCAAGCCTTATAAGCCTGACGGAACGTTTTCCTTATCTCCTCTTATGAACTTTGTCCAGAAACATTCCGGACAAAGCCATGCAAGTAATATCCCAAAAGATTATTTTTTCATTGATTTAATCATTGACTGAGACTCGATAGAAGTCTTAAATGTATACTTCTTATCCAAGTACTTCTTGACAGCAGCTGCGGCAGCTTTAACATCGAGGTTACCAGCTTTCTTAAACAGAACTTTCGAAGTATTCAAATCCAAATACTTGTCAATTTCTTCAACTGGTGAGTAAGTACTTTCATTTACTTCAAGATCAACTGATCCAACTTTAGAATTCTTTTGAGCCTCATCAATTGTCATACTAAGCACTACCCAACTACCTTCTGAAGCAAGCCACAATGACTGTCTATCTGGAGAGCTATAATCAGCAAAAGCATTCAAAATTACAGCATAGAGAGTTTCATCAGTAATTTCTTCACCCGGATTTTGCTCTTCAACTTGCTTTCTCAAATCGGCCAATTCTTCAACTGTTACCGGATAAGTAAGTGTATAAGTACCGTTAGTTTCGATGTTATTGAACAAAATCGGTCTGCCTTTCAAATCATCTAGACCCAAATGTGCAGCGAGTTCATCACCATCAAATGCCAATGCTGTCATGTCCAAAGTCAAGTTTTCAACCACCTGACCTTCTTCTGCTGTAAATCTAGTAACAACCAACTTAGTTGTTGCTGTATTGCCAGCGCGTCCGATAGCAGTACAAAATAAGGTATTCATGCTGACACATTGTATTTTCACTTTCCGATCCATAAAAAAAGGCGGAATAATATCTCGCCCAAGATGAAAAAAGAATTCCCCTCACCATCCGGTCGGCATGGTAAGGGGAATATCGAAAAACTCAGGAATTACAATTCAGTCGAGCACATGTTCGGGCATACTGTGTGTTTGGACTATAAAATAGCAGTCGACACCGGTTTCAGTATCCGTAGCGTGCATGACAATAGGCGACACTTCCCGAGTGACTGCCCCACCGTTCATATACTCTCTCCAGTCCCATCCCAGCAACGACTTTATTACAGCAAACATCTGCTGGTTTGTCAAAGATATATCGTACAGACGGATCTTTTTCCCGTCCGTACCCTTTGCAAACGTCAGTTCCAGAAAAGGAGTTTCACCGTCGACATAAAACTTATAGCTGCCACTATCACGCAGCTGCCAGTTTTCGTCGTACAAATAGAAATCTCTATCCTCATTATTTATCAGGAAAAGTTCATCACCCTGAGCGTAAGGTTCATGTACCGGATTGGCTACCAAAAGATTCAGATAAGCGTCTACTATCTTTATTTCCAGACTAACGGTTTCATGGGTAACATTATCTTTCACCGTAACCATTGTTTTCCCTTTTTGTCTGGGAGCTATACGCAGGCTGCCCATCCCGACCGGACTCGACAAATCGACTGTTACCTCCATAATTTCAGGATTCGCCACTTCCACGTCATAATCTCTGTTTCCCCCTCGTACCATGATACTCTTGGTCTCTATCAAAGGACATTCGTAATAATCTTTCTCGAACGAGAGATGGTAAACTTCAGTTGCCGGTTCGTCTGTGTCACTGCTGCACCCGTTCAAACCGAGCAGGCATAACAAGAAAATACATACACTCCATAAAAACGTTGTCTTCATATCCCAATAAATAAAATCAATATATAATAATTTGCCGTTTATTAATATAAGGTAAACTCATCACCAAATATACAATTATTATTATAAAATAATCTTTTTTCCTATAATATTTTGTTTTAAGCATCATTGTTTCAATCTCACACTCAAACAGAGGCAAAAGATATCTCATACAATAATCCGATTTGACAAACTTATAAAATCATAGAAAAACATATAGAATCCTATAATTTATGTTGTCTTCCTGTCTCAACCTTGC
>OGNL01000966.1_pt1 | contig 10332 bp, 9 predicted proteins | sample 1573471 | NCBI WGS metagenome assembly OGNL01 (sample SAMEA2582001, study PRJEB24529) | metagenome | biome: Human gut stool | place: China | collected 2011 | reverse complement strand
CCTGACTGGAGTAGAAAGAAACGCAGATGTAGTACACATGGCTACTTATGCTCCGCTGTTGGCTCACGTAGAAGGCTGGCAGTGGCGTCCAGACTTAATCTGGTTTGACAACCTCCGTTCTGTACGCACCTGCAGCTGGTATGTACAGTCACTTTACGGTCACAATACCGGAACAAATGTAGTTCCTCTGACTATGGATAAAAAACCGGTTAGTGGTCAGGAAGGCCAGAATGGACTTTTCGCCAGTGCCGTATGGGATGAAAACACACAGACTTACATTGTCAAAGTAGCCAACGTGTCAGAAAAGGCACAGCCTATCAGCCTGGAATTTAAAGGTCTGAAGAAGTCTGTAACTTTAGGAGACGGAAAATGCATCACCTTGCATACAGAAAACCCGGATGCCGAAAATACACTCGACAATCCGAACCTCATTACTCCTAAAGAAAGTAGCATTTCAATTGAAGGAAATACGCTCAATACCGAAATAGGTGCCATGACATTTGCTATCTACAAGTTTAAGAAAGAAAGCAAATAACTCATCGGCTTTTATTGCTAAAAAGGTGCGTCCGGAATCATCCAGACGCACCTTTTTTCACTCTACTAATAATACATGCACAATCTATACCCCAGATAAAACGGGACATTCAGTAAATGTCTCTAAAAATAAGATGGCATATGAAGTGATACTGGCCTATTATCTTCATATGCCATTATTATTGGCATTTTTTTCGTACTTTCTCACATAATTTTATCTGACAGGACATGACGCTCCGGAAGAAGTGTGATGACTTACCTCTTCTGATTCTGTGAATAAAACCATGTCATGCTGCTTTAGCAGTTTTGTTCCTGATTTTTTCTATCATCAGTATGGCATTTGCCGTATGTATTCCGAAAAAAATCCACAGGATTTCCGTTTTCCTGTTCCGTGCCTTTATCCTTGAGAGCGAGTAATGTTGTTTTTGAGTGCCGAAGCTTCCTTCAAGCCGGGTGGCCCTTTCTTTTGAAAGTTCACTTCTGAGCATTTTTCTCAAGGATTCATCTTTGGCTGCCCTTCCCTTACGCACAAAGGATGTGGATATTCCATATTTCGTACAGAACTTTCTGTTGGCGTTATTGGCGTATATGGAATCGGCAGCAACACATCTTACCCTTACATTCATAAGCTTCTGCTGCATACGGATACAGTCCTTAAGCCGTATACCCTCATTGAAAGCCTTGAACGAGAGATGTTCGATGAACGATATGCCGTCTATCTGTATGTTGTTAACCTTTGCACCGAATTCAACAGACTTTGTTTCCTTTCCTCTTACTATTGGACGTACATAATGACGGTCAATGCTGACGATGCGGTCACTGACTTTCCGTCCTTCAAACATTTCCTTCTCCTGTACAAGAATCTTTCTGATGATAGAAAGACGCTTCCGGTAATCCTGGGTATACCGGAGTGAGGCTCCGTACTCCCGGTGAATTTCATCCCTCTGTATGAGGAGTTTTTCAAGAAGTCTGATCATACGACGCTTGAGCATCCGTGTTCTTGAAGCCTTCCTTTTTCTTTTCTTGCAATAGGAAAGATAGGACTCCGCCACATTCCTGTATTTGTTACGCGGACGCCTTATGCCGAGTTCCCCGCAATGCTTGCAGATATGCCTGTAGAGCCATTCGAGACTTTCCCAGAGGAGTTTCATATCTGTCGGAAAACGCATGTGGCTTTCATAGCACGTGGCATCAGTCATGCACACGTGAAGGTTCTCAAGATAAGGTTTCCAGTGTGAGGCCAGTACTTCCTGGAGGGATTCAATGTCAAGACGGGATGCCATCTCATTACGGATAGCACTGACTATCTTGTAGTTGGTTATGGGGAAGGACGGGTCTATCATGATTCCGCAGAACATCTGATAGTGTATGTTGCCGTTCAGATGTTCTACCAGCTGTCTGTCGGAGAAGCCGGTGTACGCCTTCAGAACCATGAGGGCAATCTTTGCCGAAGGGCTGAAGATGTTCCTGCGTCCCAGTCGCTGTTCCGACAGGCCTATAGTCTTTGCCATACGCTCAAATGGAAACACCGAATGAAGTCTGCCAAGCTCACTCTTATGAAAACTCTTACGATATTTTTCTATAATATCAAATTCTGTAAAGCCCAATGTTGGGTGAATTTCCGAAATATTTTGTATCTTAGCCATATCTTAGTTGGGAAATTTCCCCCGTTTTGGCTGCCAAACCTTATTTTCGGGGGAATACCTAAAGATACAAAAAAGCCAACTAATTCGCAATACTTTGTGTATGAATTAGTTGGCTAATTTTATACTATTTACTGAATGTCCCTATTTATACCCAATAAATAGGAGTATGAAATCGGTTATTTATGGGAATATATTTTTTAATATTATCGTGTATTTTTGTTAAAAATAAGTTTTGAAGACAGAATAATAGGAAATTAAGGCTATGAAGAACTGCTAAGTCCTTGTATTCGTCAAGGAATGTTACTCATAATGCGAATGGGGTCGGGGACTTATGTAAGCGTGACTTTTGAAGAATGTAACGGGGAATAAAAAACTTCATTTTGTCATCGCGCTGAAGAATCCGTATTGCAATATCGGGGAAGTTGCAATGCGGATTCTTTTTTTGTGTATAGTGACGTCCGTTATGCCGGAAACCAGAAATGTATTACCGTTCCTTGTCCTTCTTTCGAGGTGATGTCGCAACCGCCTTGCAGCTTTTCACAACGTTCCTTGACGCTTCTCAGTCCCAGTCCTGCTTGAAGGAAATCATTGGAAAGCTTATCGGCGGAGAAACCTTTTCCGTTGTCTTCAACGATGAGATTTACCTGCCCATTCTCATAGCTGGCAGTGATGTAAGCCTGTTGGGCATTGGCGTGTTTCAGCATGTTGGATATGATTTCCTGAAGAATGCGGTACACTTCCTGAGTTTGGTCGGCTGGAATGTCTATCTGCTGAATGCTTTCTTCTATGTAGCACTGGATATGAGGTGTTTTCAGCGATTTCAGCTTATCCGTGTAAAGTGTGAGTACCTGGTACAGGCTAAAGTTGCTGAGGGCAGGAGTTGCCAGCTGATGCGAAAGGTTGCGCAGATTTTCCCTGATTTGTTTGAGTTGAGTCGTTATAGCTGAGTTGTCCGACTGTTTCATCTCCATTTCTACAGACAACAGATCATTGCATACCCCGTCGTGCAGTTCCTTGGAAATACGATTGTGGCTGTCTTCCAGTCCACAGATGTATCGTTCGGTCATTTTCTTGTGCATGTCGGTAAGCAAGAGTTGTCTTTGCATCTCCTTCTCCTTGATTTCTTTTTCCAGTTTCAGTTGCTTCAGGTTGAATGCAATCTTTCGTTTATGCATGCTTATGACCAGAATAATGAGCAGCAGCAGGGCCAAGATAAGTATGCCTCCGATGGTGTAAGTGCGTATCAGGTAAGCAGCTTTTTCCTCGGCACGTTTTCCGTTGAGTCCGGCAATCTGCAAGTCTTTTTCCTTCAGGTCCAGTTCAGCCTCAAATCCGGACAGACGGTTCTGATAATATTGATCGTTTAGTTTCTCATTGGCCTGATATGCCTCCAGCATGAGCTGATAAGCTAATTGTCCGTTGTTCCTTCTGCCTTCTATTTCGGCCAGTGTAAGCAGGATTTTGGGCAGCAGGCCGGAAGGATTCTTTCGGGCAAAGTCGGCTGCTTTCATAACGTAGTTACGTGCCTGAAGCAAGGAGTCCGTATCATGGAATAACATGTAACCATATAAGTACTCTAAATTCGCAATATTAGCCTTATTGTGTGTCGTGTTTTTATAGCTCATGGCTTTCTGGTAGTATTGCAACGCCTGCCGGGGCTTTCCTGCATCCCTCGATACTCTGGCATATTGTGTGTAAGCCAATAGCTTGAGGCCGTCGGGCATTTCCGGACGAAGTTTCTGGATGGCCAGTTTTAGCGTATCCATTGCCTGGACAGGTTGCTGGTTGTTAGCTAACAAAATGGCATGGTTACATAGTCTGTTTACTTCCCCGATGCGATAGTCGATGGTAAGTGTGTCGGTTTGTGGATAAGTAAACATTTTACGAGAAATCTGTATGGCTTCATTGTTCTTGCCCGTTTCATTGTACAGAATGGAAATGTTGGATACGATAATGGCTGCCAGGTTGTAATTCTGCAAGTCTTCAGTAATGGCAAGCGCCTTCTGATAAAGTGAGATGGCATTGTCGAGCATGAACAATCTGCGGTGTATGACTCCTGAAAGATTGTAGGCCTCTGCTAAGTTCACAGAATCTTTTACCTGTTCCAGTTGGCTGACAGCCTCTTCAGCCGTTTCTCTTGCAGCCGGCAACTGGTTGTTCTGCCATTGCCCGTAAGCAATTTCATACGTAGCAATTGCCGCAATTTCCTGGAGTTGGTGTGCCATGGTATTTTCTGGAAACTTTTCCAGTGCCATTGCGCTTTCCCGGATTTGGGTCAGTAAGGTATTTGCCCTCTCACTATCTCCCTTCTGGTTGAGAAATCGGGCATAGTCCAGGGTAATATTCAGTGCGTAAAGCTTATCCTGCTTGTAATGGTCTTCGTGGATAATAAGATTGTACACTGAATCCATCTGTGCATACTCACCGTTATCGCCGAATGAATGCAGCAAATCAGCCAGTTTGTTATTCTTCTCATTGGCATTCAGGAACGCACTCAGGCTGAGAAATAGGAAAAAAAGAATCTTTTTCATTCTGTAATCCAACCTTTTAAAAAAGCAATTCGCATAAGATGTGATACGTTGGTAGCCCCACTTTTCAGCAAGATGTTCTTTCTCATCGTATCAATAGTATTTTTGCTGAGATTAAGTTTGTGGGCAATCTCATCGGAAGTAAGGCCACATGACAGCATCTGAATGATTTCGTTTTCACGCGGGCTTGGTGTATAAGTAATGGACTTTTCCGTAGAATGGTCGCCCATGATAGACAGTACGACATTCAGCGCAGTAGGCGAATAATATTTATTTCCCTCGTGCAAGATGTTGTGTATGGCCTTTTCTATTTCTTCTATTTTATCATTTTTGGTCACGATACCTGCTACTTCCGCTTTGATCAGCAGTTTGATAATCCAGAACTCCGTATGCATGGTATAGATGAGTTGAGGAATATTCACACCTTTCTTTTGCAGGTAGGTTATGACATCCAAGGCTGTTTTATCCTGAATCTCATAATCTATAATTAGCAGGTCAGGAGTATGATCGTTCAGGTAATTATATAATTCAGAATAATGATGCCCGGTAGTTATTTGGTATTGCTGGTTGTTTGCCAGCAATTGTGCAATCCCTTCGGTAATGATGGGATGATCGTCTAAAATATATATACTTTTCATGGGAACGTACGTGTGTTGTGTTTTTGCTTTTTACAAAGATGGTAATTTTTCTTTCGCTATGCAAATAGAAGAAAATTTTTGTCTTTATGTCAGGCAAAAAAACGATTTCAATTACAATTCAGTAAAACTTAGAGGTGTAAATGGAAAGGTGTAAAGGTGATTTTTATGTTTCCCTTGTGCGAAACCTACGTTTCTCAAGGCCGAGCTGTACGTTTTCCGCATGGGAAACGTATGGTTCCGCTTCGGGAAACGTAGAATGTGGTAGTCGGTTTGTGAGTTTATGTAGGTGGATTTTGTTGTTTTTGTGTGGGGATGTGAGTGGGGGAAAACTGAAAAATATAAAAACAAAAAAGCATCGACAATCATCAGATTATCAATGCTTTTTACCAGTCGGGGTGACTGAACTCAAACCCACCTTATACGACTTATTCAAAGTAAAGTAAATCTAATTATAAATCAGTTGTTTATTAATTAGTTACCTAAATACGACAAATAAAAGAAATAAGGATAAATTAAAATAAGTAAGAAAAAAACGGAAACAAAAACGGAAACAACCTTATTTTATCCTATCTTTGTGACAAAATAAAAAGAATATGGCAAACATTACTTTTAAACTTCGGAAACCGAACGCCAACACACAACAACTTATTTACTTGGTGTACCGATTCGGACGTAATGATAAGTTAGTTTATTCAACTGGGCTAAAAGTGTTGCCTCGCTACTGGAACACTGAAAAAATGAGGGTGCGTAATTTGGTTGAGGCGTTGGGAAAAGAGGCGATAAACGAAAGGTTAAACCTTTTATTCTCGGCTTCTGAAAACTTTTGTATTGAAACGAAAGCAAAAGGGTATGAAGTAACAAAAGAGAGTTTGAAAAACTTTTTAGATGTGTTCACGGGTAAAACAAAATCTGTGAATGAAAATACGTTTCACGGATTTGTTGAGGCGTTTCTTATCAGGAATAAAGAACGCACTAACCCGAATACGGGCAAAATAATTTCCTACAAGGTACAGCAAGAACACAAACGTACTTTTCACTATCTGCAAGAATATGAACGTGAACGCCTCAACGGGAAACAACTTGATTTTAACGATATAACGATAGATTTTTATTCCGATTTTACCGCTTATCTTCAATCATTGGGGCTTGCATTGAATACGATAGGGCATAAGATACAAACGCTAAAGGTGTGGTTAAACGAAGCCACATTCAAAGGAATAAATACGAATAACCAGTATAAAAACCAGCGATTTAGGGCAGTAACTGAACAAACTGATAGCGTTTATTTGTCTGTGAAAGAACTGGAGCAAATTTACTCAACCGATTGCAAGAGTGAACGCCTCAACAAAGTAAGGGATTTGTTTTTAGTAGGTGCTTTTACTGGGCTTCGCTTTTCTGATGTTACCAGCTTGACAAAGGATAATATAAAAGGCTCAACTATCAGCATAGAACAACACAAGACGGGAAAGAGGGTTGCAATACCTTTACACCCTATTGTAATAAACATTTGGAATAAATATGGAGAAAAGCTGCCAAAACAGATAAGCAACCAAAAGTTTAACGAATATATTAAGGAGGTTTGCAAACTTGCTGGTATAGATAGTATAGAACAAAAGAATATAACAAAAGGCGGTTTTCGTGTTCGCCAGTCGTTCAAAAAATACGAATTAATAACCGGCCACACAGCACGAAGAAGTTTTGCTACAAACTTGTATTTGTCGGGATTTCCTGCAATTTCTATAATGCCAATAACGGGACACACTACAGAAAGGGCATTTATGCGATATATCAGGGTAACGCCTGAACAGCATGCGGAACTATTGCGCAAACATTGGATTGATAGTGGGCAGTATATGAAAATAGCTAAATGATAAGACGATGAAAGTAAATAGGAATCAGATACAAAGTTATGACATTGAAAAGTATGTAAAATGGATAGTAAATTTGCCTATTGATTTAGTGTGTAATGTTAGTGAATGGCTTCGCCTTAGACGTATAGAAGATTATTTAAGTTTAAGGAAATATAAATCACGCCTTGATTTTGAAAGTATTAAGAATGATAAGGAAAAAGACTTGTCTTCTAAATATGACAAATATAACGGGTTTTATGAAAAAATGTTGCTACTGGTTAAGAAAGAGATATTAGCACACGACCAAACGGGGCAGTTATTTACGTTTATGGTTGTTATGGGCTTCATGGGACAAAAAGATTTAGAATATTTACAAGTTGGTGGAAAGCATGATTATCGGTTATATATAGACAAAATAAGAGAATCAAGTATTTTAAGGAATACTTATGCAGCAAAAGAATTTATAGAAACGTGGTTTGAGGTTTCTAAAGAAATGTTTTTGAATGATAATCGGGCGTTGTTTGTAAGCGAAGAAAGGCGAAAAGAAGAAAAAATACAAGAATATGAGAATACAGATTTTCACGTTTTGGAATACCTGAAAAACGGATTAATATATACGCCAGTCTTTGCGGATGATAATATAAAATGCTGTAAGGAGATAGGGGAACTCTTATTTTATAGGTTTTTAGTAAGCGATGAAGCGCAAACGGAAAGTATAAAACTAAATGAGCCAACCCAACGGGAAAAGCTGGATAAGTTAAAAGAAATAGGGGTGTTTGATTTAGATTTCTTTTCAGTAGACCCACGAGGAAACGGGGCTTCACAACGGGAACAAGCCCGTTTTTTAGCTTCAATAATTGGGGGACATGAAGCAAATATAAGAAAGTATTTATATAACATGAGAAAAGAGAAATAAGGCTTTAAGAATTGGAGTATATATTGGAGTAGTACTCCATACGATAAACCACGAAAAAGGGGGTTAAGTTTGCAACGTAAAAACAACGTAACAAACTTAATTCCCTTTTTTATGGAAAAACAAATACTACAAATCGAAAGTATTCAGGCTTCGGAGGTGCTGGGGCGACTGGATAAACTGGAAAACGCAATTTTGGCGTTATGTGAAAACAAAAAGAGTGAAACCGACAAAAACACATCGGAACTTATAACCCGTAATGAAGTATCAGAAATTCTACGGGTGTCCCTTGTAACTTTAAACGACTGGACGAAAAAAGGGCTTTTGCCAGCCTACAAATGTGGAAACCGTGTATATTACAAGCGTTCGGAAGTAACGGAGGCTTTAAAGAAGAAAGGGGCGGTTTATGGAAACCAGTAGGCAAACCGAAATTTTGTGCAACTGCTTTGACTGCTTGGCATGGGCAAACTATATGTACACGGATTCCGAACGTTTGGAACTGGTGGAAAACATACTATCGGAAATAAAAGCCTATCCAATAATGACAAGTTTTGCACATCGGGCGTTATTTTGTCCATTTGTCTTGGTGTGTCGTTGCCGTTTAACCCTGCTTTCTTACAAGTGGGGTTTTGCCTCCTATCCTGCAACCATACAAAGACTATACAGCGATATAGAAAAGGCTTTATCTATCTTCTTCGACAAATAATTATCCAGTGATTGACGGCTTTAAATGTTCTTGCTTTGGGCTTGATTCTTCGATATGGAAGAATAACAAGCGTTTGGCTTTCGTTCTACCAGTTTGTCCCGATACGGGCGAAGTGGTACGGCAACGGGTCGAAGCCCAATATAACGGGCTGACCTTTGCCGTATCACCAGCCAGCAACGGGGGCGAAACTTGCAGTATTTCAGGAAGTCTGCATACCTACAAGAACAAAGGGGCGCACAACTACGATAATTTTACGCTTTCAGAGATTCGGGACACTCTGGACGGACTGGAAACCGACTTTAACGTAAAACTGGATTCTGCGCCTTTGCATGGGCTGGAAGTGGGATTTAACCTTAGTTGCAAGCCTCAACCCGTAATAAAAAGCGCAATTTGCTACAAAGGCACACCCTTTGAAAGCATTGTTTCACGATTCAAGGGAAACGGGGTTGTGTGCCGTTATTCCGATTTCGATATAAAGCTATACGATAAAAACAAACAATTCCCTTTTATTAAAATTCCTACGCTACGGGTAGAACTTAAAATAAAGCGTTCCCGTCCGCTACACGATTGCGGCATAACTACGCTTTCGGACTTGAAAAGGGGCGAATGTATTGCAAAGCTGGTTTCCCTACTGGTGGATAAAATACGGGATTGCGTGTTTTTTGACTATCAGGCAAAGCCTATCGGAGTAACCGCAAATCAGTTGCTTATTTGGCAAAGATTCAGTAACCCGAACTACTGGAACGGATTAAGCCGAAACATGAGGTACAAAGCAAAAAAGCGATATTCTGAACTTATGGAAAAGTACGGGGCTAAAGATTTCGGGGTTATGCTGGTGGGTATGATTCAGGGAAAAAGTAGCGAATTATTACAAAGCAAGCAAATAAAAGGGTTACGTTTTCCACACTCTGACGGAAATAGTGAAAGCACAAAAAGGGTGACGTTTTCCGATTTTAAGTATTTGTGTACAAACGTCACCTCAAAGGGTGAAGGCGAAGCCACACCAGTAGAACAAAGCGAAGAGATGAAAAATGCAGACAAACGGAGATATTGTAAATGTTGTGGGCGTGATATTACCCATCAACGAAAAGACAGCGTGTTTTGCTCTGAAAAGTACTTCGGGAAAGAGGCGAAGAAATGCAGGAACAAAGACAGCAATAGACGAATGATTATTAAACGTAAAATTAAAAATGCGATGGAAAAAGAAAAAATGATGCAAGTCGTGTACGTGGATAGTAACGGCTTGGAATACTCCGACATACTGGAGGCAAGGGAGATTAATGTTTCCCGTGAATGGCTGGAGCGTGTGAAAAGTGTTTCAGTGTTGGACGGGACGGAAGAAACCCAAACGGGCGAAAATGCAAAAGAATATATTTCAAAATTAATGTGTAACAATAAAAAAGAAAGATTATGAGCGTAACAGAAACAGAAAGAAACTACAAAGAGTTTAAGAAGTTGAGAAAACAAGGTTTGTTAATTGGCGAAGCTGCAAAGAAACTGGGGCTAAATAGACAAAC
>OGNL01000958.1_pt1 | contig 10423 bp, 10 predicted proteins | sample 1573471 | NCBI WGS metagenome assembly OGNL01 (sample SAMEA2582001, study PRJEB24529) | metagenome | biome: Human gut stool | place: China | collected 2011 | reverse complement strand
GCGTGATACCGGTACAAAGACCTCCCTGCTTTCTTACTTTCTTCCAGAGCTGCTGTAAATATTTCGCAGAATACTCTGAATTAAGTAAGACATGGAACTCATCAATATAGAGCCATGTTGCCTTGCCTCTCTTACCATTCTCAACAATTCTGTTCTGAATGGACTCCATCATAACAAGCATTGTGATAGGACTAAGTTCCGTGCCTAAGTCCCTGATACCATATACCGTGAATCGGTTATCTACATCAACATTTGTCTGATGGTTAAAGATATTGAGGGAACCATTTACAAAAAGTTCCAAAGACAATGCGATATCCTTTGCTTCGTCCTCCGGCTGTTCCATAAGGATATCGTAGAAGTCACTCATTACCGGAATATACTTTTCCCTGCCCCTTGCGATGTCGATATACATCTTTCTCACGCAGCGGTCAATGATTGATTTCTGTCTGGAATTTAAGCTGTCCCCGATACACTGCTCACAAAGACCAAGCATAAATTCCCCTTTTTCCCTTATCATTCCCTTTGAATCATTCGGATCAAGACTCCACACATCCATCTCAAGCGGATTTACATAGTTGTCCGTGTATGTGGACATATTTACCACGGTTCCGCCATAAGTCTGTGCAATATCAAAATATTCGTTCATCGGATCAATGACGATAATCTCATCATCTCCCGACAAGAATACGCTGCCCATTTCCATCTTACAGAAGAATGATTTGCCGGAACCCGGCACTCCGAATACAAAGCCATTTCCGTTGATGAGCTTCTTTCTGTTGCCGATATTCACATTCTTGCTGATCTGGTTGATGCCATAATAGTTTCCTGTGCTGTCATTTAATTCCTGCACATTAAATGGCATAAGCACCGCAAGTGACTGGGTAAGAAGGGTACGCATTGTCTCCACCTGTCTTACACCAATCGGAAGTGCTGTGTTGAGTGCTTCCCTCTGCTTTAAGTAGTGTGTATCAATCGTGCAACTGTTACGCTTTCCGATAGTCTCCACAGTCTCACATACACTCTCAAGCTCCTTCTTGCTTTCTGCCATAAGAATAATGGTTACTCCCACAAAGAAAAGGCACTGGTCATTCTCACGGACATCATCCATGATTTCCTCAATCTCCTTTTTCTCCGTTCTCTTGGCATATGAGATTTCCGTAGAAAAATCGTTATTCTTATTACGGACTCTCTGCTGCTTAATGATATCCGACTCAATACCAAGGTATTTCTTCTGAAGCACCTTTGTTGTCAGATCCTTGGGAACAGGCACCACATCAATGCTCGTGATGGAATGAACCGGAAGGGAAGTAATCTCATTGATGAATCTGTCTGACAAACTGCTCGGATACTTTTTGATAAAAAGTGCCTTGCAGAATTTACTCTCATCCTCAAAATGGTCTGGGAAATATTTCACCATCCCATTGCACAGATCATTTCTAAAATCTGCCCCGACCTTCTTTGCCTTTTTGATATCAAAATCAAAGCTGCCCTCATCTCCAAGATGATAATAGTCATAGAGCACTTTCAGTCTCTCATTGCCATTAAGTGGTACAATCTCCGCACCAAGCTCAATGAAAGCCTTGTGTATCGTTGCCTCAAGGGTTGCAAACTGTGCCTTTGCCTCCTCAAAGTTCTTTCTCTCAATCGTGATTGTCAGGTATCTCTCCTGCTCAATCCCCTGTCTGCCCTCAATAATCTTCTCCTCAATGATGTCATTGTAGATACTTCTATAATTATTGAAGCCATCGTTTTTCTCAGCAATCAGAACCTTGTCACGGAGTTCATCCATGTTTTTGTTCTTATTGTTGATCGTAATCTTATAATTACAGTCCAGCGAATTTAAGAACTTACAGTATCTCTCGAAAATACCGATCTGCTCATCCTCGGTTGCTGTCGTGTAATTGATGTCCTGAAAGCGGTAGCATTTGGAATACTTATTTTTGCTTACTTCAAAAATGCCGTTTTCAGCCACCGCCATAATCTCTATGGTTTCCTGAATGGATTTAGGTGTCTTATACAAAGGCTCACTCGCCTTCTTTAATAACTTAAATCCGTCTGTAAATAAACCCATGTCTCTAACCTCGCTTTCTTATAATGAAAGCCCGCCGGGAACTTCACCCTGCGGGCTGTGTTCCCGACCTTGCGGTCAGATACTATTCGTTTCTAATGCATTGCCTTATATGCTGCAATACCAGCTGCTATCGCAACAATGACTGCGACAAGTCCAAGCAGCATGTTTCTCGTCTTTTTCTTCATCGCTTCAAACTCCTCCTGCTTCTTTACTGCCGAATCAGCTGTTGCAGTCTTCGGTTCTGCCTTTCTGCCTTTCTTCTTTACTTGTTCATTCTGTTCTGCTTCTAACTGCTTTATTGCAGGCTCTCCCTCTGTTGATACATAGGTAAGTGCCCTGTTTCCAAACATAAAATGCAGTTTCTTTCCCATATACTCGTAGAAATTCATCCCATTAAAGGAATAGAAACCACCAAGTGCAATCGGTGCCACACAGGGAATTGCCACATAAGCAGAACCCGTAAGACCGATATACTTGTAAAGAAGAAGGACGATACCGCCACCAACCACTACGCTTGCAATGGAAAATATAAGCTGCCTTGCAGTAAGTCCCATTGCAACCGATTCCTGATAGCGGTCAATATCCTTGTTTACTTCGATTACCATTGTCCCTGCCTCCTATCTTGATAAATCCTTTGTTTCCGGCTTTCTTGTCATTCCAATATTCGCCTCATACTTATCCATTCCATCCGGACACAGTTCTCTAAGCTTATCTACATTGAACAGATAAAGCGGATATTCACAGAAACCGCTCCTTTGCGTGAATCCTGTAAACTCTCCAATGTCATTGTCTGTAATAAACTTTTCAATATCCGGCATGTCATTCACATTCAGATATCCGCAGTAATTTGGTGCTGCAACCGACAAATTCACAGTCACATCCCCAAAAGGCTCCTCATATCCATCTTCATTACACATAAGACCGATAAACATTGCCCTGTTATTCATATACTGCTGGATATCAAATGTCACCTGCGTTTCTCCGGTTATGCTTGAATTATAAGTAACCTGTTTCTTTTCATTATCCATTTCTGCCTCCTTCTATAATCCAAATGCCTTGCTTGTAAGTGTCTGTGCACCCTTCACACTTCCAACAGTCATTGCTATCGTAAATGTCATTTCACACAGATATATAAGCGTCTGTGCCCAGTCAGCATAACTTCCTGTAAATGCCGGAAGTCCTGCATTGATAAATGCATTACATACCACAATTGCAAGTGCCATCGTTACTGCCTCGAATACACACGAAAGAAAATATTTGCAGTAGGTAGCCATTGTATGACTGACCATTCTGTTTCCTGCCATTGTGGAGCATGCAATCGCACCAAGCGGCACAATAATCAGTATCTTTAAGAACCTGAAATACACTGTGTAGATGATAAAGAATCCACAGATAATAATGATGATTGCAAGCAAAGCTGTAAGTATCAGCATTACCAGACTTTCACCAAATCCGAGTCCCTTAATGATGTCTGCCTGTGTACTGTCAATGGCAAGCTGCGTCGTTGTCCCGGCAGATATAAGTCCTACCAGATTTCCTATGGAAGTAAAAAATGCTTTCATAATCGTGACATTATTTGCAACAAACCATTCTGCAAGTCCCAGTCGGATAAGCATACGCAGGATTGATTCAAACCTCATCTCATCTTTTACATCTATGCTTTCCGAGCAGAAACCGATAACAAAGAACAGCACAACGAGGGAAGAGCCGACCGCTACAAAGACCGGCTCAATACCCTCAATGACTGCCCAGGGACCTCCGCCCTTGAAACTGACCGGTGACTGTCCAAGCATTGCAAAGACCAGGGATATCTGATTGTTCCAAAACCCAAACACTGCCTCAAGAAGTGCAAGGATCTTGTCTCCAAGCTTAAAAATATCCATACTTGTTATTCACCTCTTTCCTTTTACTAAAAGGGGAAATGCATTTCCCCAATCTTAGAAGCCTAAGAATGTCAGAACTGTTGAAATACCAGCCATCATGACACCTGCTACAATTCCTTTCAGTGCAGAGTTCATGGTAGATGAATCCTGCTGCTGGTAGGCTTGTGCGAACTCCATAACATTCTTTGCAAGAATGATGACACCAACCGCACCAATGACTGCAATGATAAGTGTCTTTAAATTCTCAAGCGGCTGTGTTACTGCGGAAGTACCTGTACCTGCTGCAAAACAAGTAGTGCTCATAAGCATTACTCCCATAAGTGCCCCGGATAATGCCGGAACGAATCTCTTTTTTAAGTGAATGAATCTACTCTTCATGCCTTTCTCCTCCATCTGATTGTTGTTTGTTGTTGAAATAACCTGTTCTTTTCTCATGTTGTTTAATCTCCTTTTTTGAAGTGACAGAAGCGGAAAAAGCCAGAAAGGAATACACATATTCCAATCCGGCTAGCTTTCCGAACGGAATATATGCATTCCTTTCTGTCCTGTTGATAGTTACTCTATGATAATCAGGCAATGCCTGTTGTACTGGTTAATCGGGCTTTCCCCGATGCGTTTTTGCTGTGACCATCTCCTTTCAAGGTATGAAAAAAAGCACCTTAACCATATGGCTAAAGTGCTAATTTACTCTCAAATTTGCTTTATTCTAAAAGCATTCCATCAATTATTGCAAACTTTGTCTTAAATATAGATCTATTCTGGCAATATCGTAATATGACATCCTGTACATAAGGTCTTGTACAATAACTGTCTACCACAATCTGTTTATCTTCCTCTTTCTCTATCCTCTTAAATATGCCTTTTGCATTCCAATCCGTCTTTACAGCATCTACTAAATCATTACTCATCTCAAGATGTGATAAAATCGTGGAATTCAACTCGGTTTCTTTAATTTCAGATATTTGTCCATAGTCATTAAGTTGCTTCAATTCTCTCTTAATTGCCTCCGTGTAACTTGTCATATTATTATCTCCTATCAATAAATATTCAGGTGTTACATCTAGTGCCTTTGCTAGTTGTAAAAGATTATACGCACTTGGCTCTTCATTGAGTCTACCTTGTTCATAACGTCGTATACTCTGAACAGATATATTTGTTATCTTACCCAGCTCTTCCTGTGTATAGTTTCGTATATTACGCAACTCTTTTAATCTATCTGCAAAAGTCTTTTCCGTATTCATCCTGTACCTCCAATATAAAATAATTTCTGTCTTTTGTAACTGCTCACATGTTAGTAGTCCAATAAGCTGAAGCATACTATGTGAGCAAATTATATCATATACTCTGTAATATATCTAAAAACATTACTGCTTCTTTCGATATGAACTCATCTTCTCCACAGTAACCTCCGGATAAAAGTAAGTAAGAATCGTTGCCTTCGGAACTCCTGCCGCAAGTGCCTTCTTCACTTCCTCTTTCTGCTCCGGTGTATATGACCAGTGAAGCATTCGGTTCGTGATAGAATTGACCATAGTGGTCAATATAAAACTCACAGGCTTCAATCAGGAACTGATTCTTCGACTTATATATCTTTGGATTAAGCCCCTTTATGACCTCATTGATTTTAGCGTGTTGAGGATTGAGCAGATTCAGTCGGAATGTGCTCTCCATAATATGCCTTCGTGCCATATGACTACCCCCTATGCAAGTCTCTTAGCAGTTTTCAATCCCATAATGGCAAGCTGTTCATATCCTCTGGCATTTGCCTTTACATCAAGGATATAAGAGATATTCTTTGCTTCGTGATTGCTGAAATTCTTCATTACCACTGCCCCGCCACCTACAAATACAATCGGTGTAGTTTTAAGGTTATAACCAAACTCACGGATTGAGTTATATACCTTTTCAACAAAGTCCTCTATCTCAGCCTTGATAATCGCAAGGTATTCATCATCTATATCAGACCTGCCATATCGCATAATATTCTGGATTTCTGTTTCATCAACTTCCCCGTTGAGCTGTCTTACACACTGCTCATTGATAGAACGCATACAGGTAATAAGTCCTCTCGGCACGGTAACACACTTTGATTCGTCCGGTGACTTGTTAATCACGGGCATAATATCTATTGTCCAGCTACCGATATCAACAACCAGCGTTTTCTTTGCCATAGTCGGTATCTTGTCAACCACTGCCGCATAGCACTGTGGGAATACCGCCACATCGTCAATCTCAATATGGTATGCTTCATTTTCATATCTGAAATCAACACGCTTATTCTTGGTCAGGTATTTAATAAGTAAGCGATGAATAACACACCGCCTACCATATTCCTAAATTCAGTTAAAGCAGTAAACGACTACCGTTTACTTTCACTTCCTCTGCTACCTATGCGGCAGGGGAATTCTTTTTTCCGGAACATTAGATTCCACATCAATTAGTCCTGAACATTGTTCCTTTATAAATTCACTCCATGGCATCAGCTGCTCTATACCTGCGGACGAATTCATGTAATCCGGCATATACAGGAGTACCGTATAGAGGTATTGGAAAATATTCAGATTGTTTGCTTTTGCTGTCTCTACGATGCTGTACATCACCGCACTTGCACCGGCACCGGTCTCTGATGTGTGGAACAGGAAAGCTTTCCGCCCAATCGCATAACTTTTGGCTTTTCGCTCTGCCCGATTGTTCGAAATCTCACATCTGCCATCCAACAGATAATTCATCAGTGTGTCGTGATGGTTTTGGGCATAGTTCACCGCTTTCCCAAGCTTGCTTCCGCCAGTTGGATGAAGGGTATCCAGCCAGTTCCAGAACTGATCCCATACAGGTTGTTCCAAAACGTCTCTTTGCTGTTTGCGTTCCTCAGGATTCAAATCCTTCAGTGTACGCTCCAGATAGAAGAGTTTGTTGCAATACAGCAGTCCGATTTCTGCCGGAAGCAACTGTTTTGCTTCCTCTTCATCCGGAAGATTGATATCCTCGATCGCTTCATCGGAGTTGATATCCAAAAGTTTCAGCCTTTTACGCCTGGCTGCTGGAACTGCCTCGAAGAACTTCCGTCTTGCATGTGCAAGACAGCATACCAGTATGACATCTTCCAGCTTGTTGTAACCCTGGTATCCGTCACACTGTACCAGTCCACGAAATCCCTCTAGAAAGTTCTGTGCACAGGATCCTTTACGGCTTGGCTGATAATCATAGAGGACGATTGGAGTGAGCGCATCACTACCGGTTGTATATAACCACATATAGGATGTTTGCTCCGCAGTGCGTCCCTTCTCACGCAAAACCTGACATGTTGTCTCGTCTGCATGCACCAGATCACGCTTTAAAAGTTCTTCATGCAGCCGTTCATAAATCGGATAGAAATAGTTCTCAGCGACATAAATGATCCAGTTCGCCATGGTTTCCCTGGGCAATGTAAATCCCAGCTGGTTCATCAGAAACTCCTGCCGGTAATAAGGCATTGCCAGTCCAATCTTTTCCATTGCAACATATGAGACTATGGATGGAGAGGCCGGGCTGTGCGGTATTAAAGCGGTAGGTGTTTTGGATTCTGCGAATGTTCCATCACCATCTTTTTTGCATTCCGGGCACTGCCATTTTTCCTGGTAATAATGAATTCGTTCCACCTTCGCAGGTGTGATCCGAAGTTCTTCCCGGACAAACGTTTCCGTCACATACTCCATCTTGGAATTACAATAAGGACAATACTGATCTTCTTCCGGCAGGGGGATGACTTCCTTATGGATTGGAAGATTTCCATACTGGTCTTCACGCGTCGCTTTCGCTTTGCGTGTTGTCCGTTTGTGGCTTTTGACGACCGTTGTCACAGTTTCTTCCGTTTCCTTATCCTGTTTTGTCTTCTCACTGCCTGTACCAAAGAGTTTCCGCTGGAATTCATCCAGTGTTTCCCTGAGACCGGCAATTGTTTCTTTCAGGTCATTGATGGTTTCCTTCAGTTCTGTGATGGTCTCGTCTTTTTCATCTAACCGTTCAGAAAGCATCTGGATCATAAGGTCCTTCTGCTTCATCTCACTGTTAAAAAGTATGTCCTGTCCCTTTGAATCCACGGTGAATCCCTCCCTCTTTTTTCGTTACCTTTATTGTACGAAAAGGAAGGCATGGTTGCAAATGCCGTCCAAAATCAGACTGGCATTATGCCGAAAGCCAGATAGTTCCTTTTTTCTCTCAAAATCAGCCGGTTTCCGGGATTTTCCGTAAAGTTATTCACATCATGATGATGTCATGCACAACTATCCCCGGACAACGCGCCCCATGATCTCACATCTGTGGATATCTTCCGTCAACAGCCTGCTCCGGCTGTAGAAAATTTTTTCAAAATCTACATATTGCACAAATCAGAAATCCCTGCCTTTCGCAGGCTGTATCGCTTTCGGCTGGTCAATGGAAAGTCCTTCCATCAGCCAGCGGAATTCCTGCCTTGTCAGAGGTCTGACTTCTGAAGCATTGCGCGGCCATTGGAATTTTCCATTGTCCAGGCGCTTCTGCAGGAGTACAAATCCATCCCGGTCAAAATAGAGGGCTTTCATCGTATTCTTTTTGCGTCCACAGAACAGAAAGACCGCATTGGAGAACGGATCCATCTGGAAATTGTCACGGATGACTGCCATGAGTCCGTCAAAGGATTTTCTCATATCAGTCCTTCCTGTGACCAGATAGATTTTCTGTACTCTGGACAGATCACCGATCAAAGTTTCCGCAGGGCAGATATCGTATGATAGATCACATCCCTGCCGGCATGATTATTGATTGTAACTTTACAGCCGTTTATGATAACTGTCAGTGCTTCACCTTCTGATGCTGCATCTGTTGACAGCGGTCTGACTGGATCCGATATCGGTATATGCGATTCTTCTGTAATGGAAAGTTGTACGATTTCATGTGTGGCATCCACGGTTAACCTGTCTGTCTCCGGAATCATACATGATTTCTTTCTCAGCCTTGTGACAGTATTATAAAACGTATTGATAGAGATATCATTCTGCTCACACCAGACACGGTCAGAAAATCCACTGCTGCGACATTGCTGAATCAATGACAGCCATTCTTCGTCTGTTCTTCTCTTATTACGCATAAGCTGCTCCTCCTGTCAGCTAAAGTAGTTAATCACAGTAACCGGCTACCTTTGCTTAAGAAAAGAAGAGTGATACGTCCGCATCAAGATCTGAAAATAGATAAAGTAGTCGTTTACTGTTTATTGACTGTATTATCCCAAATCTTCAATTAAATTTGAAACGGTATGTTATTCATCGCTTACTTTAATAAAGTTATTTCTCTCTGCTCCAAATCGGGTAAGTGGAAGTCCTACTGCAAGAAATACCTTTGCATCTGACAATCCTCTTTTCTTCAATTCCTTTGCGACTGCTGCCAGTGTCAAAAGATAAAAGCTGTCATCTTCAACCTTTGTATCTTTCACTTCCTGCCTTACTGTTCCAATCTTGTAATACTTACCGTCGTACTCAAGAACATCTCCAAAAAGTGCCGGAGTAGTTGTAATCTCCTTTACCCCTGTGACAAATACCTGAGTTACGGTTTTCATCATTGACCAGCCGTGATCAATTCCTATTACTTCTAACTTGTTATTCATTTTTCTGTTCCTCCAAATCTTACTAATTTTGTTCATACAGCTACCCGTACCTTTCGGTTTGTGTTTCTATCCTATTTTCCTTGTCTCTGAAATATCTGCCAGCGATTTATATTCGATCACACTCTGCTCTTGCTTTCATAAGACAATACTTCCATATACAGCCACCTCTCTTTTTGCGAGATGCCTTACATTCAGACCAAATCAGCTTCTTTTCTGCCATCTCCTGCTCATTTCCAATAAAAAAGGCAGGACAAACAGCCGGATACACTTTTCAGTGCAAAGCTAATTTAGTCCTACCTAAAATTATTACTATTCAATTTTCACCTCTCTTGGGTACACAAAGCACACTCAGCCCATGAATCTGAACTGCTCTATGTAATGGTCATATTTCGGATTGATATGTCAGCGCTGCCCTATCCTGTACCGATTTAAAGGTATAAAAATAAGGACTAAATTAGTTCCAACCCCTTGATTTTACTGGGTTTCTTCTAACTTGTCCCAATTATAACTCAAGCACCAGTTCATACTGTTCTTTCACATCTGCGTCTTTGATCTCGGGATGTTCAAACAGCCATTCTTTGTTTAAGCCATAAATTAAAAATTCTGTTCCGTGATATCCTGACTCCCATCCGAAAAACACCTGCAGTCCGATCTTATCGCCTTCTTCTTTCGCATGTTCATAGCCCTTACAGAACTGTTCTACCCAGTCTTTCCATGGAAGGCTCCGGTCCGCCGCCGTATTTCCATAAAAGAAATGATCTGTTACGACGATGCCGGCATATCCCGCTTTCTGATATGCTCTCGCCATCTCTGCTCCTGTATTCTGTCCACATGCGCTTCCCTCTGATGTGT
>OGNL01000956.1_pt1 | contig 10443 bp, 6 predicted proteins | sample 1573471 | NCBI WGS metagenome assembly OGNL01 (sample SAMEA2582001, study PRJEB24529) | metagenome | biome: Human gut stool | place: China | collected 2011 | reverse complement strand
TACCACAGGCGAATAGTTTGTTGAGTAAAAGGCTGGAATATCTTCTAATTTTTCACGATGATCCTCGCCACTGATGAACGGCGCTAATAGAACATATTTTTTGCTTAAACGAACCATATTGTAATACGCAATATTCAGTATAAGAACCCGCTCGTCAGAAAAATTCTTTTGCAGCTTATATACTTCATCAATGACAAGAAAATCTATAGAAGAAAATAGTGAAACCACCTCTTCATCTATAACTCTGTCATGTGTTACAATAAAAATATTATATTGACTAAAATCATACTGTTTTTCCGGATCTATTGACAGATATATATTATATTCTTTGAATTTTTCACGATATTGCTTAATGATTTTTTGTCTATATTCATCGACGAGTGCTAATGTCGGAACAACCATTACCACATTTTGAGGTTTCGCTCTGCAAATATACTCAAATACAACAAACGTTTTCCCAAAACTTGTTGGGGCACTAAAAATCAAGCCACGATTATTTTTTATAAGTTGTAAAACTTTTCTTTGTTCTGGATGTAATGCTATATTATCATCTAACAGAGATGATGCAAACGCATTGTAAACTACTGACTCCCATGAAAAATTCCGAGAGTACATTGTGAGTCCTAGTGAATATAACGAGTCTGCATTAGCCTCTGCAAAACATGCTTTATCGCTTTGTTCATTCAGCTCTCTAATATATCTTTCTCTATACAACTGCGCATCTTCAAACCGCATGGATTCCATTTTGATATTCACCGCTCTTTTTTACTATTTTTCTCATCAGTACGTTCATCATTTCTGCCTTATCAATTATCGGCAGTGATATAAAGATATAATCTGTTTCTATTCCAAAGAACTGACTACGTCGAAGTTTTTCATTCATGTTCTGAAGAAATTGTTCTGGTGCATCTATACTGTCACTGTTGCCATGAGCCAGAAAAGCTGGGACGCATATTTTGTTAATAGATGCTGCTTTTATAAAATCCTGAAAAGAAATGCAAATTTCAGTGTATTGACCAAACGCATCCTTGAACTCTTGAGAAAGATTAAATACTTCTTCATTTGCCAAAACAAGTTTATATTCTTCTGCGATTTGCCTTTCATAATCTTCAAAAGATCGATTTACTAACCTGATAGCATTTTCAATGTTCTTGCAAACTTTAGATTCTCCAAAATAAATAGTCTTCTGTTGAGGATCAAAGAACAGAGAATCTATTCCAAAAACACTCATATTTCGATCTGTAGTACATCGAAACTTCGGAATGATACAATGGATTTTATAATAGCTCGTCAAAAGCAAATGCATTGCATATTCACCTATTTTTCCAATTTTATCTTTTTGTATATGCACCTTCCCATTAACATCTACAAAGTGATATTCCTCACCCAATGCAGTATAAATCTCATCAGATTCATCATCAACAGCAAGCAGTTCAAGATCACTATTTAAGAAAGAACCCAAGGTCGTATACAATTTCTTATATATTGCCGGAGTCGGCTTAAACTCAATCGGCGTCAATGTATTAGCATAGTTAAGTAGGCTATTTTCGCTTAGCAAATACTCTGCCAAGCCATTCATGAACATTGTAGGATTATTAAAGTCAGCATACAAAAAAGAACTTGAAGCATCACTTTTATACACTGTGAACTGTTCAAAATGCTCAATCTGAATCATAGAAGTTCCTCATTTCAATAGATTCATATAACAGTTTCCTTTAATTATTCAAGCAATTTAAGCGGATTCCAGCCATTTTTGCGAGTCGTTCATGTCCACAAAGCGCTTTCATATCTATTTCGCAAATTTGGTTCACCCTAATTTTATCAACTGCCTCCATCGCTGCTTCTTTCTGGCTCAAATGCCGCTTTCCAACGGTCAAGCAGTTTGCTCCGTCCAGCGTGTCATACTGTTGGAACGCTCGATTAAAGTCCATCAGATCATGTAGCCGGACAGTTTTATTCGTCTCATTGTCCACCAACAGGCCCCAGTTTTCCCAATGGCGGTCGGTGTTGCCCACCAGATAATCCAGAATGTTCATCATATAGTATCCGTGGGCATCCAGTTCCAGAATTTTATCCAGCGTGTTCCAATCATGATTTGTGCAGTAGACATCGTAGGCTGCATAAGTCACAAGGCTATATCGCCGCGAGGTCATAATTTTGCTGATGGAAACCAGCTCATTCTCAAACATCCCCTGCTCATACAAAACCTGATGACAGTCAAAGCATCGACAAATCTTACTTGCCAGCACCTCACGCTCGACTGCATCCTGTCCGCCAGCTTTATAAAGATAGAAGCCTTCCTCTTTGCGCACCCACGCTTTAGGATAGCATCCGCCAGTGGACAAATCATTTGCCAAAAGATGGGCATTTGTCACAGCCATCTGATGCCCACGCAGTGCAATATCCACAAGAGCATTGCTTAAAGAGTGTGTGTAGAGATTGATATCCTCAAATCGGACAGTCTCATTTTCTTCTTTTACCCAGAACACATCCAGCAGAGACAGGCAATGGTACGAAAGCGCAATCTGTGCACGCTCCCGATCCGTAACACTCTGGGATGCGCCAATGCTGTTGAGGATTTCCTTTGCATAAGTACGGTCGCGTGGTATCAGCCGAGATGCACACCATGAATGGAAGCTAATCACATTATTGATTCGAGTATCAAAGTCATTCGATTCTTTCAGCACTAGACCATAGGGCATGAAATCTTCAAAATAAATTTTACACTCACCAGCCGTACTCACCTGTGCCACACATCTTTCCGTGTGCATAATGCAGTAGACTGTTGCCTTGCCCATTGCCTCCACCACCTTATTTGACTGATGCACGTTCTCTTTTCTACTATTGTACCTTCTTTTATGTTCCAAAACAAGATGTAAAAAAGCTCTTGGCCTCTTTATTAAAGGTCAAGAGCTTTTGCGCGCCGCTGAACTTCTGCTCCAAAGATCGTGTTCAGCTTAATTTTCAATCATCTACACTTTGCGTTTCAGATAATTCTTCCCAGTCTTCTGGATTTCCGCATCTACGGAGATGCTCATGTCCTCCATCGACTGCACACGATCCGCAAGAACAAAATTTGAAATCATGTACAGCGCAGCTTTCAATAACATCCCTGCACTTTTTACACCGGATCATATTTCTCACTATTTTCATCATGCACGTCACCCGCAGTCAATTATCGAAGTTCATATCATTTTTTGAGCCGCAAATAATATTTTTCAAGGCTCTTATTGCAGACATTCACAATATGCAGCCAATCTTCCCGTGTGAGCTTGCGGAAGATGATCGGATTTACCTCAACAGTCTCTACGTCCTTGCAGCGCATCAGGAATCGCATATCCTCAAAGCGCTTGAAGGGGTTGGAGAGGATGTTCTTCTCCACATCCTTCCGGGTATAACCGCCCTTCTGGTAAATGCTGGTGGATTTCTCTGCGATCATCCCATGTGCCTTGCGGTCCTCATAGAAGTCAATAAAGTAGTCCACCACATCCGGCAGGGCAACTCTGCCGCTGCTGTCCATGTACTCATAGATTGCTTTGAGCAGCACCGGCTTGTAGGAATAGCTCATGTCCATCGTTTCAATAAACTTCATGAACTTGTCCGCCATATTCTGCGGCGTAATGAGATCCCAGCCATACTGTTTCGCAATGTTGCGGATGCTTTCCTCCCGGAAATAGTGGAACATCCGCTTATCACCAAAGGGAATCGAAAGGTCAGGTTTGACTTTTCCGTCCTTGATGTAACGCTCCACTGTCTCGGACTGCACATCCACCATCCGAACGAACTCAATCTGCGAGATCATATCCTTGACGCTGTTCTGCCAGTTGAAAAGGTCAATGATCTCATAGTCGGACACATCGATTGGCACATCCAGCCATGCCTCCGGCTTTTCGCCCTGGAACAGCATATCCTGATCCAGCTTGCGCTTGTTCTCCGGCGCCAGTACATACGCCATGGGCTGGTATTTTGCAATGTCCAGTACCCGGTGCAGACTGTAGGGCATATTGAACATATTAGCGTTGTCCACAAAGTCAACCACCAGCAGATCCTCTTTGCCCGGGCAGCGGCGTGTACCACGACCAAGCTGCTGCAAATAAATCGTTTTGGACATGGTCGGGCGCGCCATGAACAGCACCGTGGTATGCGGGCTGTCCCAGCCTTCGTTCAGAAGGTCGCAGGCGCAAAGAACATTGGTCGAGCCGGTTTCATAGTCCTTCAGGATTTTTTCCCGAACCTCAACACGATCCCGCCCGGAAACCGCTTCTGCCTTCACGCCGCTGTCACGCAGCAACTTTGCAATTTCGGCTGCATGGTCTACGCTGGCACAGAAAATTACTGTCTTTTTGCCGTTGACATACTTTAAATAGGTGTCAACGATCAACTGATTGCGTTCCGGGATGAATAGCTTGCTTTCCAGATCCTGCGAATTGTATTTGATGCCGTTGATCCGCACATCGGTCAGGTCGATGTTGGTCTTGACCCGGATGCAGCGAATCGGCACCAGAACGCCACGCTCTACAGCCGTTTTGAGATCCATTTTGTGGGCAACGTTCTGGAACAGCTCCAGCATATCTTCGCCATCGCTGCGTTCCGGGGTAGCGGTCAAACCCAAAATAAACTTCGGGTGGAAGTAGGTGAAAATCTTCTGGTAGGTGTTGGCTGCTGCATGGTGACATTCGTCCACGATCAGGTAGTCAAAATCCGTAGGCGAGAACTTTTCCAGATCTTTGGAAATGCTCTGTACCGTTGCAAAAATGACCGTTTGGGTCATATCCTTCTGGCTTCCGGTGTACTCTCCCAAGGTCGCTTCCGGCCAGACCTTAGCAAAGGTCTCTTTTGCCTGAGATGCCAGCTTCAGGGCGTTGACTAGAAACAGCGTGCGCCCACCCACTGCCTTGGCGTCCGTTGCAGCCGTGATAGTTTTGCCCACGCCGGTTGCATGGTACAGCAGCGCAATGGTTTTGCCGTCCTCTCGCATCTTCTGCAGGTTCTCGGTGGCTTCCTGCTGGTAGTCCCGAAGCTCGATGGTCTGTCCCATCTGAACCGGCAGGTCTGCTTCAAATGCCTTGAACATGGGACTGCTGCCCAAGAAAGTAATCAGCTCGTCTTTGACCTTTTCCGGTTGCTTTTCCAACTGGCTGTAGATCCAACGGTATACTTTCCAGTTGTCATAGATCAAGCTGTTCTGCTTCAGGAGGTCATCGGCGTATTTGTTTTCGGACACCTTGCTGGGGTTGTGGTAGGTCTCGCCGTCAATCTCGATTGCAATTTTGGATTCGGGAGATTCCAGCGCAAAGTCGATATAGCGGTGCCGACCATAGATATCCACGCAGGGGTACTGGACCTGCAAATTTTCGGTTTTCTCAGGCCCAAAAGCCTCACAGAAAAGCTGTACAAACAGCTCCTCTGCACGGCTGTTGACACTGGTTGCTTTCATTGGCTCCATGGTGGCCTCCTAAAACGATATTCCCAATTAAGATTTATAATTTTATTATATCATACGCAAAAAGCTCTGTATAGTTTGTTTCTTTGGCAAGGTTTTCTGTCCTTTCTGCTTAATTCTATACCTTTATAAGAGAACTCATTGATTTTTTATTTGACTGACGTTTCCAAAAAATAACCATAAATTTTTTCTCAAAAGACTTAACTCCACTGCATCCATGGGCTTCTACTAAGCGAAGACACTTACAGTTGGAAGTGAAAGCGGGGTTTTACCATGGATTATAATGCAGTTTTGAATCGTGTACGCCCGATGCTGACGAACGGCAATCACCTGTCTGCGCAAGGCTTTGATGCGCTGTTTGGTTCCTGTTCTCAGCAGGAACAGGAGCATCTGCTGGCCGAGCTGGCGGGGCTCGGCATCCTAGTGGATACCAGCGCCGCTATACCCAGCAGCAGAAAGGCCACTTCTTTCTGCCGTAGCGACTTTACCTCCAAGCAGCTTTGGTCTATGACCAACGAGCAGCTCTGCGTATTGGCACAGCAGGGTGATGAGAGCGCCAAGGATATCCTCGTGCGCAAGACCGCCGGTTTTGTCCACCTGATGGCCCGCAGAGTTCCGCAACTGCTCGCCCATAGCTGCCTGACCGAGGAGGACAACTTCCAGAACGGCATTCTGGGACTGTTTACTGCGGTCCAGCGGTTCGATGCGCTGCAGGGCTACAGCTTCCTGACCTACGCCGCCTACTGGATTCGCCAGTCCATCCTGCGCGAAGCCATCAATACCGGCCTTACGGTACGCATCCCGGTACACTATTTTGACACGCTCTGCCGGTTGCGTGTCGTCTGCACCACCTGCATGCAGCTGGATGGTCCGGATCTCTGGCGTGCCATTGCCGAGGCTGAAACCGGCAGCGGTCACCCCTGCACGGTGGAGCAGGCGCGCCGCTACCTGAGCGACATGCTCGTTTACCTCAACGTTACCAGCCTGAACCTTATGGTCGGCGAGAGCCACGACACCGAGCTTGCGGAGCTTCTGGCGGATGACGTCAGCCCCGATCCTGTGGACACTGTGAGCGAGAACGAGACCGTTCAGGAAGTCCGGTTGCTTCTTTCTCAGCTTCCCGAACGCGAGTCCACTGTTCTCCGGCTGCGCTACGGTATCCCGGATGACCGCTGCCGTACACTGGACGAGATCGGTGCGCAGCTGGGCGTCACGCGGGAACGTATCCGCCAGATTCAGGTGCGTGCCGAGCGCCACCTGCGGGAGATGCTGAAGCGCCGCTCCTCATCCACCCTTTTTGCTGCCTGATTTTTTGACCTGATGGAGGATTTTGCCATGAATACATTGCTTTGTTCTTATCTTTCCGCCCATGCTGCTGAGGATACTCTGTTTGTCTTGTGGGGTTTTTCTTCGGAGGACGCCGGTCTTCCGCGTCCTTCTCTGGATGCTTTGCTGCAGCAGCGCCTGTCCCGCTACCTGAGCAGTCTGCTGCAGCAGAACCCCTGTGTGATCACCGCAGAGGAGTTTGCCCTGCATGCCGATACCCTTGCGCAGGAGTTCCCGCACATCATTCTGGTGCAGAACACCTGCTACCGCACGCTGCTCCCTGTGTCTGTGACGCTTACGCCGGAGATGCAGTCCGGTCTTCTGAGCCACTTTGACCCGGAAACGCCGCAGGATGCTCCGCTGCCCGGCATTGAGCCCTGCCTGCGGGTCTACTCCAACCTGCTGCATACGGAGGAAGGCATCGCCTGCTGCATTCCTTTGGACGCTCTTCTGCGTCAGTACCCGCAGGTCGAGCGCATATCGTTTGGTGCAGCACCGCATACGGTTCCCGAAACCGCCGCCAGCAGCTCCGCCTTTGCGCTTACCGGAGAAGCCGATTATTTCTGCCTTGTGCAGCAGCTGCGCCGCGGCAAAACGCTCTGCGTTTCGGCCGACAGCTTTATCGGCGATGAGGCTGGTCTTGCCGACAGCCTTGCGGCGTTGGCTGGCGCTTTTCCCAGTCAGCTTTCCAGAGCGCATGCACAGACGATGCAGCCGGAGCGCCCAGTCTGCCCGGAGGCGCGCACCCTTCTGCAGCAGCACTGGGGTTACCCGGACTTTCTCCCGCTGGATGTCTACGACCTGGACGCTCTGCATCGCGGCGAGAAGAAGCTGCGCACCATCACCCAAGAGGACATCATCGACGACCTCATCCAGCAGGCAGAGCTTTGCCGTGCGGGGCAGACTTACCGCGACCTGTTCGTTACCGCATCTACCGGTGCGGGCAAGAGCGTGATGTTCCAGATCCCGGCGATCGACCTTGCCGAGAAGTACGGGATGGTCACGCTGGTGATCTCGCCGCTGATCGGCCTGATGAACGATCAGGTACAGGGCATGGAGAAGCACCGCTACGCCAAAGCCCGCACCATCAACTCCGACATCCCGCCCATGGTCAAGAAGACCGTTGCGCAGGAGGTGCAGGAAGGCCGCTGCGACATCCTGTATCTTTCGCCGGAGTCTCTGCTGAGCCGCAGCGATATCTCCGACCTGATCGGCGACCGTGCCATCGGCCTGCTGATCGTGGACGAGGCCCATATTGTGACCACCTGGGGCAAGCAGTTCCGTCCGGACTACTGGTTTCTGGGTGACTACGTGAACAAGCTGCGGAAACAGCAGCTGAACGGTCCGCACCAACATGCCTTTGTCACTGCCACCTTTACGGCCACGGCTACCTATGGCGGCGAGGAGGACATGTACCGCGAGACCCTGCGCAGCCTGCACATGTCGCCGGACCCCATCGTTTATCTTGGCTGCGTGCGCCGCCGCAACATCGAGCTGTGCATCCGGGAGGTGCCCCGCGTGACCGGCCGCCGAGAGTACGAGCTGGACAAGTTCCAGGCTCTGACCGGGCAGATCACCACCGCACTGGAGCAGGGGCAGAAGACCCTGATCTACTTTCCCACCGTCAGTCTGCTGGAGCGCTTCTACACCCATTGCCTTGCACAGCGGCTTGGCAATGCTGTAACCCGCTACCACGCGCAGCTTTCCGGCGAAGCCAAAGCGGAGGATCTGGAGGATTTCCGCAGCGGCAAGCGCCGGATCATGCTGGCCACCAAGGCTTTTGGCATGGGCATCGACATCCCGGACATTGCCCTTGTGCTGCACTTTGCCCCCACCGGCAACCTGTGTGATTACACACAGGAGATCGGCCGCGCCGCCCGTGACCCGGAGATTCAGGGCCGTGCCGTGTACGAGCACATGGCCAACGACTTCAAGCACATCAACCGCCTGCACGGCCTTTCCAGCATTCAGCCCTGGCAGCTGGTGCAGGTGATGCGCAAGGTGCTGCAGCTGTACCGCCAGCACCGCGCCAGCCAGCCGGCCACTGCCACCAAGCACCGCAACGAGCTTCTGGTGGATGCCGAGAGCTTCGCCTACATCTTTGCCAGCCCTAACGGCGAGCACCAGCAGGACCCGCTGGCCAAGGTCAAGACCGCCATGCTGCTGATCCAGAAGGACAGCGAAGCACGCGGCTATGCGCCCTTCATCATGCGGCCCTCCCCTCTGTTCACCCACGGGTATTTCCTGCTCAGCAGCGCCGATGCCGCCGCAGTCAACCGCATCTGTACCGGTGCTGCCACCCTGCAGGATGAGGCCGCCGGGGTCTACGACGTAGACCTTGCCCGCCTGTGGAGCAGCCGCTGGCAGAACGATTTTTCCTTTCCGCAGTTCAAGTACCTGCTGTACACCCACAGCAACAAGCTGCCGCTGAATGCCCAGCTGCGCCTGACCCCCGCCATGCAGCTGACGCTGGAGTGGCACGCCAATGCGGATGCCCGTTTTTCCGTTCTGCTGCGCGCCCTGAAGGAGATCTTCTTCGAGGCTGCCCGCAGCGGCCAGTATCTCTACGATCGGGATGCCGCTGCCCGGCTGGCGCAGGCCACGGGTCTGAGCAGCACCCGTGCCATCAGTGCGGTGCGCGTGGTGCTGGCGGCCGTGCAGTCCTGGCAGCAGCATTCGCCCCGCCTGCAGCGCACCCGTGTGCTGCGCCGCGGCACCACGCAGGAAGGCGCAGAGTACAGCGTCGTGGACCCGTTCATCAGCGAGTTTTTCCACTGGCTGGAGCAGAGTTTTGCTGTTCTGCACAGCGGCGAGACCTGCCGCTATCTGCCGGTGAACGATTCCGCACAGAGCAGCGAGCGTCTGACCCCGGCTCTGGGCGTGCTGGAGGAGCTGGACCTACTCCACTTTGCCCTGCTGGGCGGCTCCAACAGCCGCCTGTACCTCTATATCAACCAGACCCAGACCCTGGAACTGGCTGACCGCGGCTTTTACCGCAACCACCTGCTGGAGCGCATTGCCCAGCGCCACACCGATGCTGTGCGGCTGATGAGCTGGCTGTTCACCAGCGGCTTTTCCAGCGAGCAGCTCTGGGACCGCATCGAGGAATACTTCCTCGGCCTGCCCATTCAGGGCTTTGACGCTCCTTCTGCCGAATCGAGGTGATCTTTATGGCTTATCTTTTCTACTCCATTCGCGCTTCTCCTGTGGACGTTTCTTTTCTTTTGACTCAATGTGTGGTATAGTAAAGTTATACTCCGTAAGGGGACGGAAACCATCGGTAGTCTACCCATGCTTCTTGATATCCAATGAGTTCCCCGCGAGGGGACGAAAAAGGCCCTTGCCAGAGGTCATCATCAGGCGGGTTTTGTTGCAATTTATCCCCGCAAGGGGACGAAAATGGGCAAATGCTAAAGTAGTAACGACTGGGGCTAAAATTGTAATTTATCCCCGTAAGGGGACGAAAACATGGAGTCCGTCTTGATGTGTGCTACCGTGAAACCATTGCAATTTATCCCCGCAAGGGGGCGGAAACGTAAGGCATACAGACGCTTCTCCTGTTCATCCATCTTGCAATTCATCCCCGCAAAACCCTCTCAGGCGCTGCGCGCCAGCTCTCCCGAAGGGAGAGCTTTTACAGCTGCCGTCACCCGGCATTAAGCTTCCCCTGAGAG
>OGNL01000934.1_pt1 | contig 10611 bp, 8 predicted proteins | sample 1573471 | NCBI WGS metagenome assembly OGNL01 (sample SAMEA2582001, study PRJEB24529) | metagenome | biome: Human gut stool | place: China | collected 2011 | reverse complement strand
TGGAGCTGCTACCTGAAATCATTATGAGAAGTAGGAGTAGCCGGAAGCCAACCGTTATAGTGGACAGAATATAATGCAGCACATTTGTTGTACGTATTCAGTGAGTGCATAGCATAGCTATGAAGAAGAGTGGTAACGCGTGAGATTTATCTTTCGTCTCTTTGGGTGGAATTGCCCATGGACGAAAGATTTTTTTATGCTTATCTTTAAGGAAGCCTTTACTTATTAACAATACATATTTATATTTTCAGGAGGTTTTAGGAATGTTTGATTACAGACAGTATGAAAGAGGCTATTTTATGCCACCAGTTAAGTGCAATGACTGGGTTAACAAGGAGTATGTTGATAAGGCACCAATCTGGTGTTCGGTTGATTTAAGAGATGGTAACCAGGCTCTTGTTGAACCTATGAGTCTTGATGAAAAGCTTGAATTCTTCCAGATGTTAGTTGAAGTAGGATTTAAAGAAATTGAAATTGGTTTCCCTGCAGCTTCTGAGACAGAATATGAGTTCTGCCGTACACTTATTGAGAAAAATATGATTCCTGATGATGTTACGATCCAGGTTCTTACCCAGGCAAGACCACATATTATTAAGAAGACATTTGAAGCTGTTAAGGGAGCTCCAAGAGCAATTGTTCATGTATATAATTCTACTTCATTAGCACAGAGAGAACAGGTATTCAAGAAGTCTAAGGAAGAAGTTAAGCAGATTGCTATTGAAGGTGCCAAGTTATTAAAGGAACTTGCTGAAGCTGATGGAGGAAACTTCCTTTTTGAATACAGTCCGGAGAGCTTTACAGGAACAGAACCAGAGTATGCACTTGAGGTATGCAACGCTGTTGTTGATATCTGGCAGCCAACACCTGATAAGAAATGTATCATCAATCTTCCTGCTACAGTTGAGATGTCACTTCCACATGTATTTGCAAGCCAGATTGAATATATGTCTAAGTACATGCACAACAGAGAGAATGTTATTATTTCTCTTCATCCACATAATGACCGTTCGACAGGTGTTGCTGATGCAGAGTTAGGACTTCTTGCAGGAGCGGACAGAATTGAGGGAACACTTTTTGGTAATGGTGAGAGAACAGGTAATGTTGATATAATTACACTTGCTATGAACATGTATATGCAGGGTGTTAATCCTGAGCTTGATCTTTCCGATATGCCACATCTTGCAGAAGTATTTGAAAGACTTACACAGATGAAGATTGATGACCGTCATCCATGGTGTGGTAAGCTTGTATTTGCAGCGTTCTCAGGTTCACATCAGGATGCTATATCTAAGGGAATGCATTACAGAATTGAAAATGATCCTAATAAATGGACAGTTCCATATCTTCCAATTAATCCAGAAGATGTAGGACGTACATATGATTCAGATGTTATAAGAATTAATAGCCAGTCTGGTAAGGGCGGTGTTGCTTATGTTCTTGAACATAACTATGGAATGGTTGTTCCTAAGGCTATGAGAGAAGATCTGGGTTATGCTGTCAAAGATGTATCAGATGTTAATCATAAGGAGCTTTCAGCAGATGAAGTGCTTGAGATATTTGAGAAGAGATATAAGAAATATACACCAGTATTCAAGATTTCTGAAGTGCATTTCAAGCAGATTAATGGAATCCAGACTGTTGTGACTATTGATGAGAATGGTAAGAAATGCAATGTTGAAGATGGCGGTAATGGCCGTCTTGATGCTGTAAGTAATGCTCTTGCCAGTCACTTTGGAAAGCCTTGTGATATCTTCTGTTATGAAGAACATTCATTAAAGAAGGGCTCTGATTCTAGTGCCATTGCATATGTTGGTATTACAGGAGAGGATGGAAAGAATTACTTTGGTATTGGTATTGACCATGATATCATCAGAGCTTCTATTGATGCGTTAGAGTCAGCTATGAACAGAAGCCTTGAAGCATAATATTTAAATTGAATAATGTGTAATATAACCCATGTCCGGAACGTATACTAGAATGATACTGATTCAGGATATGGGTTGTTTTATTTATGTAGAATTAAAAAATCCCCCTCAAAGGGGGAAGCGGTACTATAGTACTAATGCTATTATACGCTCAGAGGGGAAAAGAAATATAGTTAAGGGGAAACTGTTGATTTAGACATTTTTGGAGGGATAGTAATGTTTTTTAGAAAACTATTAAGTAGTTTGAATGCAAAGGTTAAGAAAACTGCAGTTGGTGTTCTTTCAGTTGCAATAGTTGCAGGTTCTGTGTTTGCCGGTACATCTTTAAAAGCTGGTGCATACTCGAAAACACAGGATGTCCTTAATGAATTATTAGGAGCAGCAAAACCTTATGGTGTAGTTGCTGAAGAATTTAAGAATAGTAATCACAATCAGACATGTTTCGCGACTAACAAGCTTGTAATAACAGATCAGTGGATGAGTGCATGGCTTGATATGAGCGTTGGAACAACATATATCAAGAGTTTTGATAATTCTGGTTCATCAGAAGTTAATGTGGATAGAAATGCATTTAATAATCTTGTACTTGGAACTGATTATGATTATGAACCCAGAGAGAATAAATATTATATTAAAGATTCTGACGGAAAAAGAACAGGTGCTGTTATTAATGTTGCTAACTGCAAGGATACAATCAATGTTTATTATGCAGAGGATTATATGGATGTAACTGCAGCACTTGATAATGTATACGATAATTTCAAGGCGTATGCAGATACACCAGATTCGGAGGCTGATATAGTTATTGGTGCTTATGATGATAGAAAGATTGATCTTGCTTCATTTAAGAATAAGCAGATTGTAGTGGTAAATATGTATGCTAATAATTATATTGACTGGCAGGGAAAAGAAGTTTCATCTTATTATGGAGAAGGACAGCTCAACATAACAAATAAAGCACAGGGACAGTTTGTTATCATTAATTTGCTTGGCGGTGATGGTGATGCAGACATTAAGAGATTCAGCATTAATGGAAAGAATACAGGCGGATTAACAGATGTTGATGTATCAGACACGGTTATTTTCAATGCTGTTAATGTAACTGGTAATATTAATATAGGTGAGGTATGTGGTATAGTTGTTGCACCAAAAGCAGATATTACCTTAACATCTACATGTAATGGAAGAGCAATTTCTAAGTCATTTGTTAATGTCAATGGACAAATGCATTTTATATCAGATAATCAACAGCAGGAGACGACACAAAAGGAAACAACATCTGTAGCACAGTCTTCATCAGAAACAACAAAGTCAGAAGAGACAACAACTGCACAGGAAACAACAAAGTCAAACGAGACAACAACTGCACAGGAGACAACAAAGTCAAACGAGACAACAACTGCACAAGAGACAACAAAGTCAAACGAGACAACAGTTGCACAGGAGACAACAAAGTCAAACGAGACAACAGCTGCGCAGGAGACAACAAAGTCGAATGAGACAACAGTTGATGCTGGTAAGGAAACTAAGCCGACAAAACCAGAATCAAACGAGACAACAGCTGCGCAGGAGACAACAAAGTCGAATGAGACTACAGTTGATGCTGGTAAGGAAACTAAGCCGACAAAACCAGAATCAAACGAAACAACAGCTGTTAATGAGACAACAAAGTCAAATGAAACAACAGTAGATTCTAATAAACAGACAAAAGAACATACAACTTCATCAACTCAGGTCACAAAGAAGACTGGTGAAGTTGCAGGAGATGAAGAATTAGTTACAGGAAAAGAAGATGAGACTGTTGGTGGCTCAAGAGTCAGAAAAACTGGTGAAGTTGCGGCTGATGAAGAGGTTGTAAAGACTGGTGACAATAATCATGTATGGGTATATATTGTGATTCTTGTAGCAGCAGCTGTTATTTCTGGAACTGTTATTGTGATAAGCAAAAAGAGCAATAAAAGATAATAAATGTTAATGATATCAGAGAGGCACAGCAGTAATGTTGTGCCTTTTTTATTGGGGTGGTATTGAAGCACTCTGCTTTTTTATGCTATAATGCAATATGTATGAGTCGAAGTAGGCTTTGAACACAAAATACAGTGAAGAACAAGGAGATGGAAGTTTTATGAAACATTTGATACTTGCATCGGGTTCACCAAGACGAAGAGAATTAATGAGTCAGGTAGGACTTGATTTTACTGTTGTTACAAGTGATGCAGATGAGAATATTAAAGAGATGGAGCCTGAAGATTATGTAAGAGAATTATCTTCTGTTAAGGCACAGTCTGTATTAGAACAATACGCAGATAATGAAGATTCTGTAATCGTTATAGGTGCAGATACTATTGTTTATCATAAAGGAGAGATTCTTACCAAGCCTAAGAATGAAGAGGATGCATTCAGAATACTTAAGTCTTTAGAAGGTCAGATACATAAGGTGTATACAGGTGTAACTATATGCAGTGCACATAAGAATGTAAGTTTTTATGAAAAGACTGATGTGTGGGTATATGATATGACTGATGAGGAAATCAGGGATTACATAAGCACAGGAGAACCTATGGATAAGGCTGGTGCATATGGTATTCAGGGAAAATTTGCAGCATACATTAAGGGTATTGAAGGCGACTATAATAATGTTGTCGGTCTGCCTGTTGCCAGACTTGTACATGAGCTTAAAGCATTTTAAGGAGAAAACATATGATTAAATTCGTAGCGAGTGACCTTGATGGGACACTGCTTCTTAACGGAGCACAGAGCGTCGATGAATCTGCTATACAGTATATCAATAAACTTGTTGACAAAGGCGTTATATTCGCGCCGGCTAGTGGCAGGCAGATAACGAGTCTTAAGAGACTTTTTGGGACTGTCAGTGATAAGCTTGCATATATTGCAGAGAATGGTGCACTTGTGGAATACATGGGTGAAACTATTGGGAAGACTCCGATGGATAGGAAGCTTGCATTAGAGATAATTGAGGATGTAATTGAACAGCCTGATTGTGAGGTGCTTGTATCAGGAGAACATACGGCATATATTAAGCCTAAGTCACAAGAATATTATTACAGGATGACCAAGGTGGTTAATTATCATACTACATTAGTTGATAAGTTCACAGACATTGACGAGGATATATTAAAGATAGCTGTGTGTGATATGACAGGAATTAAGAACTCTAAAGAACATTTTATTAACAAATGGAGTGATAAGGCTTCAGTACTTGTATCGGGAGAACTTTACTTAGACCTTATGGACACTAATGTTAATAAAGGTAGAGGAATTGAGCAGATACAGAAATATTTCAGCTTAAAACCCGAAGAATGTATGGCATTTGGTGACAACTATAATGATATTGCAATGCTAGACAGGGTGTATTACTCATATGTTATGGAGAAAGCTGTAGATGATGTTAAGAAACACGGACGTTTCATAACAGGATGGGTAGAAGGAACATTAAGAGAGCAATTTAAAGAGATAAGATAAGGAGATTTAAGTTATGGATAAACATATTGATGAGTGTGCAAAGGTGTTTTTAAGAGATCAGAAACAGCTTTTTGATGAACCTGTTGCATATGATTTAGAGGAGGCTAAGGAATTCTTAGAGGATTGTATGGCGGTGTATTGTAAAGATATTAAAGAATTAAGAGAAGTGATGGATGATGAGGGAATGGACGTATCTGACTTAAGCAATGATGAGCTTCTTGAGCAGTTAGAAGTGTTCAGGCTTGATAATGGCGGATATTTCTTCGTGGAAGGATAGTACAGATGCGTATAACTGTTGTATGTGTAGGTAAGATTAAGGAAAAGTTTTATACCCAGGCAGTTGAAGAGTATTCTAAGAGACTTTCAAGATACTGTAAGCTTGATATTGTTGAACTACCTGATGAGAAAACACCAGATAATGCAAGTGATATAGTCAATGAACAGATTAAGAATAAGGAAGGGGAGAGAATTCTTTCTGCCATTAAAGATGATGCTTATGTATGTGCACTTGCAATAGAAGGGAAAATGCTTGATTCTGTTGAACTATCAGAAAAGATTGAAAGACTTGGAATAGAAGGAACAAGTAACATAACATTTGTAATAGGAGGCTCTTTGGGACTTGCAGATGATGTACTTAAGAGAGCTGATTATAAGCTGAGTTTTTCAAAGATGACATTTCCGCACCAGCTTATGAGAGTTATTCTTTTGGAACAGATATACAGGGCTTACAGGATTATGAAGAATGAGCCATATCACAAATAATTAAAGAGGATAGAATATGAAAAGAAGAAAAAAACCATTTATTATATTAGCAGTTATTCTTGTTGTAGTTTTATTGGTTGCAGGATATATTAAGTTCTTTAATGGACGTCTGATATATTTCACAACAGGTATGAAGAGCGGTGAGCTTATTAAGACAGCAGGACAGAAGACAACTTATACATGCGAGGCAGATATTCTAATGTCTGATGTGAAGAAGGAATATGAGGAAATGTTTGGCAGTAATATATGGAGAGAGAAAATTGGTGATGCTGATTTTGAAAGCTATATTAAGGACCAGATTAAGAGTAAGTTAATGCGCGTCAAGGCTATGAATGTTAAGGCTAAGGAACGCGGTGTTGTGCTTGGAAGAGAAGAAAAAGATTCTGTGGGTAAGGCTGTTGATGCATTTTACAATGAATTAACAGAATCGCAGATAAGCAGTACAGGAATAACTAAGGATAAACTGAATACAATGTTTACTGAATTTGCAATAGCACAGAAACTCTACGATGACCTTACTTCCAGCATGGATATTGAAGTAAGCGCAGATGAGGCAAGAGTTATTGATATCCAGTATATTGTATCAGATTCAGAGGAAGATATTAATAAAGCATATAATCTTGTGAATTCAGGAAGTTCATTCTTTGCTGTTGCCAAGGAGTACAATGCGGATGGCGAATATGAGTACGAACTGAAACGTGGCGAGATGGATGCAGCATTTGAAAAAGCAGCATTCAATCTGTCTACTGGTGAGATGAGCAGTATAGTTGAGGCAGCAGGCAGATATTACATTATAAGATGTACATCGGATAATGATAAGGCTAAGACCGAGGTTAATAAGTCTGCAATTCTTGAAAAGAGAAAGTTAGAGCAGTTTAATGCTGATTTTGAGAAATATGAAGCTGGTATATATATGGAATTTAATAATAGCGAATGGAAGAAATTAAGTATTCAGGATGCGTATACGTTGGGAAGCAGCTTTGAGGATACTTTCAATGCGTATTTTGGAAAGTAAAGAGGAGAGTAATTAATAATGGCAGCTAATAAATATGATGCTAACAGTATATCAATACTGGAGGGCCTTGAAGCGGTAAGAATGAGACCTGGTATGTATATTGGAAGTGTCGGAACAAAAGGTCTTAATCATCTTATATATGAGATTGCGGATAATTCAGTGGATGAACATCTTGCGGGTTTTTGTACACAGATAAATGTAACTCTTAATGATGATGGAACAGCAACTATCAAGGATAATGGACGAGGTATTCCTATCGGAATCCATCCTAAAGCCGGAATACCTGCGGTTGAGGTTGTATTTACAGTACTTCATGCAGGTGGCAAGTTCGGAGATGGCGGATATAAGATATCTGGAGGACTTCACGGCGTTGGTGCATCTGTAGTTAATGCACTTTCTGTATGGCTTGAGGTCGAGATAAGAGTTGATGGTGGTGTGTACAAGCAAAGATACGAGCGTGGAAAAGCAACAGCGCCGCTTGAAAAGATTGGTACATGCAGAAAAAATGATACTGGTACAACTGTTACATTTCTTCCTGATGGAGAAATATTTGAAAAGACAAGATTCAAAGCAGACTCGATAAAGAGCAGACTTCATGAGACTGCATATCTTAATCCGGGGCTTACAATTGAGTTTGAAGATAAGAGAAAGGGCAGCGAGGATAAGGAAACTTTCCATGAGCCTGACGGACTTAAGGCATATATCAAAGACCTTAACAATGGCAAAGAGACAGTATGCGATATCGTCTACTTTAAGAAGAAGCAGGAAGATATTGAGGTTGAAGTAGCATTTCAGTTTGTTAATGAATTTGAGGAAAATATTCTTGGCTTCTGTAATAACATATACACTCAGGAGGGTGGAACGCATATTACAGGCTTTAAGACCAAGTTTACAATGATTATCAACCAGTATGCGAGAGAACTTGGCATCTTAAAGGATAAGGATGCGAATTTTACAGGTCTTGATGTAAGAAATGGTATGACTGCAGTTGTTGCAGTTAAGCACCCTGCACCAAGATTTGAGGGACAGACCAAGACCAAGCTTGATAATCCGGATGCTGGTACAGTTGTTGCAAATGTAACAGGAGACGAGGTACAGCTTTATTTCGACAGACATTTGGATGACCTTAACGCTGTAATTGCATGTGCTGAAAAATCTGCGAAGATACGAAAAGCAGAAGAAAAGGCTAAGACAAATATGCTTACAAAGCAGAAGTTCTCTATAGACAGCAACGGAAAGCTTGCCAACTGTGAGAGCAAGAATCCGGAGGAATGTGAGGTGTTCATTGTTGAGGGAGATTCAGCTGGAGGTTCAGCAAAGACTGCAAGAAACAGAAGAACTCAGGCAATTCTTCCAATCAGAGGTAAGATTCTTAATGTTGAAAAGGCAAGTATTGATAAGGTACTTGCCAATGCCGAAATTAAGACAATGATTAATTCATTCAACTGTGGATTCTTAGAGGGCTACGGTAATGACTTTGATATTAGCAAATTAAGATATAATAAGATTATTATCATGACTGATGCCGATGTGGATGGAGCACATATTGATACACTGCTTCTTACATTTTTCTACAGATTCATGCCTGAGCTTATTAATCAGGGACATGTATATATTGCTACACCACCTCTTTATAAGGTTGTTCCTAAGAAGGGCGAGGGTGAATATCTATATGATGATAAGGCACTTGAGGATTACAGAAAGAAGCATACGTCAGGAACATTTACACTTCAGAGATACAAAGGTCTTGGAGAGATGGATCCTGACCAGCTATGGGAGACAACTCTTAATCCTGAAACAAGAATTTTAAAGCAGGTTGAGATTGAGGACGCAAGGCTTGCAACTGAGGTTACAGCGATGCTTATGGGTACAGATGTACCACCTAGAAGAGAATTTATATATACGCATGCTAATGAAGCTGAGATTGATGCGTAAAAGCTAAAGGAGTAGAAAATGGCTGAGAAGATTATAAGGACTGAGTATTCTGAGGTTATGCAGAAGTCCTATATAGATTATTCCATGAGCGTTATTACAGCAAGAGCACTTCCTGATGTAAGGGACGGTTTAAAGCCGGTACAGAGAAGAGTGCTGTATGCCATGGACCAGTTGGGGCTTAATTACGACAAGCCTCACAGAAAGTCTGCACGTATCGTTGGTGATACAATGGGTAAATACCATCCACATGGTGACAGTTCAATATATGAGACACTCGTTGTACTTTCACAGGATTTTAAGAAGGGTATGGCTCTTGTTGACGGACACGGAAACTTCGGTTCTATCGAAGGTGACGGAGCTGCCGCTATGCGATATACAGAAGCTAAGTTAAAAAAGTTCACACAGGACGTATATCTTGCTGACCTTGATAAAAATGTTGTGGATTTCGTGCCTAACTTTGATGAGACAGAAAAAGAGCCTGAGGTTCTTCCTGTAAGAGTACCTAATCTGCTTGTAAATGGTGCAGATGGTATTGCGGTTGGTATGACAACTAATATCCCTCCACACAATCTTTCAGAGGTTGTTGATGCAGTATGTGCATATATGGATAATGAGGATATCACAACAGACGAGCTTATGCAGCTCTGCCCTGGACCGGATTTTCCTACAGGCGGAATTGTAATTAATAAAAGCGAGCTTGGTGCAATATATGAGACTGGAACAGGTAAGATTAAGTTAAGAGGCAAGGTCGTATTCGAGCCTGCCAAGAACCGTTCTGAGAAGGACAAGCTTGTTATTACAGAGATTCCATATACAATGATTGGTGCTAACATAGGTAAATTTATATCTGATGTAGTAAGCCTTATAGAAACTAAGAAAACTACCGATATTGTCGACATTTCCAATGAATCTTCTAAGGAAGGAATAAGAATTGTCCTTGAACTTAAGAAGAACGCTGATGTCAAGAATCTTGAAAATCTTATTTACAAGAAGACCAAGTTGGAAGATACATTTGGCGTAAATATGCTGGCTATCGTTGATGGAAGACCTGAGACCTTAGGTATTAAGGATATAATAAAACACCACATTAATTTCCAGTATGAGCTTGCAACACGCAAATATCAGACACTTCTTGCAAAAGAGCGCGACAAAAAGGAAATTCAGGAAGGTCTGATCAAGGCAACGGATGTCATTGACCTGATCATTGAGATCCTGCGCGGAAGTAAAAATGTGAAGGATGCGAGAGCCTGCTTAACCGACGGTACCACAGATAACATCAATTTTAAATCGGAACAGTCAAAACGAGACGCTGCAAAACTTCGTTTTACGGAGAGACAGACTACGGCGATTCTTGAGATGCGTCTGCAGAAATTAATCGGACTCGTTCTCGTAGCACTCTGAAAATATATATTTGAGACCTTGAAAAATATCGCAAAATATGAGGATATTTTGGGAAGCCGCGCGGCTATGGCGAAAGTCATCATCAAAGAA
>OGNL01000933.1_pt1 | contig 10617 bp, 7 predicted proteins | sample 1573471 | NCBI WGS metagenome assembly OGNL01 (sample SAMEA2582001, study PRJEB24529) | metagenome | biome: Human gut stool | place: China | collected 2011 | reverse complement strand
TGAATGCCATTCAGACAGCACTCGATAAATGCACGATACAATAAAAAGGCTGTGGCACGCAATCAGGATTTCTGATTTTTGTGCCACAGCTCTTTTCCTTTTATGCACCAAAGTAGCTGACTTCTTCTGCCTGTTCTACATTGTAAAATCCGGCATAGCCGCGCTCCTCTAATTTACTTAAAAACTTACCGGTCTTTTTCGGTTTTATATAAAGGGATGCAATCATGCCTTCACTTCTTAACTTTTCAGCTGTCTTGACAGCTTCTGTTAAATGTCCGTCTTCATATAATACGGCAATCTTTTTACTGCCGTCCGGAATTTCAATGCCGTTCTGCATAAGGATAGAGAAAATACGCTCAAATCCGATTGAAAATCCGACTGCCGGAATGGACTGGTTTAAGAACTTGCCAATCAGATTGTCATATCTTCCACCGCCTGCGATTGCGCCCTTAAAGTCAATGCTTTCCACTTCAAAAACGGTTCCTGTGTAGTATCCCTGTCCTCTGACCAGTGATAAATCAAAGACCACATCGTATGCCCCTGCTGAAAGTGCCTTCACTGTTGTCATAATCTTTTCAAGACTCTCTGCCGGTTCTTTATCTTCCAGCATATCCTTTAAAGAATCCAGACTAAAATCATTTTTTTCAAGGAACTGTGTAAACTTTGTAATAGCTTCTTTTGCAAATCCTTTTTCTGTCAGTTCTGCTTCTACACCGTCCATGCCGATTTTATCCAGCTTATCAAATGTAATGCACACACTGTCTAATTCATTTTCCGCAAAGCCCATCTGCATTAATACGGCACGTAACAGTCTTCTGTCGTTTAACTTAACTTTGAAATTCTTCATGCCGATTGCCTGTAATGCCTTTGTGGTTGTTAAAATCAGTTCGATTTCCGAATCGTTGGATTCTGAACCGATAATATCAATATCACACTGGATAAATTCTCTTAATCTGCCCTTCTGCGGACGTTCTGCACGATACACACGGTCCATCTGGATACATTTCATCGGAAGTGTCAGCTTGTCTTTATTATTCGCATAATATCTGCTGAGCGGCAGTGTCAAATCATAACGCAGTCCCATATCCGCAAGCACATTCTCATTTTCCGAAGTCACGCCTGATGCCAGTGCCTTATCCAGCTTGTCGCCGCGCTTCATAATCTTGAAAATGAGGTTCAGATTTTCTCCGCCATCACTTTTATCCAGATTTTCAATATCTTCAATTACAGGTGTAATAATATGTTCAAATCCATTGGCAAGATAGACTTCAAGAATCTTCTGCTGTAAATAATCCCTGATTTCCACTTCCTTTGGAAGATAATCGTTTGTTCCTTTAACCGGTGTAACCTTCATAATTGCCTCCTAGACTTTTCCTTAAACTCACTTCTTCTTATCATACCATATCCGGCATTTGAAATACAAGGTCTTTCACACACTTCTTTGCGCCCTAAGCACACGGTCATCACACGGTTTCTTTTTTACGGTTTAAATAAGACACTGCCGAAAGTGCCGCAACATTGCCCTGTCCCGCCGCTTTAATATACTGGTACGGCGTTCCCGCAATATCGCCGCAGGCAAATAATCCCGCCACATTCGTTTCCATCTGCAGATTGACGGCGGCATGATTTTTTTCGGTCTTTAAGCCCGGAACGAGCTGTCCCGGAAAGACGGCTTCCCGTAAAATGAAAATGCCGTCCACCGGATACAGCTTTCCGTCAGTCTTTAACTGCTCCACTTTCATCGTGCCGGTAATCTCTGCCGGCTTTTCCGTACAGATTTCAATGTTACCGGAAAGCTCCGGCAATACAGCTTCTTTGCCCATTGGAAAGTATAACACTTTTCCCACAATTTCCGCTAAATACTGTGCTTCCTCAACGGATTCTTTAGTATATCCGATAACTGCGACCGTCTTTCCTTTAAAAAACTGTGCATCACACGTTGCACAATAGCTGACGCCGCGTCCCAAAAATTCATTTTCACCCGGAAACGGCTTATCCGCCGTCATACCGCAGGCTAAAATCACGCTGTCTGCCCGGTACTGCTCCTGTCCTGCCTGAATGGCAAAATAACTGCCCATTGCATAAACGGCATGAACTCTTTTTTTCGTAACCGCAATCTGCAATTCGTCCAAATGTCTTTTATATGCCTGTGCCAGCTCCTCTCCCGAAACGGCAGGCAGTCCCGAATAATTTAAAATCTGATGTGCTTTTGCCACCTTACTGCTCACCGGCTCAGCGCCGAACAAAAGTATCTCTTTATTTCTGATTTTTGCGGTAATAGCGGCAGAAATGCCCGCCGGTCCTGTACCGATAATCGCAATGTCCGCAGTCTTTATATCCTGTGCCACTTGTCATGCTCCTTTCACTTTTTTGCATTTTCCTTCAGTGCCTTTCAAATTTTTTCGCACCTCTGCACCATATTACTCTGTTAGTATATTGCAAAATATGTATGTCATACCCGTTCTTATCCGCAATCCACGGTAATTTTCGTATCCGATAAAAATCTGTTCTCTGTCCGTGTCCTCACATATTTGCACTTACCTTAATTATAAATGGAATACCACCGTTGCCACATTAAAGTATATCAGTATTGAACAGGTATCCACAATCGTTGTAATCAGCGGCGATGCCATAATTGCCGGGTCAAAATGCAGTTTCTTTGCAAGCAGTGGCAGAATACAGCCGATAAGCTTTGCAAAAATAACTGTAATAACCAGTGAAATTGAAATGACAACCGCCAGTGAAAAATTCCTATACATCAGCAGGATTCTAAGCCCGTTTGCCAGTGCCAGAATCACACCGACAATAATTGAAATCCGGAATTCCTTAAACATCACCTTAAAAATATCACGAAAGGTAATTTCTCCCAGTGCAATCCCACGGATAATCAGCGTGGAACTTTGTGAACCGCAGTTACCGCCTGTATCCATCAGCATTGGAATAAAGGATACTAAAATCGGCACTGCCGCAAACGCATTTTCATAGTGTGTGATAATCACGCCCGTTGCCGTAGCGGATAACATCAGCACCAAAAGCCACACAATTCTGTTTTTGGCATGTGTCAGCACCGGTGTTTCAAAGTAAGATTTTTCACTCGGATTGACTGCTGCCATGAGTGACATATCCTCTGTCGCTTCATCAACCACAACATCGAGTGCATCATCGACCGTAACGATTCCGACCATACATTCATCGGTATCCAGAACCGGAAGTGCCAGCAAATCATATTTTGAAAATAACTGTCCGACCTGCTCCTGGTCATCGCCCGTATGCACAAAAATAATCTCTGTCCGCATAAGTTCTTCAATCGTTTTGTCGTCATCTGCCACCATTAAGTCTTTGGCGGTCACAATGCCTACCAGTCTGCGCGCTTCAAGCACATAGCAGGTATAAATCGTTTCCTTGTGGATTCCTACTTCTTTAATATGTGCCATTGCCTGCTTTACGGTCATGGTGCGCTTGAGTGACACATATTCTGTTGTCATAATGCTGCCTGCGCTGTCCTGCGGATAATCCAGCAGAATATTAATCTGCGCACGCTTCTGCGGATTGATATTGGATAAAATCCTTGTTACGACATTTGCCGGTAAATCTTCCAGTAAATCCACGGTATCGTCCATAAACATATCGTCTATGATTTCTTTTAATTCCGTTTCCGTGAAAGCATCAATCAGACAGCTCTGTGTTGCATTGCTCATATTGGCAAAAACTTCGGCTGCCTTTGCTTTCGGAATCAGACGGAATGCCTGTGCAAGTTCCTTTTCTTCAAATTCTGACAGCAGTGAGGCAATGTCTACTGCATTCATCACATTTAAAATGCTTCTGATTGCTTTGAATTCTCTTGCTGCCAGAAGTTCCATAAAAATGTTCTTCTCCATTTTCTATGCTCCCTTCTGTCGTATCCGTATTCTGTAAATTTTCCGAATGATAACTGACGCCCGAATCCATTTGCCTCACCTCCTTTAATACTAAAAAAACTCCGTCTGACGACGGAGTTTGAAATTCAATCTTAATCTTTGCGCACCTGTTTCTTTATCTGGCGCTGTGCTTCCGTCGTCCAAGCTTTAGCATCACAGGGCATATTAGTTGCATTAGGTTATGCCTTAAACCGACATAGCCTGCTGACCAACGATTTGTGTCTCCACAAATTTGCGGCAGCAACCTTAGGAAAATCCAAATCCCTGTGGTAACCTCACCTACCGAAGTATTTCGTTTTTTTCATTATAGACACAGAAAATAAAATCTGTCAACTGCTTTTTTCGTAAAAATCATACTTACCGTGTTTTTTCTTCGTCCATAAAATAAAGCCTTGCGCCGAAATCCGGGAAGTAACGCACTTCATCATTCAGTCCCGTTGCGCAGAATGCCTGCTTTAAGCGCACACCGCAGTACATCAGCGTATCGCCGAATACATGGTAGTCCTCCCGCTCACCGTTTATTTTAATCCATTTGGCAGCGAGGTGCTGTATCAGGGAATCCTGACGGATATGCACCGGCGATGCGGTGTTGACCAAATCCCCGAAATCCTTGATATTGTACTTTAACGCACGATTGTAAAAATGATACTGCTTTTCAGGGTCTAATCCCTTTGCATAAAAGCATGTATGCGGCGTGTTTGCCACCGCAAGTTTATTCATCAGCAATCCGACCGCTTCGGAAGTATCTTTTTTGACACAGCTCCACTCCATCAGACTGCCGCCGCCCGCCGACAGTACACTGCTGTCACGGATATCCCTGTCCGAAAAACTTCTGCCGCGGTAAAAAATTCCCCGCTGGAACAGCTCCCGCTTTTCTTTATACAAGGTAATCTGTGCTTTCACCGCCTCAAGTTCTTCTTTGGACATATCACAGAAATTACATTCATAACCCAAATTCCCGAAAGCCGCCACGGCAAAGCGTGTTTCAAGCGGCGTGCGGCGCAGTGTCTGGTGATTCGGGCTTGCTGAAACGTGTGAACTAAGCACGGACGGCGGATAGCCGTAAGTGTAATTGTTTTGAATCTGCGCGCGGCTGACCGCATCTGTATTATCGCTTGCCCAGATTTGCGGAAAATAACACAAAATGCCGAGGTCAAAGCGGTTGCCACCTGCCGCACAGCCTTCAAATAAAATATCCGGAAAACGTTTTGTCAATACGTCCATGCAGTGATACAGCCCGCAGATATAGCGGTGTGCTGCTTCACCCTGTCTGTCCGGCGGCAGATACGGTGAATAATCATCACTGAAAATCCGGTTCATGTCCCATTTGACATAAGAAATATCCGTACCGGAAAAAACACGGCTCATTTCTTCAATGACAAATTCCTGCACCTGCGGATTGGCTAAATCTAAAATCCGCTGGTTTCTGCCCTCGGAATGATTCCTGCCGGGAACGGCAGCTGCCCAGTCCGGGTGCTTTTCATACAAACGGCTGTTGACACTCACCATTTCCGGTTCTACCCAGATACCAAAATCCAGTCCAAGTGCTTTGATTTTCTGCGCAATTTCCAAAAGTCCGCCCGGCAGCTTCTTTTCATCGGCATACCAGTCCCCAAGGGAACTCTTATCGTCATTCCGGTTTCCAAACCAGCCGTCATCCATGACAAACAGTTCGATTCCCGCTTCTTTTGCCGCCTTTGCAAGGCGTAGCAGTTTCCTTTCGTTAATGTCAAAATACGCCGCTTCCCAGCTGTTTAACAGCACCGGGCGCAGTTTCCGTTTCCATGTGCCGCGAACAACATGCTCCTGCACAAAATCATGCAGTTGGTGACTCATTTGATTATAACCTGATGCCGCATAGGTCAGCACCGCTTCCGGTGTTTCAAAAACTTCACCTGTGCCAACCGTAAAGCAGAAATTTTTCGGCTGGATACCGGAAACGATTCTTGTACGTCCTGCCTGCACCTCTACAGCTTCATAGTGACTGCCGCTGTAAATAAGATTTATTCCGAAACACTCTCCGGTGTCCTCGGTCGTTTCTTTTCTGCCAAGCATGATAAACGGATTGGCACGGCTCGATGACGTTCCCGTAAAGGATTCATTGACATATTTTCCGGTTTCAAGCACGGCTTCACTGCGGTTCATTTCCCGTGTCCATGCGCCGTGAAATGTTGAAAGCACATAGTCTGCCCGGTGTAAATCAAGCTGCATGCTCATCAGCCGCCTAAGCTTCACAGGCTGTTCTCCTTCATTTTTAAAAACAGCGCGCCTTGTAATCACATCGCAGTCTTCGTATACGTCATAATACAGTTCCAGCTTTGTTTTTCCTTCTTTGTCTGCCAATACGACCTTGAGCTGTTCGGATTTGCCGTTTTCATCATATGCACCCGGAAGTGTCTGCAAGCCGCATTTTGTTTCGGAAATCTGTGCGCTCTCAAACAAAAAATCCGCCGTTGTACTGCCATCCGCATATTCTGTTTCAATAAACGGTTCACGGATATCGCCTTTTCCGTAAGATGACATTTCAAGACAGCAATCCTCCAATGAAAGATTTTCAAAACTGCTGTCATACGCAATCGTATTGCCCGGAAGAAATGCCCTTTTTTCCATCATTACGGTCTGCTGTGCATGAATCCGCCTTCCATAATACAAATGCTCCGGATGTCCGCTCTCCATGACACAAAATACATAAGACGTATGCCGTGTATGCAGTGCATACAGATTTTTTTCTATCGTAATCATATCGGAAATCCTTTCTTTATCATATATACCTTTTAAGCCCGCAGTGTATTGTTCATCTCCTCCATTTTACTCTCTGTCAGAATATATTTCTTGTGAAAATAAAACACAGCAAGTAACAGTCCTGCAATCGGAAGCACCGTCATTGTCATACGCAGTCCGACCAGCGAACCGCCTGCCTGTGCGGCTTCTCCCGTCACAACTGCCGTATCCTGACTTAAGTGGCTCAGCGACAGGCACACGGATACAACCAGTGCCGCTACACCGGAAGCTAATTTTACAACAAATGTCTGCATAGAAAAAATCACGCTCTCGTCCCTGCGCTTATTTTTTAATTCACCATAATCCACGGTATTGGCAAGGAAAATGGTTGTAAGCACCAGTAACATGCCGTTTGCCGCAAAGATGAAAAATGCCGGAATAAACAGTATAAATACATTGGACATTGTTGTAAATACAAGCACCAGCAGCACTAAATATCCTGCTATCGCCATGGCAAAGCTCACGTAAAAAATGCGGATTGTATTTAAAAATTTACGCAGTAACGGAAACAGAATCATCATCGACAATATCTGTATTGCACCGCCAAAGGTGTTAAACAGCGTATAGCCGTTGTACCAGTCCGCACCGCCGAAATCATATTTAAAAAAGTAAATCACCAGATTGGACGTAATGTATACCGATGTATTAATCAGCACAATGGTAATAACAACCGTCATTGCCTGGTCATTTTGCAGTAATGCCTTAAACATCTGCTTTATGGACGGCGCATCGACATCAACCGTTGATTTTTCTTTGATATTCAGACAGGTAATCAGAATGAATACAAAAAACAATACGGATAAAATCAGGGCAAACCACTTAAAGCCCGTTCTTTCATTGCCGTTTCCGAAAAAGTAGACGCACTGCATAGTGATAACCGTTACCAGTGCAGAACCGACCCCGGCGCAGGAACGTGCGAGCGTGGAAAGATTTTCACGTTCCTTTCCTCCCTGCGTAAATGCCGGAATCATGGACCAGTACGGAATATCCATCATGGTATAGGTCACACCCCATAAAATGTATGTAACTGCCGCATACGCTGCCATTCCGCCGCCGTCCAATGCAGGCGGTGCCGCAAACATCAGATACAACACGATGGCATTGAGCGCCGTTCCCACAAACAGCCACGGACGGAACTTCCCGAACCGTGTCCTTGTCTTTGCCACAATAACCCCCATAACCGGGTCATTAAACGCATCAAACACGCGCGCCGCCATTAAAATTATGCCCATTGCAATCGCGCTGACGCCTAAAATATCCTGATAATAATACAAAATATAACTTGCCGAAAACATATAAACCATGTCTTTTCCCACGGCACCCAGTCCGTAAGAAGCCATTTCCCTTTTACTTAACATACCTTACCTACTTTCTGCGGCTGCCAGTTCCACCGCCTTGTATGCCCCATCATATATGCCTGCTTTTTTATTGGCTTCAATGCAGTTACACATCTGAAATAACAGCGTTTCTTCATTTAAAAACAACTCCAGCATTTGCAGTGTATGACCGGTGTCACGACATTCCAGCGTACCGTCACCGATTTCTGCCGAATGGACTGCACCCCACTGTTCATGTCCACCGACACGCTTGATAAACAGCTTCGGCACCGGATAAAATGCCAGTTCGCTCGGTTTCGTAACCAGCACATCACAGCTTCTCATCAAAAGATTGGTACAGTAAACCGCTTCAAATATATTTTCATGCCAGAATCCGTGGATTCCCGTGACTTCTCCCGTCAGGGCTTCCTCTGCAAACTTTTTTGTATTCTCCCAGTTGTTAAAATGTTCACAAGAAAGTGTCTTCATCTGCGGAATTTCTGCCTTTAACTGCTCCCATACATTTTTATAATCGCCCACATTGACATACAGTGCAGCACGTCCGTCCCTGATATGCGGTATTAAATAACGGATAATCTCCGCAAAAATTTCTTTCTGCGCACCCGCACCGCCAATCGTCAAAAGAAAGCGCATCGGTTTTTTCTGCATTTTGCGCGCCCGCCTTGCCGCACAGTCTTCTTCGATTCCCTGCACCAGCTCATGGTCAATGTAGTGGCCTGTATACACAAGGCTGTCCTTTGGCATTGGATTTAACACTTTGTTTTTATCCATGCCGTTTAAAATACGGTAGCCTTGGTAGGCAAAACGCGTCTGCACCGTATGAATACTGCCCTCTGACAAATGCAATGCCATTGGCCAGTTATCCGGCACGGCATTGATAACACGCTTCATGCCCGCATGCACCGCCGCCTGCGCCGGCCATACATGTGTGGCAATGACCGGAATTTCTTTTGGCACATTTGCAAATACAGCTGCCATCAGTTCCGCATTTTTCTGGTCTGATGCATTGTAAGAAAGCTTTCTAAAGCCCTCGTAATTCATCGGTTCCCAGACAAACCGGTTAAACAGACGGCTTTTCTGGGACAATCTTGACCCCAGTGAGTATAAATCATTCTGCGCACGGATAACCTTTGTACAGGTCGTATCTTCATAAGAATTCAAATCCATCCAGTACGGTACATAGCCCATTGCATGTGCCGCCGAAGCAATCGCCATGGAAATGCGGTAATGACCGAAGCCCATGCGGATATTTCCCACAATAATGCCTTTTTCCGTATCAAACGGTATCGTTTGATTTTTCTCTCCGGCTGTGCCGTGCTTTTTGGCAACACGCACATCTACAATGCCAAGCGTATCGCCAAGCACCGCATTTTTACGAAGCCGCACCGGATATTTTGTACCGGTATCATCGCCATATTTTTTGATAAATTTTTTCTTAGAATGAATGGCATTTCTGTATGCCTTGCGGCCGATTTCATTGCCGTAAATCATTTTTGATTTGTCTTCCATAACCTTGCCCCTTTCTATGCCTTTTTCTCGATTCCGTCCAGTAAAATGCCAACCACTTCGCTTAACCCTTCCGTATAGGAAAGTCCACTGTTGACTAAAATATCACGCTGGAAAAACTGCTCCAGTGCGGCTTCCATCATCAATTTAAAAATGGATAAATTCACGGGACGGATACATCCTTCTTTTATTCCCTGTTCCAGCAGTCCCATCGTCATTTCCCAGCCGCCTTCCAGCCGCTGTTCTACCCTTGTGTATATTTCAGGATATTTTTCCTTGAGCAGATACAGCTTCGCAAAATTAATGTCTTTATAGCTGTCCGGCATGACACCGAGAATTGCCCTGATTTTCTCCACTGTGGACAATGCTTCATTTTCCAATATGGCACGCTCGCTTTCCTTTATCGTATCAAACAGGTAATCAACCATGGAAAGAAACAGTGAAGTCTTGTCTGAAAAGACCGTATATATGGTTTTCTTGCTCATGCCGAGGATTCCTGCAAGGTCATCCATGGTGAATTTCAATCCCTTTTGATTAAAGGCTTCTATCGTACCCTCTAAAATCTTCTGCTGCAGTTTTTGTTCCTGTATACTTTCTTTCATCGTTCCCTCCTTCTCCGTTTGTGTTTTGTGTAGTACTTTTGTTGGAAACTATTTTTTATTTTTTAGTTTCCATTATTATATCATATTTTATTTTTGTGCGCAATTGCCATTTTTATATGTATTTCTTTTAATTTTTTGTGCATGTATCACATATTTTTGTTCGTATTTTTCATAATCTTCCACTATATTTTGCACCTGACAACCGCAATGATTTTAGGCTTTTGCCCCTGATAGTTTTGTATTACATAAAAAGACTCCACAGCCTATGAATTTCTCCGGCTGTGGAGTCTTTCTACCTATTATATAGGGTTATTTATCAGCATTTTTGACATTTCATCAAAATGCCTTATAAGTTGTACAGTCACAATTTACAGTTACAGGTTATCCTTCAATGGCAATATACTTATCACCCTTGACCGGTGCCTTTTCTTTCTTTGGAACAGAAAGTTTTAAGATACCGTCCTCGTATTTTGC
>OGNL01000932.1_pt1 | contig 10632 bp, 5 predicted proteins | sample 1573471 | NCBI WGS metagenome assembly OGNL01 (sample SAMEA2582001, study PRJEB24529) | metagenome | biome: Human gut stool | place: China | collected 2011 | reverse complement strand
TTTATGTAAATTAATATCAGTCAGTGACAGACAGTGATAGGACAGCGCTATTTTGGCACGGTCACGGTCGGTCTGTGCCTGCAGTGCCCCGATACTGTTTAAAATTTCCTTTGCATAGACACGGTCAAGTGTCAGGACACGGGTTGCACACCAGTAATAAAAATTCGTGAGGTTATCCATGCGGATATCGAGATCATCATTTTCTGCTGTATCCTCCAGATAAATCGAAAAGGGCAGAAACGCCCTGTCCAAAACTGTGCATACTCCGTTCGTCCCAATGTCTGCTACTACCTTTTCGCCATGCATTAGTTCATACACTGTTTTTTCCATTCAGCTTCTGCCCTTTCTTCACTATACGGTTATCTATTCTTCCTCATCCTCGGAACCATCAGCCTCTGCGCGCTCTAACAGTTCTTTCATCAGCTCGTCGTCTGTCTCTGTATTTTCTACAGATGCCTTTTTTGCATTTTCCGCAGCGATGGCTGCACTTTCCTTTTCTTCCTCCTCACTGAGCAATTCGGATGTGTCTGCATTGTCGATCAGACTCTTATCCTCACGCACTTTTGCGATACTTGCCACAGTGACATTCTCATCTAAGTTGATGAGTTTGACACCGGAAGTAATTCTTCCGAGCAACGTTGTATCACTGACTTTGATACGGATAATAATTCCTTCGGTGGTGATCAGCATCAGTTCATTGTCCTGGTTTACCGCTTTCACGCCGACAATATTTCCAGTCTTTTCGGTGATCTTGTAACATTTTACACCCTTACCGCCACGATTGGTCTTACGATAATCTTCGATATCAGAACGTTTACCGTATCCTTGTTCAGAAACTACCATAATTGATTCAGCTTCAGGATCTTTTATACAAATCATACCGATAACTTCATCGCCACCATCTTCATCCAAAGTCATACCACGCACCCCTGTAGCCGTACGTCCCATAACACGAACCGCACTTTCGTGAAAGCGAATTGCACGCCCGTTACGGTTAGCAATAATGATTTCATTATCACCGTTAGTCATACGAACTTCAATCACTTTATCATCCTCACGAATAGTTATCGCATTAACACCATTCTGGCGAGGCCGTGAGTATTGTTCCAACAAAGTCTTTTTAATGACGCCATTCTTTGTACAGAACAGCACATAATGGCTGTTAATGAACTCGGTATCATTAAGGTTTTTCACACGTAGATATGCTGTAACCACGTCATCGGAATCAATATTCAGCAAATTCTGAATAGCGCGTCCTTTAGCATTTTTAGTTCCTTCGGGAATTTCGTAAACTTTCAACCAATAGCACTTACCTTTCTGAGTGAAGAACATCATAGTATTGTGCATTGTAGCCGGATAAATATGCTCTACAAAGTCTTCATCACGGGTTTCACTTCCTTTTGATCCAACTCCACCCCTATTTTGGGCACGGAATTCTGATAAAGGAGTACGTTTGATATATCCCATATGAGATATCGTGATAACCATCTGATCATCAGCATAAAAATCTTCCGGATTAAATTCTTCTGAAGAATAAACTATTTCAGACCGACGCGCGTCCCCATACTTCTCTTTTACCTCTACTAACTCATCTTTGATTACTTTTTTACAAAGTTCATCATTTGAAAGAATTTCTTCATAATAAGCAATCTGTTTCATCACCTCTTCATATTCTGCGTGAAGCTGATCTTGCATCAAACCTGTTAATTGGCGCAAACGCATTTCTACAATAGCACGTGCCTGAATTTCACTCAGATTAAAACGCTCTATTAACCCTGCTATGGCATCATTAGGGGTTTTTGCAGCACGAATAATACGGATCACTTCATCAATATTATCAGAAGCTATAATCAATCCTTCAAGAATATGAGCACGCTCCTGTGCCTTCCGTAAATCATACTGAGTACGACGAATTACCACATCATGACGATGTTCTACAAAATATCTGATTAAATCTTTCAGATTCAACATTTTGGGGCGACCATGGACCAGAGCGATATTATTTACTCCAAATGAAGTTTGCAGAGCTGTCATTTTGAACAATTTGTTCAGCACCACACTAGCATTTGCATCACGTTTAACATCAATAACGATACGCATACCTTCACGGTCGGATTCATCATTTACATACGAAATACCATCAATCTTCTTGTCATTGACTAAAGATGCGATATTTTCAATCAATTCCTTCTTATTTACATTATAAGGAATTTCATTAACTATGATCTTGTCATGTGTAGTATGAGTTTCTATCTCAGCCTTAGCACGCATCACTACTCTACCACGTCCGGTTTCGTAAGCATCACGTACCCCGCTTATACCATATATATATCCACCTGTAGGGAAATCCGGTGCTTTTACATATTGCATAAGCCCTTCAATATCAATATCATTATTGTCAATGTAAGCAATACATGCATCGATTACTTCAGAAAGATTATGGGTAGGCATATTGGTTGCCATACCTACAGCAATACCGGATGCTCCATTTACCAACAAGTTAGGAATCCGTGTTGGCATGACAGTCGGTTCCTGTAACGTGTCATCAAAATTATTCTGAAAATCAACAGTTTCCTTATAAAGATCCTGCATCATCTCTTCACCTATTTTCTTTAATCTTGCTTCCGTATAACGCATGGCAGCAGGGCTGTCACCATCAACAGAGCCGAAGTTACCCTGACCATCTACCAACGGATATCTCATAGCCCAATCCTGAGCCATTCTGACCAAAGCTCCATACACGGAAGAGTCACCATGCGGGTGATATTTACCCAAAACTTCACCTACAATTCTTGCTGATTTCTTATAAGCTTTATCGGAGGTATTTCCCAGTTCAATCATACCATATAAGATACGTCTATGAACCGGTTTAAAGCCATCGCGAACATCCGGGAGGGCGCGCGCAACAATTACTGACATTGAGTAATCAATGTACGACGACTTCATTTCCTCTTCGATGTTAATCTTTATAATTCTGTCTTGTTCTAGCATTTAAACAAATATTAATTATACATCTTTTTGGTTTACCAAAAACCACGCTAAAGTACTACTTTTATACGACATACGAAACAAAACCCATAAAAAAGTTAAGTCCATTAAATGTTTTTACTTATATAAGTAAAAAGTATCCCTATACCTTATTTTATAGTATATAGTGATTATCACTCCCACTTCTCATTTACTTTGTGAATAGTTCGCTATAACCCTTATTTTTGTTTAATCCATTTAGCCTGTCAAAGCTTGGCATACATTTTGTTATGCTAATATAAATAAGAAAACAATGGTATGCATTGTTATTATGTGTATCTTTGCACACTGGGAAATAAATACTATACTTTAGGAGGACGATAAATTTATGAACAATCAATTTACACAAAGAGTGTCCGATATCATCATGTATAGCAAGGAAGAAGCCAACAGGCTGCGAAATAGCTATATTGGTCCCGAACACTTGTTGTTGGGACTGATACGTGAAGGTGAAGGAAAAGCTATCGAGATTTTGTTTAATTTGCAAATAAACTTACAGGACATAAAAAATCAGTTGGAGGCCATTGTGAAAAACAATGCAGAAAATGACACCACCTATGACGAGAATATTAGCTTTAACGACAAAGCATCCAAAGTGTTAAAGCTATGTATTCTAGAGGCTAAGTTATTGAGAAACATTGCGGCTGACTCTGAACATATTTTGTTAGCAATTATGAAGGTCAAGGATAATGCAGCTTTCCACGTTTTGGAAAGCAATGGCGTAACATACGAAAAAATCAAACTCACTTTACAACCAGACACCCATGCAGGTCTGGGGTTCAGTGAGGACGAGGATGAAGACGAAGATATACGTCAGAGTCCAAGTGGCAATAAATCAAATGCAGCACAACAGCAGGCACGCCCGGCACAAAAAAAGCCGGCTAATGACACTCCTGTACTCGACAATTTCGGCACAGACATGACAAAAGCTGCCGAAGAAGGAAAACTAGATCCTGTAGTTGGCCGGGTGAAGGAAATAGAGCGACTGGCACAAATATTGAGCCGTCGCAAGAAAAACAACCCTATTTTGATTGGCGAACCGGGAGTCGGCAAATCTGCCATTGTTGAGGGACTTGCATTACGGATTGTGGAAAAGAAAGTATCACGTATCTTATTTGACAAACGAGTGATAGCTCTTGATATGACTGCCGTTGTCGCAGGCACTAAATATCGTGGACAATTCGAGGAACGTATTCGTTCTATCTTAAACGAGTTGAAGAAGAATCCTAACATCATTCTTTTCATCGATGAAATCCACACTATTGTGGGAGCAGGTTCTGCAGCGGGCTCAATGGATGCAGCCAATATGTTGAAACCCGCATTGGCCAGAGGCGAGATTCAATGCATCGGAGCGACGACGTTGGACGAATACCGCCAAAACATTGAAAAAGACGGTGCATTGGAACGTCGGTTCCAAAAGGTTATTGTAGAACCAACAACTGCAGAAGAGACACTTCAGATATTGAAAAATATCAAGGATAAATACGAGGATCATCATAATGTGAACTATACAGATGCAGCCCTTGAAGCTTGTGTGAAACTAACAGACCGATATATCACAGACCGTAACTTCCCCGATAAAGCGATAGATGCTTTAGATGAAGCCGGCTCGCGCGTACATCTTACTAATATCACTGCTCCTAAAGAAATAGAAGAACAGGAAAAACTGATTGATGAGATGAAATCTCTTAAAAATGAAGCTGTCAGGCTACAGAATTTCGAACTGGCCGCCAGTTATCGTGACAAAGAGAAAGAATATACGAATCAGCTTGATACCCTGAAGGAAGAATGGGAAAAAAGTCTGAAGGAAAACCGGGAAACGGTAGATGACGAACAAATAGCTGAAGTCGTTTCCATGATGTCAGGCGTACCTGTACAAAGAATGGCACAGGCTGAAGGAATGAAATTATTAGGAATGAAAGACGATCTGCTTTCTAAAGTTATCGGTCAGGACAAAGCAATCGCCACACTGGTAAAAGCTATTCAAAGAAGCCGTGTAGGCCTGAAAGATCCTAATAAGCCGATTGGTACATTCATGTTTCTAGGTCCGACAGGTGTCGGCAAGACTCATTTGGCCAAGGAGTTAGCGAAACTAATGTTCGGTTCAGCAGATGCACTTATCCGCATTGACATGAGTGAATATATGGAAAAATTCACCGTATCCCGTCTGGTAGGAGCACCTCCCGGATACGTAGGTTATGAAGAAGGTGGGCAGCTGACGGAGAAAGTAAGGCGTAAACCCTACTCCATCGTTTTATTGGATGAAATTGAAAAAGCGCATCCCGATGTATTCAACATATTGTTGCAAGTGATGGATGAAGGTCGGTTGACTGACAGTTATGGCAGAACTGTAGACTTTAAAAATACCATAGTCATCATGACATCTAATATTGGAACCCGCCAACTGAAAGAATTCGGAAAAGGAATCGGATTTGCCGCCCAGGTCCGTACTGATGACAAAGAATACTCGCGCAGCGTGATTACAAAAGCTTTGAATAAGTCTTTTGCGCCCGAATTCATCAATCGTTTGGACGAAATAATAACTTTCGACCAACTCGATCTGGATGCACTGACCCGGATTATTGATATTGAACTTAAGGGCCTTTACAGTCGTGTGGAAAACATTGGTTACAAGCTTGTTATTGACGAAGATGCCAAAAAGTTTGTAGCCACCAAAGGTTACGATGTACAGTTTGGAGCACGCCCATTGAAACGTGCCATCCAAAACAACTTGGAGGATGGCATCTCCGAGCTGATACTTGGATCAGAAATGGCAGCTGGTGACACGATCAAGGTAAGCTATGACAAAGAAAAAGACCTCATTGTCATGACTGTGGAAAAGTAAAGAGTCCAAAGTTATTCAAAAAATAACAGACAAAATGTCAGATATCACTGTATCTGGCATTTTTTTTGCCCATCATCCAACAAAAAGACGATTCAAACGTATATATAACATAATAACTTAAAACCATAAATAGTATGCAAAAAGGAAATATTGGGGTAACCACTGAGAACATTTTCCCCATCATTAAAAAGTTCTTATACAGTGATCATGAAATATTCCTCCGTGAATTAGTTTCTAATGCAGTAGATGCCACACAGAAGCTGAAAACCCTTGCATCTAAAGGTGAATTCAAAGGAGAGATGGGAGATCTTACCATTAAAGTAAGCTTAGGAAAAGATACCATCACCATTTCCGACCGGGGTATCGGACTTACAGCCGAAGAGATCGACAAATATATCAATCAGATAGCTTTTTCAGGTGCTAACGACTTCCTTGAAAAATATAAAGATGATGCCAATGCCATCATCGGACACTTTGGTCTGGGATTCTATTCTGCCTTCATGGTAGCCAAAAAAGTGGAAATCATCACAAAATCCCACCAAGAAGGAGCACAAGCTGTGAAATGGACTTGCGACGGAAGCCCTGAGTTCACTATCGAAAACGTTGAAAAAGAAAGCCGCGGATCGGATATTATCCTTTATATAGATGATGACTGCAAGGAATTTCTGGAAGAAACACGTATTTCTTCATTGCTGACTAAATATTGCCGCTTCCTTCCTATCCCCATTGCATTCGGCAAAAAGAAAGAATGGAAAGATGGAAAGCAGGTTGAAACAAACGAAGACAACGTAATCAACGAAACCTATCCTTTATGGACACGCAAACCGGTAGAGCTGAAAGACGAAGATTATAAGAAATTCTATCGGGAGTTATATCCTATGGCAGACGAACCTCTGTTCTGGATCCACCTGAATGTGGATTATCCGTTCAATCTGACAGGTATTCTGTACTTCCCGAAAGTGAAGAGCAACATTGAATTACAAAAAAACAAAATCCAACTTTACTGCAACCAGGTCTATGTCACCGACTCGGTAGAAGGTATTGTTCCAGACTTCCTGACCCTGTTACACGGAGTGATTGACTCACCGGATATCCCGTTGAACGTATCCCGTTCTTACTTGCAGAGCGATTCCAACGTGAAGAAAATCTCCACTTATATTTCTAAGAAAGTATCAGACCGCCTGCAAGCCATTTTTAAGAATGACCGCAAAGAATTCGAGGAGAAATGGGATGATTTGAAGATTTTCATCAACTACGGCATGTTGACTCAAGAAGATTTCTACGAAAAGGCTAATAAATTTGCTCTGCTGAAAGACACAGATGACAAATATTATACTTACGAAGAATACCAAAGCTTGATCAAAGATAACCAAACAGATAAGGACGGCAACTTGATTTATCTGTATGCTACCCATGCAGACGAACAATACAGCTACATTGATGCGGCCAAAAACAAAGGCTACAACGTATTGTTAATGGATGGTCAGCTGGATGTAGCCATGGTAAGTATGCTCGAGCAGAAATTTGAAAAGAGCCGCTTCACCCGTGTGGACAGTGATGTAATTGACCACCTGATTGCTAAAGAAGAGCGCAAAGATGCCAGTTTGGAAGTTGGCCAACGCGATATTCTATCTTCCGTATTCCGCAGTCAGTTACCACAGATGAAGAAAGTGGAATTCAATGTGGAAACACAATCTTTAGGCGAGACAGGAACTCCTATCATGATTACCCAAAGTGAATATATGCGCCGTATGAAAGAAATGGCCAATATCCAGGCAGGTATGAGTTTCTATGGAGAAATGCCGGATATGTTTAACTTGGTTCTGAATGTCGACCACAAACTGGTGAAACAAGTTTTGAATGATGCGGACAACTCTTGCAAAGCTGCTCTTGAACCTATTGAAGCTGAAATGACCAGTCTGAATAAACGTCACGACGAACTTCACAAAGCACAGGAAGGTAAAAAAGCCGATGAAATACCTCAAGCAGAAAAAGATGAATTAAGTGATGTTGAGAAAAAGTTGGCCGATGAAAAGACCAAGAAAGAAGCTGTTTTAGGTGAATACGCAGGTGGTAACAAAGTAATCCGCCAATTGATTGACCTTGCTCTGTTACAAAACAACATGTTGAAAGGTGAAGCTTTGACAAACTTTGTAAAACGCAGTATCGAACTGATTTAACAAATCTATCACATTTTGCTATCAAAAGCGTCGGGAAGTTCATTTCCGGCGCTTTTTTATTCTAAAAAACGATTGGAAACGAAGATTTCTTTCTATATTTGGAGCGACACATACAAAGATTCGACATCCATGAAACATTATCTATATATACTTTTTCTTCTCTTTTTACTACTTCCTCCCATCCATGCACAGAAAGTGGGACTGGTACTGAGCGGAGGAGGTGCCAAAGGCCTAACCCATATCGGCATTATCCGCGCATTAGAAGAAAACGGTATCCCCATAGATTATATTGCAGGCACATCCATGGGAGCCATTGTCGGTTCACTTTATGCCATGGGCTATTCTCCCGATGAAATGGAGGCTTTACTCAAATCCGATGACTTCAAACGCTGGTATTCAGGTAATGTGGAAGAGAAATACATCTATTATTTCAAGAAAAATCCTCCAACACCCGAATTTATCAACATCCGTATCTCCTTAAAAGACTCGCTGAAGAATGTCAAACCTCAGTTTTTGCCTACCAGCATTGTAGATCCCATTCAGATGAATATTGTATTTCTGCAATTATTCGGTCAGGCAACAGCTGCAAGCAAGGCCAATTTTGACAGCCTGTATATTCCCTTCCGCTGTATAGCTTCGGATGTGTACAACAAAAGACCACTGATATTGAAAAAAGGAGATCTGGGAGATGCCGTACGTGCCTCCATGAGTTTTCCTGCCATGTTCAAGCCTATCGAAATAGACTCGATACTGGCATACGACGGTGGCATTTACAATAATTTTCCAGTGAATGTAATGCGTGATACCTTCCATCCAGATATCATTATAGGAAGTGCCGTATCCGCCAATCCGGGCAAACCCAAGGAAGGTGACATTATGGGGCAACTGGAAAATATGATTATGCAAAAGACAGATTACTCTTTACCCGATTCCCTCGGCATCCTCATGACTTTTAAATATGATGATGTCAATTTAATGGACTTCCAGCGCTTTGACGAGTTGCATGACATTGGTTATAAACGTGCCATAGAAATGATGGACTCCATAAAAAGCCGAATTCATCGAAGAATCACCCCCGAACAAGTGAAAGTTAAACGACTGGCCTATAAGAGCAATTTACCGGATTTCCGTTTCAAAAGAGTTAATATAACCGGTGCCAATGAACAGCAAAAGCAATATATACAAAAAGAGTTTCATGAAAACGACTCCGATGTTTTCACTATGGAGGATGTCAAACGAGCATATTTCCGTTTGTTGTCCGATAATATTATATCCGAAATCATTCCTCATGCCGTTTATAATGAGAAAGACCAAACCTACGACTTGAATCTTCAGGTCAAAATGGAGGCCAATCTCTCCGTTCGTGTCGGTGGAAACGTGTCTTCCAGTGGCTCCAATCAAGTCTATTTTGGTGCTTCTTATCAAAACTTGAACTATTATTCAAAAGAATTTAATTTTGACGGACAGTTAGGCCGGGTCTACAATAATGTACAACTTGCAGCACGAATCGATTTTCCAACCAAACTGCCTACATCTTATAAATTCATAGCCTCGATCTCTACCTTCGATTATTTCAAAGAAGCCAAATTCTTTTCCAACAAAGACAATCCGGCTTTCAACAAGAAAAGGGAAGAGTTTGTAAAATTGAAGGTGTCATTACCGTTTCTAAGCCGTAAAAAAGCTGAATTCGGTGTGGGTATAGCCCGTATGGAGGACAGGTACTTCCAAACCAATATCATCGACTTCAGCGAGACAAAACATGATGAAAGCACTTATTCTATCTTCGGAGGCTCTATCGTATTGGAAGGAAGTACCTTGAATGCCCGCCAATTTGCCACACAAGGAAGTCGTGAAAAAATGGCTGCACAAATTTTCACCGGCACAGAACATTTCAGATCCGGTATATCCAAAGTGACTAAAGGCACACCGGAGCCTTATAAAAAAGTACAATCCTGGCTTCAAGTTTCATATCAGAACGAAACATACCATAAGGTAAGCCCTAAGTTTACTTTGGGAGCGTATCTGGAGGCATATTACTCATCCCGAAATTTCTCCAACAATTATACGGCTACATTAATGCAGGCAGGAGAATTCACTCCGACAGCCCATAGCAAAGTAACCTATAATGAGGCTTTCCGTGCTAATCAATATGCCGGAGTCGGCACCATGCCCATCTACCAGTTAAGCGAGTCTTTTCAATTACGCGGAGAATTTTATGGATTTATACCCATCTTTCCTATCAAGAAAGATGAATATGGACAAGCATATTACGGGAAAGCTTTCACAAAATTCGAATATCTTGGAGAAATTTCATTAGTCTTTCAATTATCGTTCGGTTCTATCAGTGCCTATGTAAATCACTATAGCTCACCGTCTAACGATTGGAATGTAGGTTTAACACTAGGCTGGCAGCTGTTTAATTCCCGTTTCGTCGAATAATTTTTAGAAAAAAGTTTAGTAAAACGCTTGCATTTTCAAAAAAAGTCCGTATCTTTGCACCCGTTAAAACGAAAGAACAATAAACAATGGCCGCGTAGCTCAACTGAATAGAGTAGCTGACTACGGATCAGCCGGTTACAG
>OGNL01000931.1_pt1 | contig 10644 bp, 13 predicted proteins | sample 1573471 | NCBI WGS metagenome assembly OGNL01 (sample SAMEA2582001, study PRJEB24529) | metagenome | biome: Human gut stool | place: China | collected 2011 | reverse complement strand
CCGGACGTATTCAACATCTTGCTGCAAGTGCTGGATGACGGACGTCTGACAGACAATAAAGGACGTACGGTCAACTTCAAGAATACGATTATCATCATGACCTCCAACATGGGCAGCGGCTATATCCAAAGCCAGATGGAGAAGCTCAACAGTAGCAATAAGGAGCAAATCGTAGAGGAAACCAAGAAGGAAGTGATGAACGTGCTGTAAGTAACAATCCGAATGGAATTATTGAACCGTATCGACGAAACCATCATGTTCCTGCCACTGACAGAGCCCGAAATCAAACAGATTGTAATGCTCCAAATCAAGAGTGTGCAGAAGATGCTTTCCGGTAACGGTGTGGAACTTGTTCTGACAAATGCCGCCATAGACTTCCTTGCCAATGCAGGTTATGACCCTGAATTCGGCGCCCGTCCGGTGAAACGTGCCATACAGCACTATTTGCTGAACGATTTGTCGAAGAAGCTGCTGGCTCAGGAAGTAGACCGCAGCAAGCCTATTACAGTGGATGCCAATACCACTGACGACGGACTGGTTTTCAGAAATTAAAAGCAACCCGTATCCCCCAATAAAAGAGGCGATTCCCGACTATTGAGAATCGCCTCTTTTATTTTGTATTTCAATCCTTCTCCGATTACTCGGCCTTGCTTTCCTCCTTCGTTTCTGCCGCAGGAGTTTCTTCAAAATCCGTCATACCGCTTGCCACCAGCAAATTATACCAAACAATCAATTTCTTGATGTCGGACGGATATACGCGGTCGCGATCGAAGGTAGGCAGTAGCTTTCTTCAAATCCAGCACTACGGCAGCACCATTTTCCTTTTTCTTCATGGAAAGAAACACTTCCTTCAAAGGAACATCTTCCGTATCTGTATACATGGCGATATCGCCCAAAGAAGTAATCTTCTCATTACCATAGGCAGGAAAACGCTTCTTGTCTGCAAGCGACTCTACAATCAACATATTTTTTCCTTGCGAAATGAGTTTGTACAATCCCGGTTTGCCGGAGATAGACAAGATAGTCTTCAACATAGTATATATTCTTTTATTTATTAATTATTTTTTTGCGGAGCAAAGGTAATGATTATTTTTAGATAGCAAAGAAATAAGCTCCAAAACCTGCGGAATTAACGGTGTTTCGCCATCATTCACTATCACAAAATCTGCCAGTCTCCGTTTTTCTTCATCGCTAATCTGACTACGAATGCGCTTTTCTATCAGTTCACGTGAGGAAGCATCCCGCTTCATGGCACGCTGCACCCGTATCTCCTCGGGAGCGTAGACCATAACAACTACATCAACCTCATCTGCAAATCCAGCCTCTATCAGAATAGCAGACTCGATTCCTGCCATCCGGCATGCCGCACGCTGACAAACCCACTGCCTGAAATCCTCTTTTACACGCGGATGAACAATACCATTAATCTGCCCGGCATGCTCGGGACTACCGAAAAGATAAGACGCAAGCAGAGACTTATTCAATACTCCACCGGCATACACCTCCTCACCCAACAAGGCTGTCAACTCACTGCGAATACAAGAGTCTGTCATCATAAGCTGTTTGGTTTCCCCATCAGAAATATAGACCGGGATTCCCATCACCTCCAACAGTCGGGACACAACACTTTTTCCACTGCCGATACCACCGGTTATACCTATCTTGACAGTCATAATGAAGGAGATATTTGTTCTATAAGAAAATCGACCTGCTCCGGATTAAAACGCACTTGTTTCACCCCGTCGGGAATATTCCGCAATTTTACCGTATACTTGTCCGACCCCAAACACAGCAGTTCCTCATAAGAAACATTGATATGAAAATCATCTGCAGTTATCTCACGGAAACGGCTAAGCCCTACCTGAAAAGTTACTTGAACCTTAGAAGGAAAAGCACGCAATACTTTATCAGCCGGAAAGTTTACGCCGTGCAACGGCACTTCCACCGTCTTTTCCGTATAAATGTCCACAGGAAGTATCATCTCGATAGAGGCAGGAACAAACTTCACACCGCGTCGCGCAAGCAAAGACACCTGTTGCCGCAATGTATCGGAGACATTCTCCTGTTTGACAGGCTGGGTATAGGCAGCGGTTATCGTATCCAATACCCCTTCCGGTGCATAAGCCAAAACCGAGTCCGGTTTAAAAATCGTATCCGACAAATAATATTGACGGCCGGCACCCACTGTCCCCGATAATCTGACAGGCACCAATTTGGACATTCCCGTTGCATAAATGTATTCCAAGGTATCTGGCTTCATAGAAAGCAAGCGGGTGGAAACATTCAACTGACTCAGCACTTTTTTCTCAAACTGAGAAGCATAAATACGTACATGATTATCAACAGCTTTATAATCGGAAAAGTCGAGCGAAACCGGATAGAAGCTCTTTCCCAACATATAATTAAGCAAAACGGTACCTTTATCCTTTACCTTTATATGCAGTTCGGAGACCGGCTCTGAAGTAATCATCGTATTATTAGGCACTCCACGCAAACGGACCGGAATAGAAAATTCCGCTTCATAATCGTTGTTCAGTGTCTGCAACAACCAGAAACCACCGGCTATAAAGAAGAAAAATAAAAAAACAAAGAACTCTCTGCTCTTATCACTGAGCAGAAAGTCCTTTGCTTTTCCGGTTATATTCAAATAAATACGTCTTATGTTCCTACGATCAAACATAGGCTCACATCTGCTTATTTAGAAGCCTGACTACTGTTTGCATCAGCAGCAGCGGCAAAAATGGAATTCTTGTCAATATGGATTTTAACGTTGGAAGCAATTTCAAGAACCACATCATTATCGTTAATTTCCTTGATAATACCATGAATGCCACCGGCAGTAATCACCTTTTGGTTCACTTGAAGAGATTTGCGGAAATTCGCAATTTCTTTTTGCTTCTTATTTTGCGGGCGAATCATAAAGAAATACATAATAGCGAACATAGCTATCAACATAATCCACATCATGCTTCCGTCCGGGCCTGCAGCAGGAGCTTGCAGGAAAAATACAGTCATCAAATTCATAAATATTCCGTTTTAATTTTTATTATTCAACAAAGGTATCAGTTTTTCGACAACTTCCCTTCTTTTTTCAATTCCTTAACTATTCCATCCAAAGTGCCATTGACAAAACTGCCACTCTTGGCTGTACTGTACACTTTAGCTATATCTACATACTCATTCAACGAAACACTGACGGGAATGTTCGGGAAACTCAATATTTCGGCCAATGCACACTGCATGATAACTACATCCATAAAAGCTACACGGTCCAAATCCCAGTTACGTGTGTTTTCGCTGATAAGATGACGGTAGTAATCGCAGTTCAGAATAGCACGGCGGAACAAACGGCGGGCAAACTCCTGATCTTCATCATCCTTAAACTCAGGCAATAACGGCTGATTCGCGCCATTCTTCTCATCAAAGCGTTTGATTGTTTTCAGAACGAATGTATCCACAATTTCCTTGTCATCATTCCAATAAAGGCTTTGATCTTCGAGCAATATATCAAGTTCCTCATTATTGAAAATGAATGTCTTATAAAGCTTTCTCCATAATTCACGATCTGCCTCGTAAGAGTTTTCGGAAGAAGCCATATATTCCTTATATATATCAGACGCTACAATCTTTTCAAATAACCCTTTAACAAAATCTTCATCATTCTCCCACGTACGTTTCTGGTTGGAGATAAAGTCCATCAACTGCCTGTTCACTTCCAATTGGGAAATGAATTTGTTTTCTACAAACTTCATGTTCGGATACAACTCTTCGGCTGTGGGAGCCAACTTTGCTTTTGCCGCATCAATGCGCTTTTGTGCGTAGTTCGTCAAGGCTATCATCAACATAAGCAGATAATTGTAAAGGTCATATGCCTTGGAGAGACTAAAGAACAACTCTTTCTCCGCAGCATCTAAATTTTTACTGCCATTCTGATAATAAGCATATACAATCTGTATAATCTTAAGACGAATAAGAACTCTGTTTATCATAACTAAAGTAAATACTGGTGTTTTAACGAGGTGCAAAAGTAGATATTTTTAATGAGTTTACATAAATAAATCACATTTTTTAATGCAGATAATCATTATCCGGGCTTTTTCTTTTGACAGTTTAAAAAAAATCGTCAATTTTGAACCCGATTACAACAAGATAGCTATAATATGGAAGACTTTAAAAAGAAAAGCGGACTGGACGTGAGCGACAAAGAAATAGTATTCTCCCAATCCATTAAAGCAGGCAAGCGCATCTATTATTTAGACGTTAAGAAAAACAGAAAGGACGAAATGTTCCTTGCTATCACTGAAAGCAAGAAGATAGTAACGGGTGAAGGAGATGAATCACAGGTTAGTTTTGAAAAATTCATGAATGGCCTGCAACAGGCTATTGGCTTCATTCAGGAACAGCAAGGATGTTTTATGCGCCGCAACGACAATGAAGAACAACCTGACAATGTGCAGCCGGCAGAAGAACAGAAAGAAAAAGACTCTCCGCTTGACGGAGAAATTAAAATAGATATTGATTTTTAAAGGAAAACCTTTTGATTATTCAAAAAGAAGCGGTATTTTTGCACCGCTTTTTTGCAACATCGTGTGGTAAACCACATCGTGTGATGGTGAATTAAGCAAAAAATTTACTTAATTTAGAGTAACACAAAAATTTTTAAAATGAAATCAATTGAAGTAAAAGGAACTGCAAGAACTATTGCAGAGCGTTCTTCGGAACAAGCAAGAGCTTTGAAAGCTATTCGTAAAAACAACGGTGTACCTTGCGTACTCTACGGAGCAGGTGAAAACGTTCATTTCACTGTACCGGCAGAAGGTCTGCGCAATTTGGTTTATACTCCGCACATCTACGTGGTTGACCTGATTATCGATGGCAAGAAAGTAAATGCTATCTTGAAAGATATTCAATTCCACCCGGTAAAAGATACTATCCTGCACGTTGACTTCTATCAAATTGATGAAACTAAACCTATCGTAATGGAAGTTCCCGTACAAATGGAAGGTCTGGCAGAAGGTGTGAAAGCCGGTGGTAAGCTGACTCTGCAGATGCGTAAACTGAAAGTTAAAGCTTTGTACAACGCTATTCCTGAAAAACTGATTGTCAATGTATCTCATTTGGGATTGGGCAAAACGGTAAAAGTAGGTGAATTAAGCTACGAAGGTTTGGAACTGTTGAATGCTAAAGAAGCCGTTGTATGCGCTGTTAAGCTGACTCGTGCCGCAAGAGGTGCTGCTGCAGCTGCTGCAAACAACTAATCGGCGCTTTCTTAGTAAGCAAACGAGATATTCCGGAACGCGGATTAACGCAGACGACGCAGATTTCATATCCGCGGACAACTGCGATAATCCGCGTTCCTCTTTTTATCTGAATTATCACTAAAGCCAAGTATATAAAAATGAAATATCTAATTGCCGGTTTAGGCAATATCGGTCCCGAATATCACGAAACCCGCCATAATATAGGCTTCATGGTAGTAGATGCTTTAGCTCAAGCAGCCGGAATAACCTTTAATGACGGACGCTATGGTTTTACGGCTACCATGTCGGTCAAAGGACGCCAACTGATATTGCTGAAACCGTCTACTTTCATGAATCTGAGTGGAAATGCCGTACGCTATTGGATGCAAAAAGAGAACATTCCGTTGGAAAACGTGCTGATTGTAGTAGATGATTTGGCACTACCTTTCGGCACCCTGCGACTGAAAGGGAAAGGAAGCGATGCGGGACATAACGGACTGAAACATATTGCGGCCACATTGGGTACTCAAAACTATGCCCGCCTGCGTTTTGGTATCGGTAATGATTTTCCCCGCGGCGGACAAGTGGATTTCGTTTTGGGACACTTTACGGACGAAGACTGGAAAACAATGGATGAACGCCTGAAAACAGCCGGCGAAATCATTAAAAGTTTCTGTCTCGCCGGTATAGACATCACAATGAATCAGTTCAACAAAAAATGAGTGAAGCAAGAATAGACAAATGGATGTGGGCTGTACGCATATTCAAGACACGTACAATTGCAGCCGAAGCCTGCAAAAAAGGACGTATCAGTATCAATGGTGCACTTGCAAAGGCAGCTCGAATGGTGAAGCCGGGAGATGTAATACAAGTACGCAAACCGCCGGTTACCTATTCTTTCAAAGTACTACAGACTATTGAAAAGCGCGTAGGCGCCAAGCTTGTTCCCGAAATGATGGAGAACATAACCGCCCCGGAGCAATATGAACTGTTGGAAATGAGCAAAATCAGCGGATTTATCAACCGCGCTAAGGGAACGGGACGCCCCACCAAAAAGGATCGCCGTGAACTGGAAGACTTCACTGCACCTGAATTCGTGGATGACTTTGATTTTGATTTCGACTTTGAAGAATAATATACAAGTATGAGTGAGAAAATAATAAAATGGGGATTTATCGGCTGCGGAGAAGTGACCAAATACAAAAGTGGACCTGCATTTCAAAAAATTGAACACTCCGAAGTGGTAGCTGTGATGAGTCGGGATATCTCCAAAGCCAAAGCTTATGCCAAAGAAAGAGGCATTGCCAAATGGTACAATGATGCACAGGAACTGATTAATGATGAAGACGTAAATGCCGTATATATTGCCACCCCACCCTCTTCCCATGCCACATATGCCATTATGTCTATGAAAGCCGGCAAACCGGTATACATAGAAAAGCCGATGGCAGTGACTTATGAAGAGTGTTGCCGTATCAACCGTATTTCCCAAGAAACCGGCATACCTTGTTTTGTAGCCTATTACCGCCGTTATCTTCCTTATTTCCTGAAAGTAAAGTCATTGGTGGAAGAAGGGGCCATCGGAAATGTCATCAATATACAAATTCGCTTTGCCCAGCCACCTCGCGATCTGGACTATAACAAGGAGAACCTACCCTGGCGTGTACAGCCCGATATCGCCGGTGGCGGTTATTTTTATGATTTGGCTCCACACCAGATAGACATACTGCAAGATATGTTCGGATATATTCTTGAAGCCAACGGATACAAGAGCAACCGTGGCGGACTATATTCTGCAGAGGATACCCTCAGTGCCTGTTTCCAATTTGACAGCGGTCTGGTAGGCAGCGGCTCGTGGTGTTTCGTTGCACATGAGTCTGCACGTGAAGACCGTATCGAAATCATCGGAGACAAAGGTATGATATGCTTTTCTGTATTTACCTATGATCCCATAGCCTTACACACCGAACGAGGAAGGGAAGAAATCCCTGTAGAAAACCCCATTTACGTCCAGCAACCGCTTATTCAAGCTGTTGTAGACCATTTACTTGGCAAATCAATCTGTAACTGCGATGGCGAAAGCGCAACACTGACAAACTGGGTAATGGACAAAATTTTAAATAAAATATAAAATACGAAGTATAAGGTATAAATGGCTATGCTATGATATTACATAACCATTTGTCATTCATAAATCATGCTCATTGCCAATTTATACTTTATACTTCATTCTCTTTCAAAGTTTGCTTCTCACCGCTTCAACCAATTCCTGATATTCGACATCCGTCAGATACACCTTTCCCGGATTCATCTGGAAAGTACCACCATAATCGGGACCATCTACATATTTCGGCGCCAAATGAAAATGAAGATGAGATAATTTGTCTGAATACGCACCATAATTAATTTTTTCCGGATTAAAAGCTTTTTGCATGGCACGAGTCACACGAGCAACATCAGCCATGAAAGCATTGCGTTCCTCATCCGTTAGTTCATTCAAGTCATTGACATGGTCTTTGTAAGCCACAAGGCAGCGCCCGCGATAAGTTTGTTCCTTAAAAAGGAAGACACGTGACACACTAAGCTGCGCAATCTCAATCATCAGATTATGCAACGTTTCATTATTCTGACAGTACAGACAGTCTTTCGGATCACTTTTCATGATATTTCTTTTTTAAAGTTTATGTTCGTAAAGCAAAGATAACCGTTATTTCAATATCACAGGTCGACATTCTCATCATTTTCACCGAGCAATTTGTACACATCGACATTCTCACCGACAATCCATACTACATCCTCCTCGACAAAAGGCTCGTGCACGTCAGGAGCATGCAAAGTTTCCCCTCCTCGCTCCACTCCAACAATCAGGCAGTGGTATTTCTCGCGTATGCCTGCATCTTTCAATGTTTTACCCAAGAACGGAGAATTTGCATCGATACGCAACTGACGCAGTATCATCTCACTTTTTTCCACGGCGTCTGCAGCTATCGTTGAAAGCTTATTCATTTCCTCACCAAACACATTCAATTCTTCATCAGTAGCAATAACCTGTATCTTATCTAAAGGAAAAAGACGCACAGAAGCACCGGGAATATTTATCCGCCTGCGTCCACGAAGAATGGAAACGACATGTACCCCATAACGCTTGCCAAAATTCAATTCCGCCAGCGTCTTGCCTGCCCAAGCCGATTCCCCGGGAATCTCATAATCCGTCAAATGCAAATCACGCGAAAGCAGACGGCCTGCATATTCTGGCTTCTTCTCGCCCAAATATTCCGCACGCATATCCCGTGACCGCAAATTCTGAAAAAAAGTACGTTCAATCATTATAGACTGCCGCTTCAACTGCCTGGAAAGTATCATCACTATAACCAGCAGTACCGCAACTCCAAAGACAAGACCAACCGACAGTTTAAACAATCCGGCTATTACAAACATCACAAAAGAAACTGCCAACAGAATTCGCAGCACGATAGTAGCTACCAGTGGAGCGCGATTTCCCCGACTATCGCGCCACAATGTTACGAATTCTACCGAATGGTTTTTCTTAATCATGATGGCTCGCAGAAAAGGAGAAATAAACAGAACAATGACCAAAGCAGACAATAAAGAGCCCCAAATTCCAGGCAAGTTTCCCTTGAAAAACGGTACAAGGAAGCGGAATGCGATAGCAATCACCGCCACACTTACAATGGAATAAACCACCGTAATACGCAACAAAGCAAATATCAGTTTCTTCCATAAACTCTCATGATTCACAGTCTGCGAACCGGAAGCATAATGCAGCAAAAATTTCTGCCACCGTTCCGGCAAATGTGTATCGACAAAATTGGAAGCCGGTTCTGCAAAACGAATCATATAAGGGGTAAGAAAGGTAGTAATGACAGATACAGCCACCACTATAGGATACAGAAAATGACTTGTTACATGCAAAGACACTCCCAAAGAAGCGATGATAAAAGCAAATTCTCCAATCTGCGTCAAACTGAATCCGCATTGCATAGCCGTCTTAAGCGGCTGCCCTGCAAGCAATACTCCCAATGTGCCGAACAACGATTGCCCGACAATAACCGCCAATGTGATGACTACAATAGGACCCGCATATTCTACTATCATCAAAGGGTCTACCATCATACCTACAGAAACAAAGAATATGGCGCCGAATAAATCTTTTACCGGCTTAACCAGACGTTCAATACTTTCCGCTTCTACCGTTTCAGCCAGAATAGACCCCATGATAAAAGCGCCGAACGCTGCTGAAAATCCCGTATGGGCAGCAAGCACAACCATACCGAAACAAAGCCCGAGCGATACAATCAGCAAAGTCTCCTCACTCATCAGCTTCCGACATTTTTTCAACAGAACAGGAATCAAATAGATGCCGACCACAAACCACAATATAAGAAAGAATAACAGTTTTGCTATACTGCCCAGCATTTCCGTCCCTTCAAAATTATGACTGACTGCCATGGTAGACAGCATAACCATCAGGACAATGGCAAGAATATCTTCCAAAATCAACACACTGAGCACCAGCCCGGTAAACTTTTTCTTGCGCATGCCCAAATCATCAAATGCCTTATAGATAATAGTAGTGGAAGACATGGCTATCATACCGCCCAAGAAAATGCAATCCATCCGTTTCCATCCGAAAGCCGTGCCAACTGCCACACCCAATAATATCATACAGAATATAATTGTACAAGCAGCGATTATAGCGGCTCCCCCCACCTTGACTATTTTCTTAAAGCTAAACTCCAGCCCCAAAGCAAACAGCAAGAAAATAACGCCGATGTCCGCCCAAGTCTGTATGTTTGCCGTATCCATCACCGAAGGGGTATAAGCCATGTGAGGACTGGCCAAGAAGCCTGCAACGACATACCCCAAGACTAACGGTTGTTTCAGTTTTTTAAATAATAGCGTCATTATTCCGGCGCAAATCAGTATCAATGCCAAATCGGCGATCAAGGGAGCTAAATGTGACATAATATTTGTCCGATTGAATTTCCACTGACAAAGATATAACAAAAAAAGCTTTTGAATCTCTTTTATAACAAAAAACGAATACCATCAATAGATTAAACAACGACCGGTTGTCTCAATTATAAAATCATTTTAAGAAGAAATACCTTTATAATTAATTGGCGAAAAATTTCTTTATTCAAGTAGAAATATCTTTCTTTGTACTGCTGATTTTAAAAATTTGGAATTGAATACCAACATTAATAAAAACTGTTATGAAAATTTCGCACATTGAACATTTAGGCATTGCTGTAAAAAGCATTGAAGAAGCCCTTCCGTACTACGAAAATGTATTAGGTTTAAAATGCTACAACATTGAAACCGTAGAAGATCAAAAGGTAAGAACCGCTTTCTTGAAAGTAGGTGAGGTGAAAATTGAGTT
>OGNL01000924.1_pt1 | contig 10691 bp, 6 predicted proteins | sample 1573471 | NCBI WGS metagenome assembly OGNL01 (sample SAMEA2582001, study PRJEB24529) | metagenome | biome: Human gut stool | place: China | collected 2011 | reverse complement strand
CAGGGGTGAGATTCCCGTGGGCTGCTGCCAGCAGCCGTCCGTTGGCTCATTTTTTATTTTGTGAAAGGGGGATATTTTTGAAAGAACAAAATTTGATACGTTATAGCATTCAGCTTGCTTTTTTGAAGCAGCTGTTAGAAAGAAAGCTCATAACCGATAGAGAGTATTCCCTTATCAAGCAGCGCTTAATGAAAGATTATCGTGTGGTTTCCGAACTATCCTCTTGATTTTGTGTTGCATTGGCGTTATGATTAACGCAATGAAAGGAACACATTCAACAAGGAGGTCAAGCATGAAAGATGTTGAAGTCATTAAAGCGCGAAACACGCTCTCTCCACGAGCGCGCACAAACTTTGAAAAAAGGCTGCGCGTAGCCGCCTATTGTCGTGTCAGCACCGATACCGAAGATCAGCTGAACAGCTACAAATCGCAGGTCAAATACTATACCGAACTTATAAAAAGTAAGCCGGAATGGTCTTTGGCCGGCATCTATGCTGATGAAGCTATCACGGGTACGCAGGTAAAAAAGCGCGAGGATTTCCAGCGTTTAATCAACGACTGTATGAACGGTGACGTGGATATGGTGATCACCAAATCCATTTCGCGTTTTGCCCGAAATACGCTTGACACTCTGAAATATGTTCGGATGCTCAAAGATAAAGGCGTGGCTGTGTTTTTTGAGGAAGAAAACATCAACACCCTTACTATGGACGGTGAACTGCTCCTTGTAATTTTAAGCTCTGTTGCACAGCAGGAAGTCGAAAATATTTCTGCAAATGTCAAAAAGGGCTTGAAGATGAAAATGCAGCGCGGTGAGCTGGTCGGTTTTCAGGGCTGTTTAGGCTATGACTACAATCCAGAGGACAAAACCCTCACCGTCAACGAAGAAGAAGCGGCTGTTGTCCGTTACATTTTTCAGCGATACACGGAGGGTGCCGGTGGTTCGGTTATTGCCAAAGAACTTGAAAACTTAGGTTATAAAACCAAACGCGGCAGTCCCAAATGGGCGGACAGTACCGTAATCGGCATTATCAAAAACGAAAAATACAAAGGCGACATTTTGTTAGGAAAGACATTCACCGTTGACCCTATTTCAAAACGGCGTCTGTACAACTTCGGCGAGGAAGATCAATTTTATATTCGTGAGCACCACGAGCCCATTATTTCGGAAGAAGTCTTTGAAGCCGCCCAGGAAATTTTGCGGCGGCGTGCAAAGCCCCGCAGCCTTAATGTAGACGGCAAACGTGAAAAGTTCAGCCGGAAATACGCTTTTAGCTGCATGATAGAATGTGGTTTCTGTGGTGGCACCCTGACAAGGAGGAGTTGGCATAGCAGTTCACAATATAATAAAGCAATCTGGCAATGTGTCGTTTCCACCAAAAAAGGAAAAAAGTTCTGCCCGGAGAGCAAGGGTGTTGACGAAAGAACGATTGAACGGGCTTTTGTAGAATCCTATCGCCTCTTGTGCCAGAACAACAAGGATGTTCTGGACGAGTTTATGAAACGGACGGAAGAAGCCCTTTCCGAAAGCAACGCGGGCAAGCGTCTTGCAAAAGCTGAAAAGGACATTCACGCTCTGGAAGTCAAGAAAAACAAGCTGGTTGATATGCGTCTTGAAGATACCATTGACAAGGAGACCTACGACCGAAAGTATTTAGACCTGTCCAGCCAGATTGAGCAGTTGCAGAAAGAGTGTGAAAGCCTGCAAGATGCAGCCGAAACCGAAACTACCATGCGCAAGCGTGTCGCCATGTTCCGACAGACACTTGAACAGAATGAGGTTCTGGACACCTTTGACCGACATATTTTTGAAAGTATAGTTGAAAAAGTAATCGTGGGCGGTTATGATAGTGATGGGAACAAAGACCCCTACATGATTGTCTTTGTCTACAAGACCGGGTTCAAGAACAGCGTGGACGGCAAGAATTTCAAGCCGCTTCGCAAGAATAGCAAGGAGAACCACTCCCCTGCTGTTTTGTGTTCCCATGCTTCTAACGAGGCTGAATCCATGTGTTCCGATTCTAGCGACGACACATTGCGAATGCGTACTCTTGATGTCAAAAGTCCAGTAATATAGTGCGGTGATTCGTTCAATATCGTTTTGACATCATTTTACAGTCTGAACCGTTTTCGTCCTTGGAAACAGGTCGAGGGCGGTTTTCGAGAATTTGAGCAATATCTAAATCATAGCCACAGGGGTAGCAGATAATTGAGTTTCCGGATTAGATGTTTGGGCTAACAGCGAATCCGGCAACTCAGGTATCTGGTGGGGTTCAGTGTAGAATTTGGATGTTATGACCCTCATAGCGCAAAAACGCCGTCAGCGTATCATGTGAAATCCATCACACGGTACGCTGGCGGCGTTTTCATTTTATCTGCTTATACAGCTTTCGGCGTGAGCCACTTTTCTAAGGAAGACGTCCGTTGCGTTTCACATAAAGAATCCTCCGGCCAACGAAAAAGCGTGAAGCTGATTTTTATGCCCTCATTATTCTCTATAAATAGCACTGCACCGCAGCTCTTGACGTTTCTCATCCAGAGAATACCGGATCGTAATCACACCATTTTCTGTCGCTACTTCTACCTGTTTTGCATGTTCAAACAACCTGCGCAGGCGGCGGTACTCGTCCCGCTGCGCATCCGTGTAGTGAGACGGCATATCCGAGGTGAGGAACACATTGCCCAGCAGGGCGTTGACTGTGGCAAGAGTGCGTTTTTGCTCTGCCGTCAGCTTGCAGTTTTCTTCCCGGAGGAAGAACACATCCGGGTCGCTGCCGTAGGCGCGGCCATTGAGCTGCCGCCGGAATAGCGTGTTGTTGATGGCCTGCTTTGTGGACACCCGCTCCCGGTGGAACAGGCGCATATACCACACATCGTCCCAGTCCAGCCCTACGTCACAGCTGACACGGCAGTAATCCACCAGCCCGAAGGCAGGCATCACCGGCACTCCGCAGCCGAGAATGGCTTTTTGTCCGCACCAACTGCGCAGCAGCTCCATGGCACGGCGCATCCGGGCGGCACGACTCTCGTGGGCGTTGCCAAAGGGGGCAGCGCCGTACAGAAAATCCAGCTTGACAAGGTCGAAACCCCAATCGTTCAGCACCCGGTCAAACACCCGGCGCAGATAGTCCAGCACCGCCGGGTTGTCGATATCCATCGCATAGAAACTGCTCCAGTTGCTGCCGCAACACCACGGTTTGCCGTCCACTTTCAGCAGCCAGTCCGGGTGCTGCCGGAAAAGGGCAGAGTCCTTTTCGCACACAAAGGGCGCAAGCCAGAGCCCGGCCTGAAAGCCAGAGGCGTGGATCTCCTGCACCATGCCTTTCAGTCCGTGGGGGAACTTCTGTGCATCCGTTTCCAGCCAGTCGCCCACCTTCGGCTCCCAGCCGTCGTCGATCTGAAACAGGTCTCCCGGGCAAAGCAGGCTGCGGCATCCGGTCAGGTCCTCCCGGATGGTGTCCTCGGTGATGTCCTGATAGCGGTTGTACCAGCTGGAATAGCCTGCCAGCTTCTTCTCTGTCCGGGGCTTGATGCCCATAGCCTGAAACCAGCCGTCGAACACCTCGGTCTCGCCGCCCTCGGCAAAAAACAGGTCGAACAGAGCAAAGCTGCCGCCGGGATGCTCCACCCCGGCGCAGTCCCGCTCCAGCGTCAGCAGGGCTTTGCCGCTGTCGTACCGGAGGATGGTGTAGCCCGGGGTTTCGTCCAGCGATGCCACCAGCCGGAACTGTGTGCCCTTGCGGAAATAGCAGTAGGAAAAGCCGTGGCTCTGACCGTTATGATGTCCGTAGGGCACAAAGTGATAATCGCCGTAGCGGTCAAAGGCGTATTTCTTGCGCAGAAAGCCGGGGATATGGTCGGTGCCGCGCAGCTTGCCATTCCGGTTTAGCTCCGGGCTGTATGTCCATGTCTGGTAGCCGTTCATGAATAGGCGCTCGTCTGCTTCCATCGTCCACGGCAGCTCGGCACGCACGGCTTTCAGCGTCCCGGCAGGCAGGTCAGCGGAAAGATGCAGCGCACCGCAGCCCGGGTGCACCGGGGCATCGCCCTGCCGTACACCGCCTGTGGTCTCTGCGTACCAGTGCAGCGTTTCAGTCATGGTGCGTTTCCTCCCCGTGGAGCTGTGCGCTGATCTCGGCAGCGCGGGCATCGGTCAGAACGAACTTGCGGCGGAACAGCACCAGCGCACCAGCCAGCACCAGCATGGGCAGAACGGTCATCATCAGGCGCAGACCCAGCAGCGTTCCGGCGCTCTGTACTGCTACGGGGCCGGTCTCCTCCGTGTTGCCCACAAGACCGATGAGATCCAGCCCGATGCCGGTCAGGAACACCGCCACGCCGGAGGCAGCCTTGACCACAAAGGTCTGCATGGAAAAGATAACGCTCTCCTCCCGGCGTCCGGTCTTGAGCTGGCCGTAATCCACACTGTTGGAAAGGAACAGGGTGGTCAGCACGGTCAGCATCCCGTTGCAGGCGAACACGACAACGCCCGGGATGCACAGCAGGGCAAGGCTATGGGAAAGCCCGGTCAGGCAGAACACCAGCAGCGTGCCGTAGCCGCACAGTGCCAGCACAAGGCTCAGGTGAAATACCTGCGTGCTGCTGAATTTTTTGCGCAGCAGCGGGTAAAGCACCATCATACCAAGGATCTGTGCCGCACCGCCCACGGTGGAAAACAGGGTGTAGGTGGCTTTCCAGCCTGCACCGCCAAGGTCGTACTTGAAGAAATAGATGATGAAGTTGGAGGTAAGGTACAGCGCCGAGTTGATCAGCACGATGCTGCCTACCACTACCATAGCCTGATCGTTGCGGAACAGGGCGGAGAACATCTCCTTTACGGTGGCGGTCTTCATCTCACTGGGGGTGGTTTCTTTCATGGAAATGCAGCACACCAGCTCTGTCACTGCAAAAATTACCGCTACGATCAATGCCACCCAACGGAAGCCAGCGCGCTCGCTGTCGCCGCCAAGGGCTCCCACCAGCAGCATGGTGAACATGGCAATGAGTGCCGACCCAACGCCTGCACAGGTACGCCCCACCATGGAAAGATTCTCCCGGTCTTTGGGCGTGCGGGTCACGGCGGGGATCATGGACCAGTAGGGGATATCCATCATGGTATAGGTGACGCCCCACAGGATGTACACCACGCTGAAATAGACCATCAACGCTGCTTCGTCCAGCACCGGGGCGGCAAACAGGGCGTAGAGCACCAGCGCATTGAGCAGCGTACCGGAAAAGATCCACGGACGGAAACGTCCCCATCGAGTGCGGGTCTTTGCCACCAGAACGCCCATAAAGGGGTCGTTGAAGGCATCGAAGAACCGGGCTGCCATGAGCACCAGTCCCACAAAGCTTGCCGAAAGTCCCAGCACATCCTGATAATAATACATGACATAAGAAGCCGACAGGGCATATACCATATCCTTGCCCACGGCACCAATGCCGAACGCGGTTTTCTGTTTCAGGGTCAGTTCCATACAGCATCCTCCTTTTCAATGGTGAACCGCAGCACAACGGGCTGGGTCTGCGGGGCAGAAACGGTCAACAGGGCTTCTCCGGCGGTGCCAACGGTGCGCAGATAGGTGCCGGTCATGCCGCCTTCTGCCACGGCGGTCTGCGGGCCCACAAGGGCGGCGCTGCCCTCCACCGTAAACTGCACCGGGAACTGTGCGTAGGGGGCTGGGGTGCCATTTTCGTCCAGAATCCGCACCCGGACAGCCGCCATATCGTAGGTGTCCTGCTCCCGCAGGGTCGTCCGGCTGACCTTGACTTCCAAGTGCAGCTTTGCACTGGGGCAGAGGGTCACGCTGCGCACTACGTTGCCGTCCTGCACGGCATCGAACCGCCAGCGGGTAGCCTCGCCGCCCCAGTTGCCCACATATTTGCCGTAAAGCGCCACGCCGTCCTTAAAGGCCATTTTATAGCGCAGCATACACCAGCCGAATTTGACCTTGTAGGCCAGCGGCAGTCCCGCTAAGCCATATTTCCCGGCAGCCAGCAGGCAGTCCCGCACAGCGGCTGCCTTGGAGGGAGAAAAGTGTTCCTGCGTTTCCAGCAGCTCGCCGATGGTATCGTCCATCACAAAGGGCGGGTGGGGCAGCGCCGTCCACTCGCTGCGGCGCAGGGCAGTGACGAACACATCGTTTTTGTAGAGCTTTACTTGCTGGGCATTGCTGAAAACGTAGGCCGTGCCCAGCTGCCCGGCGGGGTTATCTCCGATGTCCATGGAGGAGCTGACCGCCAGCACCGGGTCATTATCGCCCTGACTGGCATAGACCGCAGCCGCCAGCTTCGGGTTGCGGAAGCTGTCCAGAACGCCGTGGTAGCAGATGCGGTCGCCGGAGCCAAAGTCCTTGTGGGTCTGGTAATCGAACATGCACCAGCCGAAGCACCCGGCGTGCTCCCCACTGGCATAGGCGGCGTTCTGTACCCGGACGTGCCGCAAGGCGTGCTCCTGCCGGTGCGGGCCATCGTCAAAGGGCTTGGTGGGGTACATGTGGCCGTTGCACTCCGAGATGAGCAGCGCCTTGCCCATATCGGGGGTCACGTCCTTTTTAGGCTTAGCACCGGGCGTTACGCCGTTGTGAGAAAAATCGTTGTAGGCATAGACATCCTCCAGCAGATGGCTTTTTTCCAGATAGCGCACGCCGGAGGTAGCACGGCTGGGGTCCAGCTGATGGGCGATTTTGTTGGTGCGGGTATAGAAGGCATCGTCGTCCACGCTCTCGTTGATGCGCACACCCCACAGGATGATGCTGGGGTGATTGCGGTTCTGCAAGAGCATCTCCTGCAGCATCTCGCAGGCGGCGTCCTTCCAGTTGTCGTCCCCGATGTGCTGCCAGCCCGGCAATTCAGTGAACACCAGCAGACCCCGCCGGTCGCACTCGTCCAGAAAATACTGGCTTTGGGGGTAGTGGCTGGTGCGCACGGCGGTGCAATGCAGCTCCTCCTGCAAAATGCGGGCATCCTCCCGCTGCAGGCTTTCCGGTGCGGCGTAACCGATGTAAGGGTAGCTCTGGTGTCGGTTCAGACCCCGCAGAAAGGTCTTTTTGCCGTTGAGGTAGAAACCATCCGCCCGGAACTCTGCGGTGCGGAAGCCAAACGTCACCTGTTTGCGGTCGATGGGCTGCCCCGCTGCGTTCAAAAGCTCTGCCACGGCATGATGCAGCACCGGATGCTCTGTATCCCACGGCTGTGCTTCTGGCACAGAAAGCTGCATCTTCCCGGTTTCTGCCGCAGGTGCAGTCTGCTCTGCCAGCAAAGTGCCCTCAGTGGTCTCCAGCCGGATGCGGACCGCCGCGGCTGCGGGCGTAAGCTCTGCTGTCCACTGCACCACAGCCTCCTGCAGGGTGGGCGTGTAGACGAACAGATCAGTCAGACGGCTTTCTGCCGTAGCTTCCAGCCAGACCTCCCGGTACAGCCCGCCGTAGGTCAGGTAATCAATGACAAAACCAAAGGGTGGAATCGTTGGGTCTTCACGGGTGTCCAGCTGCACGGTCAGCAGGTTTTCACCCTCCCGGTCCACAAGGTCGGTGATCTCCACCGCAAAGCCGGTATAGCCACCCCGGTGCTGCCCGGCAACCCTGCCGTTGACCCGCACCACCGCCTGATGGGCAGTGCCGTCAAAGCGGACAAACAGTCGGGGCGCAGCCTGCACCGGCGGCACTCGGAACCGCTTCCGGTAGCCGCAGACCATCTCGTAATCAGCGGGGGTGGCATAGTGCAGCGGCACCTCCCGGCAGGTATGGGGCAAGCGGACGGCTTGTTGTTTTGGCACCGGCAGCCCCTTGCCAAAGGCCTCTGTCCAGTGTCGTGTGAACTCCCAGTCCTCACAAAAACTGTGTTTCATCGCGGCAGCACTCCTTCCAGTAAAATCGAGATCATTTCCTCCAGTACAGCCACATACTGCACCCCGCTTTCTGCCAGACTACGGTCTGCCAGAAAACTCTCGATGGATGCGGTGATCATCTGCCGCAGCACCGGCAGGGACACCGGGCGCATGACCCCCTTCAGCCACAGCCTGCTCCAGCAGCGCCATGGTGGGCTCCCACCCGTTTTCCAACTGACTGCGCACCCGCGCCGCCACCACCGGGTATTTTTCGTCCAGCTCCTTCATCTGCCGCAGATCCAGCGCGGCATATTCTGCCGGCATGGCAATGATGACTGCCCGCAGCTTTTCCTGCAAAGTACCACCGCCCGCCAGAATTTCCTGCTTGCAGCGGTGGATCTCTGCAAAGGCGTGGTCTACCATATCCAGTAAAAGCGCCTCCTTGGAGGGGTAAACGGTGTAGATGGTCTTTTTGCTGATGTGCAGCGGCTCTGCCACCTGCTGCATGGTGAAATGCAGCCCCTGTTGACGGAATAACTGCATGGCCTGCGTGCGCACAAGGGCATCGAGCTTTTCCTGCATGAGCGTCCTCCTTGTGGAAACCGTATTTGCCTTTCTGGTTTCCATTCTAGTACGGAAACCAAGTGAAATCAAGCAGTTTCCGCATTTTCTGCGTTCTGACGAAGAACCCGAGAAGAATCACAGCAGAATGCCATATTTCAAAACGCGGCAGCCGGAATGGTATCCGTAAACATAATCTTGGCGAGACCAACGATTCCCGCTTTGCCCACGCTCTGCACAAGGGACTGTATTTCGACTACATGATGGCAAACCCGCCCGTCTGATTTTCAGGCGGGCATTTTACTTTGCCAGGATTTTGAGAACTACGATAAACTGCCCCCGAAACAGCACGATCTGGCGCGCTGCTTCGGGGGCAGTCTGTTGTTTATTCAATTATAAAGTTACTGCTTTGCACTTTCCGGGGCGACCTCAAAGTCGATCTTGCCCAGATTGACGTCCGCACGCACGATGGTGATCATCATGGTATCGCCCAGATTCCAGTTCTTGCCGGAAACGGGATCAGAAAGGCGCACGCCCTCGGTGAGCATGGTGCCGGTGGCGGTCAGGCTGGAAGCAGGTACAAAGCCTTCCACGCCGTTTTCCAACTCGATGAACAGGCCGCGCTGGGTCACGCCGGAGATGCGGCCCTCGTAGCACTCGCCCAGATGGCGGCGTGCATACTCGGCCTTATAGCAGTCCTCGGCCTTGCGCTCGATCTGCATGGCGATGACTTCGCGCTCGCTGGCCTGCTTGCTGACGTCCTCGGCAAACTCGCTGTAACGCAGGATCATGGTGTCCTTATCGGTACCCTTGAGCTGAGCCGTCATGATGCGGTGGATAGCCAAGTCCGGGTAACGGCGGATGGGGCTGGTGAAGTGGGCATAGTCCTGCAACACCAGACCGTAGTGTCCCTTGGGCTTTTCCTCGTACACAGCCTTGGACATGCAGCGCAGCATACCGGTGTTGATGATCTGCTCATAGGCAGTGCCGCGCACGCCCTCCAGAATGGCGCTCAGCTCCTTGGGGGTGGGCACATCCTTGGCAAAGTGGTCGTTGACGCCGCAGGCCTGCAGCAACCCGTGCAAGCGCTCCAGCTTTTCGGCGTTGGGCTCCTCGTGCACGCGGTACACAAAGGGAATCTGCTTCACCCGGGCAAAGTGGGCGGCGCACTGGTTGGCCAGCAGCATGAACTCTTCGATCATGGCCTCGCTCTCGCCGGAGGTGCGCTTTTTCACGTCGATGCAGTGACCATCTTCGTCCAGGATCAGCTTCACCTCGCCGCTCTCGATATCCATGCAGCCGCGCTCCTTGCGCAGACGGGCACGGTGGCCATACAGCTCCTTCATAGCAGGCAGCTGCGCCAGTACCTCGTGGTACTTACCGGTCAGCTCGTCATCGGTGCTGCCGGCCAGCAGGGCGTTGATTTCGGAGTACACGCCCTTGACCCGGCTGCAGATGATGGACTTGACGAACTTGTAGTCGGTCAGATTGCCGTCCTGATCCAGACGCATCAGGCAGGAGAACGCCAGGCGCAGCACGCCCTCGTTCAGGCTGCAGATGCCGTTGGACAGCTGCTTGGGCAGCATGGGCACCACCTGATCGGCGTAGTAGACGCTGGTAGCGCGGTTAAAGGCCTCGTTGTCCAGCTCAGAGCCGGGCTTGACGTAGTTAGAAACATCCGCAATGTGCACGCCCAGCTCAAAGCCTCCGTCCGGAGTCTTGGTCAGGCTGATGGCATCGTCGATATCCTTGGTCTCGGCGCTGTCGATGGTAAAGATGGGCAGGGCGCGCAGATCCATGCGGCCCTCGCAGTCCGCAGCAGACACCTCGGCGTTGTCCAGCTTTTTGGCCTCGTCCCGCACCTTGTCCGGGAAGCGGTTGCGGATATCCTGCGCGTAGAGCAGTGCCTTTGCGCAGCGCTTGGCCTCATCGCAGCTGCCAAAGCGCATGGCCACACCTACGCGGTGATCCTCCTGACGGCTGCCGCGCAGCAGGATCTCCACTGCCACCTTGTCGCCGTCCTTGGCGCTGCCTTCGCAGTCCCGCATGACCTGCATGGAGATGGCGGGGCAATCGTCCGGCACAAACTTCAGGCGGCCCTCCATGCGGTGCATGGTGCCCACCAGAGAATTCTTCTCTTCCAGAACAGCAAGGATCTCGCCCTCATCGCTGCCCTCTACCCGGGGATGTGCAAACTTTTCCACCAGCACCTTGTCGCCGGGCATTGCGCCGCGGGTGAACCGGCCGGGGATAAAGATATCGCTGGTGCCGTCCTCCAGCATGACAAAGGCAAAGTTCTTGC
>OGNL01000904.1_pt1 | contig 10854 bp, 7 predicted proteins | sample 1573471 | NCBI WGS metagenome assembly OGNL01 (sample SAMEA2582001, study PRJEB24529) | metagenome | biome: Human gut stool | place: China | collected 2011 | reverse complement strand
CAGTGCAGTGTCCCTCAGGAATGCTCCACCAGACGGAAAAGCCCCTTGAACTTTTCCCAGCAGGCCACCACCCGTTCGCGCTGCACAAAATCATTGAGGTGCCGCTGCATTTTCCGTTGGCCACGATCTCCTGAGCGCCGCATAGGAGACCAGAAAGTTTGCAAGCCACCCTGCCGGGACGGCAAGCCAGACAAAGGCAATGCCAAAGCGCGGTGCACAGAGCAGGGCAACGGACAGGCGAATGGCAAGGTTTACCATATTTGCAATGAGGAACGGGCGCATGATACCAAGCCCGCGCAGCACGCCATCAGTCGCCATCTTGATGCCCATGAAGATGAAGAAGTAACCCAGCCATCGCATATAATCACCGGACACCTGATAGGCCAGCGCCGTTCCGTCCTTGCCCAGAAACAGCGAGGAGATCTGGGTGTGCAGGGTTTCAATGACCGCAAAGGCAATGACCGCAAAGCACAGGTCCAGCACCAGTGCAGCGTGGTAGCCTTTTTTGAGGCGGTCGATCTTCTTTGCACCAAAATTCTGGGAGATATAGGGCGAGACTGCATTGCCGATGGAGACAAAGATCAGCGAGAAAACATTTTCTACCCGCATCGTTGCTGCATATCCGGCAAGCGCCTGTGTGCCGAAGGGGTTTACCACCGCCTGCACGATCATCATGCCGATGGACACGGTGGACTGCTGCAAGACCGACGGCACCGCAATGCGGAGCATGGAATACAGCTCCTGCCGATCGAACTTATTAAAGGGGCTTTTATACTGCCGCATCCGGTGCAGGAAGATCAAAAACGAAAAGACCGCAGAAATGCCCTGTGCGATCAACGTGGCAAGGGCTGCGCCAAACACGCCCAAGCCAAGCCCCGCCACCATCCAGAGATCCATAAAAATATTCAGGATAGATGAGAATATCAGCAGTCCCAACGGAATTTTGGATTCACCGATGGAAGTGAACATGGTGGAAAGAATGTTGTACATGAATAGAAACGGGAAACCCACAAAGTAGACACGCAGATACAATACTGCTTCTTCCAATATATCGGCAGGGGTCTGTAATCCGCTCATCATGAAATGGGAAAAGCAAAAGCCAAAGACACCAAGGACAACGCTTAAGATCAAAAAGCTGATCAGGGACGTTGACACAATGGTTTTCATTTTACCATAATTTTTTGCACCAAAATAGCGGCTTACAAGCACACCTGCGCCCACACCAGCACCAAGCGCCACACAAATAAAAACATTGGTCAGTGCAGCACAAGCACCAACAGCCGCAAGTGCCGAGGAGCCAACAAATTGACCAACTATTATGGAATCGGCCATATTGTATACTTGTTGAAAAAAGCTGCCAAGGATCATCGGCATCGCAAAAACAGTCAGCGCTTTAAGGGGTGGATCTGTGATCAAATATTCATCTTTCGACATGATCTATTTTCCTCCGAGCTGTGTTTCTCTCAATTTTTTAAATTTGCTCTGGCCAAGTATACCACGCTTTTTCCCTACTGAAAAGCTCCCGCTTGCATTCTCGCAAACTGCTTTTATAACGTCCCGTTTTCCTTTCTCTCGTCTTGACAAGCCCTTTTCTTCCGATTACAATACCAAAAAGAGCCGGCGGGCGGTCTTTTTGCTGCCTGCTGCCACAATCTTCCGGGAAAGGAACTTTTTCATGGAACCAAAAACAAAACAATCTCTGCTCGTTACCGTGGTAGGGGTAACGCTTTTTGTAGCGCTGCTGCGGCTTTCTGACGTTCTGGCCTTTGCCGCAAAGCTGATAGATCTGGTACTGCCCATTCTGGCGGGCGGCATTCTGGCGCTTTTTATCAACGTGCCCATGACCGGTCTGGAAAAGCGGCTGAACCGCCTGTTCGGCAAGGCCAAAAAGCAGCCCTCGGCGAAAGCCATCCACCTTCTCAGCTTTTTCATCACCCTGCTGGGCGTTGTGCTGGTGCTGGTATTGGCGCTGACTTTGCTGATTCCGGAGCTGGTGCAGTCCTTCCACAGCCTGTATGTGCAGATCGAGGCCAATATTCCCCGCTGGACTGCCTATCTCAACGCACAGGATGCTGACATGGGCTGGCTGATGAACTGGCTGGAGGGCATCAACTGGGAGCAGCTGCTGCACAAGGTCACCGCAAGCATCGACACGGTGCTGGTCAATGCGGTAGGGGCTGTCTCTGCCACGGTGAATATCGCGATCACCGCCTCGTTTGCGCTGATCATCTCCGTCTATATGTCCCTTAGTACGGAGAGCCTCGGCCACCAAGCCCGCACGCTGGTGTGCGCCTACCTGAAGCCTGCCCACGCCGCCGGGGTGCTGAAGTTCTGCCGGCTGTTCCGGCAGTCCTTTGCAAACTTTTTAACGGGACAATGCAGCGAGGCAGTGATTCTTGGCGTTCTGATGGCTCTTGCATTTTCCGTTTTCAAGATCCCCTACGGCAGTCTGGTGGGCGTGCTCACCGCCATCTGCGCCATCATCCCCTATGTGGGTGCACTGATCTCCTGCGTGGTCAGTGTGTTCCTTGTGCTGTTGGTAGACCCTGTGCTGGCGGTGCGCTGCCTGATCGTGTACCTTGCCGTGCAGTTTGTTGAAAACCAGTTCATTTATCCCCGTGTGGTGGGAAAATCCGTGGGGCTTTCGCCGCTATACACCCTTATTGCCGCCATGATCGGCGGAAAGCTTTTTGGCATCATCGGCATTATCTTCTTTATCCCCCTGACAGCGGTGGTCATCGAGCTTGTAAAAGAGGACACCTTTCGGCGTCTGCGCGCAAAAGAGCCCCTGCAATAAAACAGCGTGCCCGGAATACCATACCCCCTGATATCCTTCCCTGGTGTCAGGGGTATTTTTATGCCGTGCAGCTGCAAAGCACGCGGTTGTTCGCCCTTTTCCATGCAAAATCCTTCAAAAAACAGCTTGAAACACTTTTGTTACAATGATACAATATGATTGTTATTTTATGGGAAAATCGGCGTATGCCCCGTGCGGACAGGCCGCGAGCGTAGGGGTTCCTGTGGGGTGTGTAAGAATCGCTAAGGTAGCACTGCGCTCCTGCACTTGCGCAGTACTGCCTTCCGAAAATGTGAGGAAAGTATATTTATATGATAAAAAAGATCTCCCGCCGCTCCTTTTTGCAGGCTTGCAGCGTTGCAGCTGCCACGGCAGCGCTGACCGCCTGCGGCGGCGGCAAGGCTGAAAGCAAAACAGCAGATGCGCACGAAGCCGTCACCTTTATGGCACCTTATAAGGAGATAGAAGCCTTTATTGAGCAGGTGCACAGCGTTTACCCGGAAGTGAACATCGAGGTCGTGCCATACAGCGGCGATAACACCACCACCTGTTTGCAGAATATGTTTGCGGCAGGCGACCTGCCGGACGTCTGCACCTTGACCTACTACGACCCCCAGATCGATCTGGTCTCCGACAAACTGCTGGACCTTTCCGGCTACGATTTTACGGACAACTATGTGGAGTCCCGTCTGCAGGACGTGTTCGACAACGGTGCCATCTATCTGCTGCCCTCGGTTTACAACTGCTACGGCATCACCTACAACAAGACCCTGCTGCGGGAACACGGCTGGGAGCTGCCCAATTCTTTCGCTGAGCTGGAAGTGCTGGCTGCAAAAGCCAAGGAAGCCGGGGTCGATCTCTGCCTGCCGCAGATCCAGTATCCGGGCTACGGTTTCCAGTATCTGTGCAACATTGCAGATGCCGATTTCCTTGGCACGCTGGACGGCAGACTGTGGCAGAAGGATTATCTTTCCGGCAAGGCAAACGTCAGCAACACCCCCGGCATGATGCAGGCAATGGCGTATGTCAAAAAGTGGAAGGACATCGGGATGCTGAACGACACCGGCGACGCTCTTGACGACAATGTGACCCTGCAGAGGATGGCCGAGGGGAATACCCTGTTTTTGATCGGAAACACCAACGGCATTGTGGAGGCAGACGGCAACGCCGATAAATTCGGCCTGATGCCCTATCTTTCCGAGGACGGCACCCAGAACGTTTTTGTGCTGAATGTGAACCGCTTCTACGGTCTGAATAAAAAGCTGGAGCAGGACCCCCAGAAGCTGGAAGATGCGCTCAAGGTGATGCGTGTGCTTTCCACCGTTGCAGGCACCAGCGCTCTGCAGCCCGCAACGGCGCTGAAAAGCAGCCTGTTGCCCTTCAAGGGTGCAAAGGCAGACGGCACCTACTATGCCGACATCGCCGATACCCTGAACGCAGGCAACACCGCGCCCTTTATCTATTCCGGCTGGGAAAACACCTTCGTGACCACCGGCCTTAAAATGCTGGACTTCATGAAGGGCAACGCCACCATGGAGGATGTCATCCGTCAGCTGGACGAGGATCAGGACAGTGTGGTGAACAACACCCCGGATGTCATCACTACCGTTACGGAGGAGCTTTCGCAGCAGGACTGCGCCATGCTGGTAGGCCGCTGCTTTGCACAGGCTACCGGCAGCGACCTTGCGCTGGTCTCGCTGAGCACATGGATCCCCGGCAACCCCACCGAGCAGAACCACCACGGCGTAGCCGCCAAGCTGTACGCCAAGGGCATTACGGATTACGACCTTTCGGTCATCCTGCCCACCGGCTGGAACCGCACCATCCAGACCGTCACCCTGACCGGGCAGCAGATCAGCGAACTGCTGGCTTCTGGCTACGATGCCTACGGCAACGGCAAGGGCTACCCCTATGTGCTGGTAAGCCCGGTGCAGCCGGAGGCGGGCAAGACCTATCAGGTTGCCATCTGCGGTGTGAGCGACCGGCTGGCTGCCGAAGCAACGGTGACAGACAGCGGCGTGGTGGGCATGGATGCCGCAAAAACCTTCTTTGGTGCTTACACCACCATCAGCCGGGCAGACACCGCATGGAGTTGAATAAAACGGACAGGAGATACTGGATGTGAACAACAAAATCTATAAAAAGCTGTTTGTGGGCTTCGGCTTTGTCAGCATCGTGTTGATCCTGACCCTTTTTGTCATGAGCCAGACCTACATCCAGAACCTTGTCTACCACGAGCGGCTGAACCAGATGGAAGAGGTCACCCACCAGATGTTCCGCAGTCTGGAGGATGTGATCGACAACCACTGGGACGAGGTGGATGTGCAGTGTAATTATTTGTACAACACCCCGCTGGAGACTGATACCGATCTCTACCGCTATCTGAAAAAGCTGTCGGAGCTTTCCAATTACCATGAAAAACAGATCGAACTGATCGCCGTGGATGCTGCCGGGCGTTATTATACCGAGTATGGCCGCACGGGTCTGCTGCGGGAAATGAACTATCTGGAAAACGCGCCTCAGCGGGTCAGCTATGTTTCCAATTCGCTGACCGTGGACGACTCCCGGATGGTGTTTCTGGAACAGCTCTCCACCCCCATCACACTGCAAAGCGGAGAAAAAGAGATCACCCTGTGCTACTTTGGTATTTCGCAAAGCATGACCCAACTGAATGATTATTTCCGCTGTGATGCCTACGAAAATAACAACAGCGTCTATGTACTGGACAACAACGGTTTCAAGCTGTTCAACGCCAATGATACCGAGCTGTTGAAGGGGCACAACGTATACACCGTGCTCTCCCAGATGTCCTATCTGCACGGTTCTTCCTTTGCGGAGGCAAAGGAGCGGCTTGACCGCACAGGCTCCTGTTATTCCAACGCTGTGCTGGACGGGACCGAGTATTTCTACGCCCTGAAGCAGATGGAAAACGCCCAGTGGACGCTGGCGTTCCTTGTTCCAGCAGAATATGTGGCCGTGAATACGCAGAAGCTGGTCAATATCGTCATGGCCGTTATTGTAGGCTTTGCAACGGTGTTTTCGATCATGGCAGTCATCGCTGGCTGGTTCCTTTTGCGGGAAAAGCAGCAGCGGGAGCTGCAGGCTGAAAAAAAGACGAACCTCCGTCTGGAGCAGTATAACGTCCAGCTGACGCAGGCCAACGACGAGATGCGGCGGGCGCAGGATGCTGCCGCCGAGGCGTTACAGTCCGCCGAGCGTGCCAGCAAAGCCAAGACGGACTTCCTTTCCAACATGAGCCACGATATCCGCACCCCCATGAACGCCATCATCGGCATCACCGCCCTGATGAAAAACGAGCTGCACGAGCCGGAAAAGCTTGCCGAGCATCTGGGCAAGCTGGAAAGCTCCAGTCAGCTGCTGCTGGGCATCATCAACAATATTCTGGATATGAGCCGCATCGAGAGCGGCAAGACCACCCTGCATGTGGAAAAAATGAATCTGTCCCAGCAGATCAGTCAGCTGGACAGCATCATCCGGCAGCAGGCAGGTCAGCGCAGTCAGACCTTTACGGTAAGCACCAATCTGCAGCACGAAAACGTGCTGGCCGACCCCAACCGCCTGAATCAGGTGCTGATGAACATCCTCTCCAATGCGGTCAAGTATACGCCCACCGGCGGGCACATCCGTTTGGAGGTGGAAGAGCTGCCCCGGAACGAGCACTACGCCCGGTACCGCTTCGTGGTGCAGGATGACGGCATCGGCATGAGCGCGGACTACCAAAAGACCCTTTTCGACCCCTTTACCCGGGAGGAGTGCTCCGGCACCAACAAGGTGCAGGGCACGGGTCTGGGTATGGCTATTACCAAAAGCGTCATAGACCTGATGGGCGGCTCCATCAGCGTGGAGAGTGCCACCGGTAAGGGCACCCGCTTTGAGGTGGTGCTGGAATTCCCCATTGACACCGAAGCGGACACGGTGCAAAAGGCGCAGGCGCTCCCGGAGGAAGAAGAGACCACTTCTCCCCTGTCCGGCATGAAGTTCCTCTGTGCCGAAGATAACGCCATCAACGCCGAGATTCTGCAAATGCTGCTGGAAACAAAAGGCGCAAGCTGCACCATCTGCCCCAACGGTCAGGAGATCGTGGATGCCTTTGCCAGCGTGAAGCCCGGCGACTATGATATGATTTTGATGGACGTGCAGATGCCGGTGATGGACGGCTTGGAAGCCACCCGCCGCATCCGCAGCGGCGAAAACCCGCTGGGACGCACCATCCCCATCCTTGCCATGACCGCCAACGCCTTCCTTGAGGATATGCAAAAGAGCAAGGAAGCCGGCATGGACGAACACCTGTCCAAGCCTGTGGACATCAGCGCACTGGAACAGGTGGTAAAGCGCTTCCGCGTTACCCCCCCCCGAAAATAAATAGCGGTATACAGCGCTTTTGTCGCAAAGCGCCGCATAACCTTGCATAAAAAAACTGCTGCCCCTTTGCCCGGACGCTTTGGCATCCGGTACGGGGCAGCAGTTTTTTGCGTTATAGAGGGAATGTTACGCTCAGATGGGCATGGTCTGGTAGAACCAGTCCGAAATGGCCTTGCGGGTGTCGGCGAAGAACTTTTTCACCGGGCAGGCGGCATCCCGGGCTTCCTGTTCCAGATCCGTGCCTACGGGGAAGTTGCGGATGACGGTATACGCCACCGACTGCGGCGGCAGCGACATCATCACAGCCGGGTCGTGCACCACGCAGATCTGCTCGCCTACCGCAAGGGTAGCGGGGTCGGAGGTGGTCTTTTCGTCATGGTCCTGCCAGACGGTGCTGTCGGTAACGATCATCTGATAGGTCTCCTGCTCTTCCGCAGTCACCAGAATGGACTCCACCTTGCCTTCCACGGTGCGGCTGACACCCTCTACTACACCATAATAGTAGAGCTTCTTGGAAAACAGCGCCGAAGCAGAGGGCAGCACGCTGACGCTGAGCAGCAGCACCGCAAGCAGACAAAAGAGCGAGCGATAGGTCTTTTTCATAGAAAACCTCCATTTTTCATGTTGCAGCGGAGCGCCCGGCGCTCCCGGATGCCTTATTTTACCATAACTACCGTCGGATTTCTATATCCGGGCTTAACCGGCCACGGAAAATCAACTTTTACACAAAAAGGACTGCCGTGCAAAACAGCGCACAGCAGTCTTTTTTTGCTTTTGTCGGTTTATTTGCTGATGGAAAGGGTGCCGAAAGCAGTCTCTTCAAAGTGGCTGCTGTACAGCTCCTGCATCAGTTTGATGAGCGAGAGGGTGTCCTCTGCGCCGGCGGTCTCGTAGCAGGAGTGCATGGCCAGCTGGGGCAGGCCGATGTCCACGCAGTTCATGGACACCTGTGCCATGGCCAGATTGCCCAGCGTGCTGCCGCCCACCTTATCGGAGCGGTTGGCAAAATACTGCAGCGGCACACCGGCGCGGGCAGCCAGCTCCCGGGCGGCGGCAACGCTCATGCCGTCGCTGGTGTACTTCTGACCTGCGTGGGTCTTGATGACCACGCCCTTGTTCATGTAGGTGCAGTTGTTCACATCGGTGTGCTCCGGGTGGTTGGGGTGCACGGCGTGGGCGTTGTCGGCGCTGACCATAAAGCTGGAAGCCACCGCGCGGTGGAAGTCCTCATCGTTGCCGCCAAGGCTCTGGGCAATGCGGTGCAGCACATCGTACAGGAAGGTAGAAGCTGCGCCCTGCTTGGTGCCGGAGCCCACCTCCTCGTTATCAAAGAAGGCTGCCACACCGATGGAGCGGGCGTTCTTTGCGGTCAGCAGACCTTTCAGGATGCCGTAAACGCACTGCTGGTCGTCCAAACGGCCGCAGGAGATGAACTCCTCGTTGCAGCCCCAGACGGTGGCCTTTTCCCGCACATAGAGGAACAGGTCGCTGCCAAGGATCTGCTCCTCGGACACCTTCAGCTCCTCTGCGATCAGCTTTTTCAGCGCGCCCTCCTCGCAGGCGCCGCCCAGCACAGGCAGCATATCCACCTGCTTGTTGAAGGAAGCCTTATCGTTGACCTCGCGGTTCATGTGGATGGCAACGCTGGGGATCATCAGCAGGTCGCGGTCCAGTGCCACCAGACGGGATACGATAGCGCCGTTCTCCTGCACCAGCACACGGCCCGCCACAGACAGCGGACGATCCATCCATGTGGCGCAGATCATGCCGCCGTAGCCCTCGGTGTTCAGCTTGGTGTAGTTCTGCCCCATGTGGATCTCGGCGTTCTCCTTGATGCGGAAGCAGGGAGAATCCGTGTGGGCAGCGGCCACGTTGAAGCTGTAGTTTTCCAGCTGTTCTCCCATGCGGAATGCAAGGATGCTGGAGCCGTTGCGGCAGACAAAATAGCTCCTGCCGGGTTCCAGCTGCCACCGGCGGCTCTCCAGCAGCTCGGAAAAGCCCTCCTTCAGCAGGATGTTCCGGACGGATGCAGTGGTGTGGTATGCGGTAGGATTGCCGTCAATGAAGGACAGCAGCTCCTGTACTTCTTTTTCGATCATTGGAAGACCCTCCATGGATTTATCGGTTTGGATGCTCCTATTCTACTTCTGCGGTTTGCGCTTTGCAATAGCCGGCCCTGCGGGCGGGGAAGAATTTGTTTTACATTGCGCGGGTTCTATAGTATACTATTCCTGTTGGTAAATATCGAATCGACAGGAAAGGCAGGGACCCGTCATGGAACGCAGTGATCCGCGCTATCAGGCGTATGTGGAAATATTAAAGGAAGAACTGATCCCGGCAATGGGCTGCACAGAGCCCATTGCGCTGGCTTATGCTGCGGCCCGGGCACGCGAGGTGCTGGGCGCACTGCCCGAGAGCGTGCAGCTGCAGGTGAGCGGCAGCATCATCAAAAACGTGAAGAGCGTCATCGTGCCCAACACCGGCCACCTGAAAGGCATGGAAGCCGCTGTGGCAGCGGGCATCATTGCCGGTTCGGCAGACAGAGAGCTGGAAGTCATCTCCGAGGTCAGCGAGGACAAGAAGGCTGCCATCCGGGACTATCTGCAGACGGTGCCCATTTCCATCCAGCACATCGAGCAGGGGCATGTGTTCGATATCATCGTTACCGAGCGCAGCGGGGATTCCTACGCAAAGGTGCGCATTGCGGATTTTCACACCAACATCTGCCTGATCGAAAAGAATGGCCGGGTGCTCTACGAAAAGCCGCTGCTGAACGAGGAGGCCCGGCGGGACAGCCGGGCCGACCGCAGCCTGCTGAACATGCAGGACATCTGGGACTTTGCCGAGACCGCCGACCTGCGGGACGTGGCAGACCTGCTGGAACGGCAGATCCGCTACAACAACGCCATTGCAGAAGAGGGCCTGCTGGGCGACTACGGTGCCAACATCGGGCGGGTGCTGCTGACCACTTACGGCAACGATGTCTCCAACCGCGCAAAAGCCAAGGCCGCCGCCGGCTCCGATGCCCGCATGAACGGCTGCGAGCTGCCGGTCATCATCAACTCCGGCAGCGGCAATCAGGGCATCACCTGCTCGGTGCCCCTCATCGAGTACGCCAAGGAGCTGCACAGCGGCAAGGAAAAGCTTTACCGTGCCCTCATCATTTCCAATCTGGTGGCCATCCACGAAAAGACCGGCATCGGCACCCTGTCTGCCTACTGCGGCGCGGTCAGCGCGGGTGCGGGTGCAGGCGCAGGCATCGTGTACCTGTGCGGCGACGGCTATCAGGCTGCCATCCACACGGTGGTCAACGCCCTTGCCATCGTGTCCGGCATCGTGTGCGACGGCGCAAAGGCCTCCTGCGCGGCAAAGATCGCATCCTCGGTGGACGCGGCCTTGCTTGGCTACAACATGTACAAGTGCAATCAGGAGTTCAAGGGCGGCGATGGCATCGTGATGAAGGACATCGAGACCACCATCAAGGGCATCGGACGTCTGGGCAAGGACGGGATGCGGCAGACCAATGAGGAGATCATCCGGCTGATGATGAGCTGAGCGGCGGAGCCTGCGTCCCAAAAATCATACAAAACCTTCTTTATTTTGTCATAACTCTTCCGTATAATAAGAAGTGGATACTTTGTCACAAGGCCCGAAAGGGCCGGAATATACAGAAT
>OGNL01000899.1_pt1 | contig 10869 bp, 9 predicted proteins | sample 1573471 | NCBI WGS metagenome assembly OGNL01 (sample SAMEA2582001, study PRJEB24529) | metagenome | biome: Human gut stool | place: China | collected 2011 | reverse complement strand
TTTTACAAGCTCGTCTACCGTTTCTTCTTTTCCTGCACGGATATCATCTGTGACACAAGTCTTGATGTGATTGGCAAGCAGCACTTTATTAAAGCTGTTCAGCGCCGCATTGGCCGCCGCCACCTGAATCAGAATATCCGGACAATACGCATCCTTTTCAACCATGCCTTTAATTCCACGAATCTGACCCTCTATTCTGTTTAAACGATTAATTAAATCCCGGTACTCTTTTTCAGAGCGTTCCTTATGCTTATGGCAACAGCACATTTCTTCTTCCTGCATATTTTCTCCATTTCTACTACAATATATTTGAACTTTATTTTTAATCACATATTATACCCCTGTGGGGTATATGTCAAGTTCATTTTAAAAAAACGCAGAAGTGACAGTTTTCTTGCGTACTATCACTTCTGCGGCTTCTATGTTTTTTATTTTTACAAACTTTTTATTTAGTTGGTGTTCCATTCTTCAATCACGCAGGTGTGATGCTTCTTTTCCTTTCTTTCAGCATCGTAATTAATACCGACCAGTAAAATTTTATCACTATACCCTGTCAATGCCCCGTGATATCTGTTTTCTTTAATCTGCGCAATTGCAGAATCGGCAGATTTGTTGTGCTTTAACTCCACGACCATTGCCGGTCTGTGTCCGGCATTGGCTCTCGGAATAAACACAAAATCCGCAAAGCCTTTCCCTGCCGGCATTTCCCGCACAATGTTGTAATACGCCGGTGCCGTAAAATATGCCATGGTAAGCACACAGCTTAATGAATTTTCATCGTTATATTTAAGGACTGACGTGTAAGTGTCGTGGGCAAGTTCTACGAGTTCTGCCACCTTCTCACTGTCCCCTTTTATCGTTGCCAGCAGTAACCGGTCACACTTTGCAATGGATTCTGCCACCTCTTTCCAGCTTCCGGTACTCAATGCCGCCTGATAAGCTTTCTTTACTTCATAATTCGGTATATAAGCACTTTCTTCTTCCCTGTCATAGCCCAGATATCCTAAATGAATCAATGCCGTCAGTGCTTCGTCCTTTGATGAAACCGTAAAAAGGTCATTTTGGAAGGTTTCGGTATTGACATAAACCTTTCCCCCGGAAAGCATCGTCATCACATCGTCTTTTAAGCCTGCATAATTCATTGTAATAAATGTATTAATAGACGCAAATGAAGACGTGTTTTTCCAGTATGAATCAAAGTCCTGCTGTGCCAGTGCCATGGACACCGAATTCGGATTGTACATATGCATTCCGTCAATCAGATAGCCGTTGTACCATGCTTTCATGCTTTCAAAATCCATGTCAAACCTTTCACAAAGCACTTTCACTTCATCTTCCGTAAATCCATAATACTGCGTAATCGGCTTTGATTTTAACATCGTATATTCGCTGAAATTATTCAGCGCCGATTCGTCTTTAATTTTCTTAATCGGAAGGATTCCCGTAATGTATGCTAGTGCCAGAAATGCTTTGGATTCTTCCGACTTAAACAAGGAATGAAGAAACTGCAGATATTGGTGAACCAGTTCCGTATCCTCGCTGTTTCGGATAACGCAGTCCCACTCGTCAATGATGACGACAAACGGGGTCTTCGTCTTTTGATATATCATCATTAAATTATAGCTTAAACTGTCTTCGTAATTTAATTCATCTCCAAAAACATGTTTGAAATCCTTATAAATGTATTCCACGATTTTTTCAGTAATATTTTCCTTGTAAGAATCCCAAAAAGTTGAAATATACAGATGTATCACATTGTACCGGTTCATATATTTCTTATAATCCGGATTCTGAGCGATCTTGGTATCTTCAAAAAGCTTTTCCGAATCGCTTCCAAGGCTGTAATACGCATCGATCATACCCGCCGCGTGGGATTTGCCGAACCGTCTGGCATGGCTGACGGCAAGACAGTTCCTTGGCGTTCCAATCAGCTCATTCAGATCATTTAACAGCCCGGTTTTATCCACGTATATTTTATAATTTTTATCTTTCGCAAAACTTTCATTCCCCGGATTAAAATATACGCCCATTTACAATGTCACCCCTTTCCATTATATTTTACTTTATTACCGTTTTTTATTTGTTAATTAATATTTTAACATATTTTCATTTACAGGTCTATGAACATTCCCGAAACCTATTAAAAATTTCCCAAAAAAAATTGACAAATTCATTTTTTATGCTATGATAACAGACAGAGTGTTCGTCAGCAAGACCGCACGAAGGGGTACACCACCGCGGGTGTAGCTTTCCTTTCGTGCGGTCTTTTTTTATTTTATAACAAGACTTTTACCCGGATATGCCGGACACATCAGCGGGTTATCAAATCTACAGACAGGAGGGTTTTCCATGATTCAGATTAACGGAAACGAAGCCATGCAGGCAGACGGCATGAGCATTGCAGATTATCTGCTGTCCGAAGGATATGTGCTGTCCCACATTGCCGTTGAACGCAATGAAGTGATTGTCAGCAAAAAAGATTATGCCGATACACGGATTCAGGACGGCGATGTTATCGAAATCGTGCAGTTTATGGGCGGCGGCTGATAAACATTTTCACAACACGGCTAAATTCTAAATTAAAACAGAGCAGTCAGACTGCTCGGAAACGGAGAAAAATTATGATTGAAAATGATACATTTACATTGGGAGGACATACCTTTTCTTCCCGCTTTATCTTAGGTTCCGGTAAATACAATCTGGATTTAATCCGCGCAGCCGTATCCGATGCCGGTGCGCAGATTATCACGCTGGCTGTCAGACGTGCCAATACCAAAGACAGCGAAAATATTCTGGACTATATCCCGGAGGGTGTCACACTGCTTCCGAATACGTCCGGTGCCAGAAATGCCGACGAGGCTGTCCGCATTGCGCGCCTTGCACGGGAAATGGGCTGCGGTGATTTTGTCAAAATCGAAATTATGCACGACTCTAAATACCTGCTTCCTGACAACTACGAAACGATTAAGGCAACTGAAATTCTTGCAAAGGAAGGCTTTATCGTTATGCCGTATATGTACCCTGACTTAAATGCCGCCAGAGATTTAGTCAATGCAGGCGCCGCTTCCATCATGCCGCTTGCCTCTCCGATTGGCTCTAATAAGGGACTTGCAACCAAAGAATTTATTCAGATTTTAATTGATGAAATTGACCTCCCGGTTATCGTGGATGCCGGTATCGGAAAGCCTTCACAGGCATGTGAAGCTATGGAAATGGGTGCCGCCGCTATCATGGCAAATACCGCGATTGCAACTGCCGGAAATATTCCTGAAATGGCAAAAGCTTTCGGTCTTGCAATTGAAGCCGGACGGCGTGCCTACCTTTCCGGTCTTGGACGTGTATTAAATAAAGGCGGCGAAGCTTCCGACCCGCTGACCGGATTTTTACATAACTAATTTTTAGAAAAGAGGTCTTATTTTATGGACACCAATCAAAAGGAAAATGATTTTATTATTCAGAACGGCAAATTAAGTCCTGCCGCTTTAAAACGAAAAACAGAACTGGAAAATAATCCGGCTTCCCGTACAGACCACATGGCATATCTGCCGGACATGGAGCAGATTTCCTCCGATAACCGTGATAAGGTGCTTGCTGCCATGAACGCTTATGAGCCGGACAAATACACGGCGCGCGATGTCTTAGCTGCACTTTCCCACGACCGCTGCAGTATTGAGGACTTTAAGGCACTGCTCTCCCCTGCCGCAGAACCGTTTCTGGAAAAAATGGCACAGCGCGCCGAGCGTGAAACGCGTAACCACTTCGGTAATTCTACCTACATTTTCACACCGCTGTATATTGCAAATTACTGTGAAAATTACTGTGTTTACTGCGGTTTTAACTGCTATAACGATATTCACAGAAAACAGCTTTCCATGGAAGAAATTGAGCATGAAATGAAGGTTATCGCCGATTCCGGCATTGAAGAAATTCTGATGCTGACGGGCGAGAGCAAATCAAAGAGCAGCATTACCTATATCGGCGATGCCTGCCGTCTTGCCAAAAAATATTTCAGAAATGTGGGTCTTGAAATTTATCCGTGCAATACAAAGGATTACGCTTATCTGCATGAATGTGGTGCAGACTATGTGACTGTTTTTCAGGAAACTTATAATGCCGACAAATATGAAACGCTTCATCTCATGGGACACAAACGTGTCTTCCCATACCGTTTTGAAGCACAGGAGCGTGCTTTAATGGGCGGTATGCGCGGTGTCGGATTTTCCGCTCTGTTAGGTCTGTCTGACTTCCGTAAGGATGCGCTTGCCACGGCACTGCACGTATATTATCTCCAGCGCAAATATCCGCATGCGGAAATGTCTTTGTCGTGTCCGCGGTTACGACCGATTATTAATAATGAAAAAATTAATCCGCTGGATGTACATGAAAAACAGCTCTGTCAGGTTTTATGTGCATACCGCATTTTTCTGCCATATGCCGGAATTACCGTATCATCAAGGGAATCCGCTTCTTTTAGAAACGGTATTATTAAGATTGCCTGCACCAAGGTATCTGCCGGTGTCAGCACCGGTATCGGCGATCATGAAGCCAAATATGAAGGCAGTGAAGAAAAAGACTGCGGTGACGAGCAATTTGAAATTGCCGACACCCGCAGCTTAAAACAAATGTATGACGATATTAAACAGCAGGGTTTGTGGCCGGTCTTAAATGATTATCTGTATGTGTAGTATCTACGGATACACCGGTACTTTCCGACAGGAAAGCATTTTTCCAATCTTCCTGTATATCATCTGTTTCGTCTGCCGGTTCGGCAGACGAAACTTTTTTAGTCTGTTTTTTCTTTTCGGCATCTTCCTTTGTTTCGGGAAGTTCCTGATAATCCGATGTTTTCTTAAACTCCTTTAAAACATCATCATATGCGGCATACAGCATCTGCTTTGCCGGGTCATCATCACTGATATGAAACATCGCTTCACTGTAAACGTCCTGCACTTCCTCTTTTGAATGACAGTGCTTGATTTGCTCCTCCAGTGCCTGCCGCTGAATCTGCACCCGCTCCACATACGGATACAATGCCGGATAATGAATTTTGATATAACGCATTTCCTCAGCCGACAGCTTCTTGCCGGAATACACTTTATTCATTACTTTTCTGTCATAAGAGCTTTTTTGTGCATCTGTCATGCCCGAAGTCGGATCTAGCATATCCTTAATTTTTTCTGTTATCGCACTGACCTGTTCATAAGCACATTTTTTTAACTGCAAACCGGCAACCCATCTGGCACTTTCCGCATCCGTAACTCCGGTCTGTCCTGTGGAAACGGTCGTCTTTTTCTTTGTTCCTGCGCTTTCTCCGGTACTTTCTACACCTGACACCTCTGTATTCTGTGTATTTTGTGCCTTATTTTCTGTCTGCATCTGCACGTTGGTTTCCTGTGTATCGGTGTTTAAAACTTTAAACTGTACTGTCTGCATGGCTTTCTCCTCTTTTTTGTAAACTGCTGTTTCTGATTCTCACTTTTATATAAAAAGTATCGGCGGAAATGACGATTTTCTTGAGTTTTTACGGCAAAAGCCTTATACTTTGAAAAAACAGCTTACACAGCAGAATGGAGTTTTTTATGGATACTCAGATTCAACAAACCTTTGAACAGTTAAAACAGACCATTTCCGTTTCCACTTCCCCGTTCCATACCGCAAAAGAAGCCATGCGCAGGCTTAATGAAGCTGGCTTTGTAACACTGGACTGGGACAGCACATGGGAACTGGTTCCGGGCGGAAAATATGCCGTCTGCCCGTTTGGCACAACGGTTTTCGGCTTTCAAATCGGCACAGACCTTTCCGATACCCCGGTATGGAAGCTTTCCTCTTCACATATTGACAATCCGGGATTTCGTATCAAATACAATCCTGTCGTTTCCTCTAAAAACGGCTGCCGCTTAAATACAGAAGTTTACGGCGGTGCAATTTACAGTACATGGCTTGACCGTCCACTCTCAATTGCCGGACGGATTGCGTTAAAAAATCCACAATCTGCACACCCGCGCCTGAAACTGGTGGATTTTAAACGTCCTGTGGCAGTTTTGCCAAATCTTGCCATTCATTTAAACCGTGCCATGAATGACGGTGTCGCCCTCAATGCACAGACCGATTTGCTTCCAATCTGCGGCATGGACGAACACATGGACACCGATACATTTCTTCAGATTCTTGCCAATGAAACCGGCGAAAAACCGGAAGATATTTTATGCTTTGATTTGTCCGTGTACCACTATGCGGAACCGGTGCGCACCGGATTTTCCGGCGATATGTTTATGGCACCGCGCATTGACAACATTTCTTCGGTGCAGGCATGCCTGACCGGACTGATTGAAGCTAATCCGTCAGACGGTATTTCCGTGGGGGGTCGGTTTGACCATGAAGAAATCGGAAGCCGCAGTAAAAACGGTGCCAACGGCAATCTCCTTTCCTATACTTTGGAGCGTATCTGCAATGCCCTTAATATTTCAAGAGAAAACTTTTTGCAAAGCCTTGTACACAGTTATTATCTTTCTTTGGACGTTGCGCACGCGATACACCCGGCGCACCCTGAAAAATCGGATATTACATCTGCCATGCCGTTAAACCGCGGCTTTGCCATTAAGGCTTCCGCAAAACACGCATATTGCAGTGATGACGATATGACCGGCGTGATTTTACAGCTTGCCGCCCGTCATCATATTGCCTGCCAGCAAAATCATATGCGCAATGACTATCCGGGCGGTAGTACCGTCGGTCCAATGGTCGCCGCAAATCTCCCGATGTGCAGTGCCGATATCGGTATTCCAATTTATGCAATGCACTCTGCCATGGAAACTGCGGGAATGAAAGACCAGTATGACTTAGAAGCTTTTATGAAAGCATTTTATAAGGAATTGTAATGATTATAATTTACTTTTTGATATGTTTTGGGACTTTCTACATGATAATAAAACACTGTTATCGCAAAAGCAATTACAAAATGTCTTTGCGGTAACAGTCTTTATCTTATTATTTATCATATCATTTATAATATTATTCACGATGACAGACTGTCATCGTAGATAAAAGATTTAAAATATAAAATTTACACAGGAAGAATAAACCTTTTTCCGTCTATATCCGATACTTTTAACGTGACGTCATACACTTTTTGTATGAGTTCACCCGTAAGTATCTGCTGGGGACTTCCCTGCGCAATACATTTTCCGGCTTTTAACGCAACAATTTCATCGCTGTAATACAACGACTGATTGACATCATGAAGAACCATAATAATCGTAAATCCATATTCTTCATTTAACCTGCGAATCAACCGCAGAATCTGAAGCTGATAGCGGATATCCAGATACGTTGTCGGCTCGTCCAACAGCAGAACCTTTGCATCCTGCGCCAGTGCCATTGCAATCCACACACGCTGTTTCTGTCCGCCGGAAAGCTGACTGACCGTCTTATCCTTGTGCTTTGTGGTATTGGTAATTTCAAGCGCCCATTCAATCCGCTCCATATCCTTTGCTTTGTCAAACGGAACGCCCATTTTGTGATACGGAATCCGTCCGTAAGATACCAGCTTTTCCACAGTTAAATCCGGCGGCGCCGTATTATACTGATGTACCACGGCAACCGACTGTGCAAACTGCTTCTGCCGGATTTGTGCAATATCCTCTCCCTGTAATAAAATCTTTCCACCTGCCGGTTTTAAATTTTTCGTCATCAACTGGAGCAGCGTGGATTTTCCACAGCCGTTTGGTCCAATCATCGTTGTGACAATGCCTTCATGAAATGACAGATTCAGGTTGTTAAGCACCTCATGCTTATCATAGGCAAATGACAGATTTTCTATTTCAAATACGTTCTTTTTCTCTTTATTATTTTGCATATCCCTGCTTTGACCTCCTAAGCAACAAGATAAAAAACGGTCCGCCCACAACAGACATAATCACGGAAGCACTGATTTCATACGGTGCGGTAATCGTTCTTCCGACTGTATCCGCAAGAAGCAGTACGACCGCACCAAGCAGGGCTGAATACGGCACGAGCGTTTTGTGGCTGCTGCCCACCAGCAGTCTTGCAATATGCGGAACAATTAACCCCAAAAAGCTGATTGCCCCGATAACGGCTGTTGAAATCGCGGCAAGCAGTACCGCAATCACGGAAATCACCATACGGCTTTTTGCCACGGATACGCCGATAGAACGCGCCGTCTTATCCTCTAATGCCAGCAAATCGCACTGTCCCGAAACAACCACTGCGGCAATCAGTCCAACCACCACATAGCCGATTAACGTTTTAAAATCTGTCCACGTTTTCATCGTGATATTAGCATTGACAATGCTTGCCGCTCCGGAATAACTGCTGCCCGTGCCTGAATTAAATGCACTCATCAGTCCCGTAAACATTGCATTGACCGCCACACCGACTAAGATAATGCGAAGCGGCGATAAACCGTCCTTCCACGACAGCGCATATACCAGAAAAAATGCGGCAAGACCGCCTAAAAATGCCGCCGCCGGTGTGAAAAAGTACAATGACGGACAAAATGCCGTAAGCAGTACTGCCGTAAGGCTCGCACCCGAACTGACACCGATAATACCGGGGTCTGCCAGCGGATTTTTCATGACTGCCTGCAAAAGCACACCGGATACTGCTGTTGCCGCGCCGCCCGCCATTGCAATAAAGATTCTCGGAAAACGCAAATCATAAATCGTTGCGACATTTTCATCATACGCGACAAACAGCCCGCTAAATAACTGTTTTGCCGACACCTTCAGACTTCCCGTATTTGCCGCCCACAAAAACAAAAGCAAGAGTACTCCTGCCGTCAAAATATAAGACAACACTATTTTTTTCTTTTCCATTTTTTTCTCTACTTTCCGCTGTATTTCCAGCATTTTAAAATAACAGTGTAAATATTGCCGTACTCTCCGGCATGTGCATAATCCCCACGGAGCAGGTCATTTTCAGACACACACTTCCGTGAAAAATCCTGCCGGAATCGCTTCCGATATTGACAAATTCAAGCACACTTGCCGGAAATGAAATCAAATCGCCGTTTCGCTGTGCTTCACAAAATTTTGACCCGTCAAAATATTTCAGACATTTAATCTTTCCGCTCATTTTTCTGCCCGTCATCGCGGAATATTTCTCGACCCGCTGTGCCTTTAACAAAATCATGCCCCTGCCGTCCGTGACCGACAGCGTACAGGGATGTATAAAGCCTTCGTTGGACATGGAAATGTTGCTGCCGTTTTTCACGGTTTCCCTGTATATAATAAACGGAAGCAGATATTGACCGTCCCGCAGTCCGTTGCACAAAATCGTGCCGTCAAACCGTTCATATGTACGAAGCAGATGCTTCATGCGGTACTGTTCTTCCATACTGCGAATCACTTCAAAAGTTTCATCCGAGCAGTACATAGATAAATACAGTGCGTCATTACATGCCTGCGCCTCTGTCACGCCTTCATAAATCAGATGATTTGTTGCAATGTCCATCCGCTCCGCGTATTTACGCGCCGTCTGTTCACCCAGCTTTTCAAGCCGCGGATGTCTTGAATCCGTGCGATTCAAATAACCGTCCTTCTCCAGCGCCGTAAATACCCGGCTCACCGTATATTTTTCTACACCGAGTGTCTTAGACAGATTGGTTACATTGCAGTTTTCCGGTGACATTTTTAATAAACTGACTAAGATTCGTATTTTTAAAAATTCTATCGAATCCAGCTTTCCCACTTCCCCTCTGATTGATTATTTGCGAATTTACTTATTGGCTAATTTGTTGATTCATTCATTTGTTCATTGGTTGATTCACTTACTTGCTGTTTAGTGTTATTGCAACGTAAATGAAAAGTCACCAAAATAGCTTGCTGTTTAGTGTTCGTTGTTGTTTTCTGCGTATCGCTTGCTTGCGTCTTGTTTGCCTTCGCTACTTTCTGTTAGTTATTACTAATCCATGAACAAAAAAATAGAATTCCCGATTCGGGAATTTCTGTCTTTGGAATAAGGGTTAGCTCTAGCTAACTTCTATAGTATAAATGTCTGCATTTCAACTGTCAATGCAGCTTTTGAGAACTTTTCTCATTTTCTGTTATGTAAAACAAAAACTGCCGCATAAACGCTTGTTTTAGTCCTCGACGACATTTACAACGCTTTATACGGCAGTTTGTTTCTATCTCTGATTGTTTTTACTCTGCAATTTTCTTATCTGTTTCCAGAATGTGATGTACCAGCCAGTCTGTTAAGAATGTAAGCACTTCCTGAATGACTTCTTCAGAATTTTCATCTAAATGCTCTAAATCCAGTTCATCTAACTTCTGGCAGAACTGGTCGTGCTGTACCTTCTGCATGAACATTCCCTTGTAATTAATGCTTTTCATATATTCTTCTTCATGCTGGAAATGTATCTTGGTATAATCTCTCAGTTCATTTAAAATCTTAGCGATATGGTCATATTTGTCCGGTATAAATTCATTTTTATATAACTCATACGCTTCATCTGCGATTTCAAAAAGCTTCTTATGCTCCTCGTCAATCTGGGCAATTCCTGTATAATATTCCGGTTTCATCTCGTACATTATCTTTTCCTCCAATTCCAGCGGCTGTCAGGCTATTGATGTATTTTTACATTTATACAGCCCATCTTTACCTGCCTCTTAATGTTTTTATTACAATAACATAAATAGCCGGTGATGTCGAATGGTTTTTGTAAAAATAGAGGGTATGTTGTTTTTTATTGTTACATTTCATCAAATAGTGTTTTATTCCTTATGTTTTGGACGTTCGTGGCTTTTAATACATCTCATGTTAAAGTTAATCTAACTAACAACATCATAAAACAACATAACCCCGTAAGTTTCAATACATCCCATGTTAAAGTTAATCAATGTGACGGAC
>OGNL01000885.1_pt1 | contig 11030 bp, 7 predicted proteins | sample 1573471 | NCBI WGS metagenome assembly OGNL01 (sample SAMEA2582001, study PRJEB24529) | metagenome | biome: Human gut stool | place: China | collected 2011 | reverse complement strand
CGTAGGTGGCGGTTCTGTTATCGACGGCACCAAGCTGATTGCCGCCGGACTGAAATACGAAGGCGACGCCTGGGATCTGGTACTTAAAGGAGCCTCTTATGACTGCGTTCCTCTCGGCACAGTGCTGACTCTGCCGGCTACCGGTTCGGAGATGAACAACGGTGCCGTCATCTCACGCAAGGAAACCAAGGAAAAATATGCCTTCTACAGCAACTATCCGGTATTCTCCATCCTTGATCCGGAAGTAACTTTCAGCCTGCCGGTACATCAGGTGGCCTGCGGACTGGCCGACACCTTCGTTCACGTTATGGAACAGTATCTCACCAAATGCGGACAGTCACGCATCATGGACCGCTGGGCCGAAGGTATCTTGCAGACCCTGATTGAGATTGCTCCCAAAATCAAGGAGAACCAGATGGATTACGACCTGATGGCAGACTTCATGATGTCGGCCACTATGGGCCTCAACGGATTTATCGCCATGGGTGTAGAGCAGGATTGGGCCACTCACATGATCGGCCACGAACTGACTGCCCTGCACGGCATCACTCACGGGGAGACGCTGGCTATGGTATTGCCGGGTACTATGGATGTGCTGCGCGAACAGAAAGGTGACAAGATACTCCAGTTCGGAACCCGCGTAATGGGTATCAACTCCGGTATCCGCGATGCCCGCATCACCGAGATTATCCGCAAAACCGAGGAGTTCTTCCGCTCTCTGGGCTTGCGCACCCGTCTGAGCGAAGCCGGAGTAACGATGGAGACCATCGACGAAATCGAGCGTCGCTTCAACGAGCGTAACGTTCACTTCGGTGAGGACGGTCTGGTGGACGGTGCTACTGCCCGCAAGATCCTGCTCCGCGTATTCGAATAATATCGGGAAAGCAACGGAGACATCCTCCCAAAAAACTTTTGCTCTCCTGATCGTAAATGATTAACATCACGTTGATAATAAATTATCATTGGGAAGATAATAGATTACCATCGGGGAGATAAAAACAAAAAAAGCCAAGGGCCGCCGCATTTCTCTACAAAAGATTTTGCGGCGGCCCTTGCCCTTTGTTTATCCGAACCTTGTCATCAGATCAACACCCGACGGCGCAGCTGCGACAGGGTTACTTGGGAAATACCTAAATAAGAAGCAATATATCCTAGATTCACACGCTGAAACAATTGGGGATTCTTTTTCAGCAGTTCTACATAACGCTCTTCGGCCGAATGATACAATAAAGAAATCAGCCGGTGCACACTGCCGATGTGCGCATCCTGATGCAGGCAACGCGACCAGTTGGCCACCTCCAGATTCCGCGTATATAATTCTTCGAGCCAGGCAATCGGCACGGCATAAATCAAAGAAGGTTCAAGCACCTGAACCGTTTCTGTTTCATAGCCCTCCAGAACACCATAAAAACTGGGCGAAGAGAAAGTGATGTCTCCCTCCATGCTGAACCAGGAAGTAACTTCATGCCCGTCGATGATGCTGTACGACCGCGTAATGCCCTGCTCTATCAGATAGAAATAAGGGTCTTTCGCCGCCGTAGAGGTGAGAATCTCACGCTTGGCATAACGACGCGGAACTGCATACAAAAGCAACTCCTCGATGGAGGAGTCGCTCATGTTGTTCTTCTTCAGGGAAGCGATAATATGGTCCATTCCCAATTGTTCTTTCATCAGAAAATGCTTATTTAATGCGAATCATTTCAACAGGCTGTTCCGTAACCTGATCCAGCGGATAGGCCTGGAACTTCACCTTCTGGAAATTAATGGTTTTCAAATCAATGCACCGTATGGCCGAATTCCAGGCCGTGCGGTAGTAAATGCGCAAGGCCTCCAGATCGGTTGCTGTGGTCCACTGGGTGGCACTGGGCAGTCCTTCGGGCAGATGTTCCGTACCGGAATGCTCGATTCCGATTGGAATATCAAAGTTGTTCATAATCTGGAAAGCCTGCAGCACAGCGGCGTGTGTGGTTTCCTGCAGCGGAGCCGTGGCCTGATAGAAGGCAGCCCGCACAAAGCGCGACGGCGGTGTGACATCACCCGGCAATCCCAATTGGGCGCTGCCCGCACCAAAGGAATTCAGGGTGAGTGTGCCCAGCTTGTTCTGCGGTGCCGTACCCGGAAGCAGGTTCACATAATTATTCAGGTTTGTACACTGCCAGTCGAATCCCGGCGAATTGGTCAGCACTCCGATTTCGTTCTCATACAGTCGGATTTCTCCTCCGTTCACAATCTCCAGCACCACCTGACGGCCGCTCTTGTCGGCAATGCGCCAGTGAACGGTAGAGGCCCGCGGATCAATGGAAGTCACCCGCACAGTAGGCAAAGCCTGCTTTACCTCATCCACTGTGGCAAAGGAAGACAGCATCCACGATACCAGCTGAAAATCAGAAATCGTGATGTCGTTCTTGGCCGGATCATAAGCCGGATAACCTCCGTAACCCGGGAAATAGAACAGACCGGCCGACAGACCGCATTCGTTGATCCCCTCGGTCACAAACTCTTTCTGTTCCACACTCAGGCCCACATAGCCATAACGAGCCTTAAAGCGCATGCCCTGCACTCCGTTCGGAGTGTATGACTGCTGTTCATAACCGCGCGGCACCACCACATACTGGCTGTTGAGCAAGCTTCCGCCCCACTCTATGGTGCGCGAAAGAACGGTTGCTCCCGTCTTGGTTTTCAATGTAATACCGGTACAGGCCTGCGACTCCATCGTCGGAAAGAAGGCCATCAGGGCCATCAGGCCCAGAGCTTTCAAAAAACTTTTTCTCATTTTTTCATAATTTGGGTTAGTACGTAAAATTAAGAGCATCGGCAAAGCTGATGCTCTTATGCGAATATACACATTTCGCGATTGACTCCCAAATAATTAAACCGATATTATAGAAAAAAGGAAGGTCAGCGTTCCCATCCTCCGCCCAAAGCCTTGTAGAGCTGTACCAGTGCCAGCTGCTTGCCCAAAACGGCATCGCTCATGCTCAGCTGGGCATCGAAATATCCACGCTGGGCATCCAGCACATCCAGATAACTGATGTAGCCGTTCAGATACTGCAGATTGGCCAATTTGTTGTTGCTGTAGGCAGCCTCTTCGAGTTTCTTGCGCGAAGCGAATACCTCCTTGCTCTTATTGAAACCGATCAGGGCATTACGCACTTCCTTAAAGGCAATGATGACCTGCTTTTCGTATTGGTACACCTGCTGCTCATAAACCGCTTTCTTGGCTTTGAGCTGCGCCCGGTTGCGCCCCATGGCAAAGATAGGCGTCAGCAGATTGGCACTCAGGAAATGGGCCGGCGAACGGAAGAAATCTTTCAGTTCACCACTCTCCACTCCAAACTGGGCCGTCAGTGTCAAACGGGGAAACAGGTTCGTAAAGGCCACTCCGACATCGGCATTGGCCGCCATCAAGGCTTTCTCGGCTGCCCGCACATCAGGGCGGCGCTCCAACAGGGCCGAAGACAAACCGGTAGGGATTTCCTCATTGGCCCATACCTCTACAATATGCTCCAGCTCCACCCGAGGAATCTGATACGGGAAATCGCCGGTGAGCAGTGCTATTTCATTCTCTTTTTCAGAGATGGAACGCTCCAGATCGGGCACCAGAGTGGCCGTACGCGCCAACTCCACCTGTGCCTGCTGATACGAGGTCTCTGAAGTCAAACCGCCCTCGAAACGGATTTTGGCCAGCCGCACACCTTCTTCACGGGCCCGCAAGGTCTGACGCACAATCTTCAAACGGTGGTCCAACGCCACCAGTTCGAAATAGGACTGGGCCATCTGTGCCACCAGACTCACCTGCAATGCATGCTGGTTGTCCATCGCTCCCAACAACTGTGCCCGGCTTTTCTCTACTCCCCAGCGCAGATTTCCCCAAAGGTCAAGTTCCCAGGACAACAGGAAACGGGCCATATTCTTGGGTGTGGACTTATAATGATCGCCTCCATAGTTCTTGGCATCTTTCTCGGCATAGATTTTTCCATCCAACTGCGGAAAGAGTTTACTCAGGTCTACACGCTTCAGCGCTGCCAGCTCCTTGATCTTGGCCTGCGCCGTGAGCATATCCTTGTTCTCTTCCAGAGTTTTGCGGATCAATCCTTGCAGAATGGTGTCTCCATACACCTCCCACCACTGCATGTCGGCAAAGGACGTTGTGTCGGCAGCAGCTACCGTATCGGTCTTCAGCTCCGGCAGCTTCATTTCGGGGCGTACATATTCCTTGCCCAGCTTGCACGAAGCCAGCAGCACCGCCGCCAAACAGCAAACTATATATGTACTTATCTTATAGGACTTCATGACTTCTTGAACTTTAATGTGAGTTTATTTTTCATTTTGTTGATGTAAACAAAGAAGAAAGGTACCAGCAGAATACCAATCACCACGGCCACAATCATTCCGAAGAACACTCCGGTACCGATGGCACGACGGCTGGCCGATCCCGGTCCGGCAGCCATTACCATGGGCAGCATACCCAGGATGAATGCCAGAGAGGTCATCAAAATCGGTCGGAAACGAAGGCTGGCAGCATGCAGGGTGGCTTCGATCAGTCCCTTTCCGGCGTCTACCTGCTCCTTGGCGAACTCTACAATCAAAATGGCGTTCTTGGCAGCCAGACCCATCAGCATCACCAGACCAATCTGGAAATAGACATCGTTTTCCAGTCCGCACAGCCATACACCCAGATAGGCTCCCAATGCCGCTACCGGCAGAGAAAGAAGCACGGCCACCGGAATGAGCCAGCTTTCATACAGCGCTGCCAGGAACAGGAACACGAAGACGAACACCAGCGTCAGCACCAGACCGGTCTGTCCGCCGGCCTGCTTCTCCTGATAGGAAAGACCGCTCCATTCCAGACCGATATTCTCGGGCAGATGCTTCTGGGCAATCTCTTCCAGAATGGCCATAGCCTGACCGGTGGAGTATCCTTTCGCCGCCTCACCGCGAATTACGGATGAAGTAAACATGTTGAAGCGCTTGATGCTTCCCGGACCAGTCGTATAGGTGGCATCGCCAAACGAGGTCAGCGGAATCATGGCATTGTTCTCACCGCGCACAAAGAACAGATTGATGTTTTCCTTGTGCTCCCGATAAGGAGCCTCAGCCTGAATATATACCTTATAAACTCGATTGAACATATTGAAGTCGTTCACATACAGCGAACCGGTATAAGCCTTCATGGTCGAGAATACATCTGCCAACGGCACTCCCGAGAATTTCACCTTGTCACGGTCCACATCGAAATACAACTGTGGAATCTCTGCCTGAAGTGAAGAAGACAAACCGGTCAGCTCCTTACGCTGTGACGCATAGTGCATCAGTGTGTCTACAGCCTGTACCAGTGTCTCGAACGAAGCGTCGCCACGCGCCTCCAGCTGCATTTCAAAACCTCCGGAAGCACCGAGTCCCGGAATAACAGGCGGCGTGGAAAGATAGACCTTACACTCGGGATAAGTGGAAAGTTCCCGACGGATATTGGCCATGATGTCTTCGATCGTTTCGTCTTCGCGCTCCTGCCACGGTTTCAGAATCACCGTCAACTCGCTGCGGCTCTGGTTGGTTCCCACACGGGGACTGCTACCGGTGACATTCTGCACATAGGCTACCGACGGCTGTTTCATGATGAAATCAATAGCCCGGTCGGTCACTTTACGGGTACGCTCCAAAGTAGCTCCTTCGGGCAACTCCAGCTCTACCTTGAAGTAACCCTGGTCCTCTACCGGCAGGAAGCTGGTCGGAATCAACTGGTGCAACACCAGAATCAATACTATGGCAGTACCGAAGGAAGCCATCACACGGCGGGGATTGCCGATAAATCCGCGGATACCCCGCTCATAGCTTCGATTACCGATACCGAGCCAGTGGTTGATCTTACGAAATACTATATTCTTTTTCTTTCCGGGAACAGAAGGCTTCAAGATCAGCGAACACATCACCGGACTCAGAGTCAGGGCCACCACCGTTGAGATAATTACGGAAACGGCAATGGTTATGGTAAACTGACGGTAGAGCATTCCCGTGATTCCGGAAAGGAAACTTACCGGAACAAATACGGCAACAAGCACCAATGAAGTGGCAATCAAAGCCCCGCAAAGTCCGTCCATCGCCTTCTTGGTAGCCTCATAGGCACCCAGATGTTCTTCTTCCATGATGCGTTCCACATTCTCCACCACCACGATGGCATCGTCCACCACAATACCGATGGCCAATACGAGTCCCAACAGGGTGAGCATATTCAGCGAGAAGCCGAAAATCAGCATGAAGCCGAAGGTTCCGATCAAGGAAATAGGCACAGCCACAATCGGAATCAAAGTTGCCCGCCAGCTCTGCAAAGAAAGGAACACCACGAAGATCACCAGCACCAAGGCCTCGAACAAGGTTTTATACACTTCGTGAATGGACTCCGAAATGTAAGTGGTCATATCAAACGGCACCTCATAGGAAACTCCCTCGGGGAAGTTCTTACTCAACTCGTCCATGGTCTGCTTCACGCGGTTTGCCACTTCCATGGCATTGGCTCCCGGCAACATATAGATGCCCAGCACTGCCGCATTTCCTCCATTGATACCACTCTCGGTATTATAGGATGAAGCCTCGAGTGATACCCGTGCCACATCGCGCAAACGGATAATCGAACCGTCGGCATTGGCCCGAATCACAATATCTTCAAACTGGCTGACCGTAGACAAACGGCCTTTGGTGGTAATCGGAATGGTGATATCCAGTCCATCCACCGGCTGCTGTCCCAGAACACCGGCAGCCGCCTCACTGTTCTGGTCTTTCAAGGCCGTCTGCAAATCCTTTACAGTCAGCCCGAAATTGGCCAGTTTGTCCGGCTGCACCCAGATCTGCATGGCATAATATCGTCCTCCCACACTGGAAACGCGACCCACTCCGGGAATACGGCGCAGCAGGTCCTGTACATTCAGCGTGGCAAAGTTACTCAGATAAATCTCATCGAATTTCGGATCGGTCGAAGTCAGACAGATGGTCATCAGCTGACTGGCCGCCTGCTTCTCCACAGAAATACCGTTCTGTACCACCTCGGCAGGCAGACGGGATTCGGCCAGCTTCAGACGGTTCTGGATTTCTACGGCAGCCAGATCCGGATCGCTTGATACATCAAAAGTCACCGTTGCCGAGAATCCTCCCGAGTTGGAACTGCTTGACTCCATGTAAAGCATACCCGGAGTACCGTTCAGCTCCTGCTCGATGGGAGTGGCCACAGCTTGCGACACCGTCATGGCACTGGCTCCCGGATAAGAAGCGCTGATTTTTACTACAGGAGGTGTTATCTGTGGATACTGGTCCACTGGGAGCATGGTCAGTCCGATCATACCCACAATGACAATAACTATGGAAACCACCGCCGAAAATACCGGGTGGTCTATAAAGAAGTTTACTTTCATAATTGAGATTCCGGTTTAGTTCTACTTACTTGGTTTGAGAAGTTGCCGCTGCCGGCTGGGCATTCACGGCCTTGGCCGGCTGATTGGTGATCTGTACTTTCATTCCCGGAGACAACTTGTGATAACCCTCAATGACAATCTCTTCACCCGGAGCCAGTCCGCGCTCCACGACCACCTGATTATCCTGCTCCGGCCCCAGTTCGATGAATCGCTTTTCTACCGTCTGATTCTTGCGCACCACATAGATATAAGCACCGCCCTTTTCGATGATGACTGCCTTCATCGGAACCGAAACGGCATCCTCTCTTACATCCAGCAAAAGTTTTACTTTGGTAAACTGTCCCGGCAAAAGTGTGTTTTCGGGGTTCGGCATCTCCGCACGTACCGAGAAGGTTCCGGTGCGCGGATCTACCTGCGGTTCCGCAAAGTCAACCAGTCCTTTATACGGATACTGGGTGTTGTCTGCCAAAGTAATCGTGATATAAGGCTGCCAGGAACGGTTTTCCACCTGACGTCCCAAATTTACATTGCGCTCCTTACTCTTCAGGTAATCCAAAGCCGTCATGCTGAAATCCACCAGTACGGTGTCACTTTTCATCACTGTGGCCAGCTTGGATTTACCACCGGAACCGACCAGAGTTCCCAAATCCACCAGTCGCTCACTGATGTTACCGGAAATCGGCGAACGCACCACCGTATATCCCAATTCCATTTCGGCCTGATCCAGATCGGCCTGACTCATGCTCACCGAAGCTTTTGCACTCTCATACGCCGCTACGGCATTGTCCAAATCCAGTTGGCTGGCTGCATTCTGCTCATAAAGCGGACGGATACGGTTCAGGTCATGCTGCGCCTTGCGCTCCTGAGCCTTGTCCTTGTTCAGCTGGGCACGCGCCTTGTCTACCTTGGCCTTATACTGACGCTGGTCAATCACGAACAACGTCTGCCCCTTCTTCACATGCGTTCCTTCTTCAAACAACATCTGCTCCAGGAATCCTTCTACTCGGGCATGAACCTCGACAAACTGCTGGGCACGGATGCGTCCCACATACTCTCCATACACACAGACATCACGCTTGCCTACCTTCATCACCGACACGATGGCACTCTCCTCACGGATCACTTCCTTGCGGGTGAAGTAATAATAAGCAGCCACTCCGGCGGCTATCAACAGACAGATAAGAGCCAGATTTCTCTTTTTGATAAAAAAATAAGCACGCACATTACGAAACGGGATTTTCATAAGAAACAATGGTTTTGATATTAATATTCTATTTTTACCTCTTTGTGTATTGATCTACGGCAAATCTCATGCCACAGATTCGGACAGAGACAGCAAATGCCGGCTCCGGAAACACATTTCCGGGGTCAACTCCATGCCGCTCAATGCATTAGACATAACCGGCATATTTTTCAGATCCAGATTTATAAAAGGATAAGGTCAAGAAACGGGTTGTGGAAAGTGTGGACAATCTCCACAACCCGTTGGGGTCGCAAAGATACAGCATCACTCCGGTACACACAATAGATGACCGCCGGTTCTAAATGCTTACTATCATCTTTTTCAAAATTTTAAGTACCAACTCTTGTTTTATCCGTAAACAATATCTACCTTTGCCGCACAATTCAGTTTATGACTTATGAGCGCATATAACAATTACATTCACAACCTTTTGTTGAAGCATAGCCGCACTTTGGTATGCTTCATGGCGGTGTGTGCTCATTGGTTTACCGGTTTTTCTTCCTTATAAATAATATACCTTTTTATAAATTCAAGAACCGTACGGACATATCAGCTCGTGCTGTTATGCGTACGCGCGTACCATAGTATATTATTTTAAAGAAGATCATTTTATGTTCAGCATACTTTTATTCATGTTGACGGGAATAGCCTTAGGCTATCGCTTCCGTCGCGTGGTCTTGTTTCATAAGACCGAGAAAACCATCAGCATCACCATTCTGTTCCTTTTATTCTTCTTCGGATTGAATATTGGTTCCAATCAAAGTCTGATTCACAACTTCAGTTCCTTTGGCCTTCAGGCACTGTTACTGGCTGTAGCCGGTCTGGCCGGAAGCCTCATCATGTCGTGGATCACTTACCGGTTATTTTTCAGAAAGGAGGAAGAACATGAAAAATAGTATTTTTGTTCTCTTGGTTCTAGGTATGGGAGTGATTCTGGGGTTAAGTTTTCCCATTCCCGATGCTCTGCTCGACAAAAGTCTGAGTACTTACATCCTTTACGCCCTGATGCTTCAGGTCGGTATCAGTTTGGGATGCAGTGACAGTCTGAAAAAGCTGATTCGCAATTTTGATTTCCGCCTGCTGCTCATCCCTCTCTCAACAATTGTAGGCACCCTGATCTTTTCAGCGGCAGCCAGCCTGATTCTGACGAAATGGACTGCAGCCGACTGTATGGCAGTAGGAAGCGGATTTGCTTACTACTCTCTGTCCTCACTGCTCATTACGCAGCTCAAGGAAGCCAGTGTGGGAATTCAGATCGCCAGTGAATTAGGTACCATAGCCCTGCTGACCAACATTTTCCGAGAGTTGCTCTCACTGGTCGGCGCGCCCTGGTTCCGCAAATATTTCGGTAGTCTGGCACCGGTATCGGCAGCTGGCGTCAATTCCATGGATGTGGTGCTACCAACCATCACCCGCTTTTCGGGTAAGGAAATGATTCCGGTGGCCATTCTGCACGGTATCCTGCTCGACATGAGCGTTCCGTTTTTCGTAACCCTCTTCTGCCAGATGTAACTTACAAGCCTATGCAAAAAAGTTCTTTCTTTTTTCGCATAGGCTCTTTTTTTTATCAATTCGGCTCACCCGTAACAAATTCATACAGAAGCTGTTCTGTTCTTCATTGAAAATAACAAAAAGGAGGATTCTCCTTAACCTAATTTATGGGTTTTTCTTCTAAAAAAAGCCGGGTATCCAAATACCTTTGCAAAAATTACCAAGTTTCGAGAACTAAACCAATTAAAACAGACAAACTAAAACCTTTATGAAAAAATTATTTGTTTTAGGAGGCCTTATTGCGGCTTCCGCAATGCAAGCACAGCCTGTCGGCAAAACCATTTATTATTGGCCTAACGAGCGGGTAACGGAAATCACAAGCGGAACACAGTATTTTATTTATAATGCCGCTTACGACCCTGGCAGCACCCCCAACGACCGCGGCAGCTTTCTGTATGCCAACGGAAACAGCAACTTCGGCACATTGAATCCCAAGCAGTATGCAAATGCATTCACAACATCCAATGCGGCCTATCTGTTCCAGATTTACAAAAAGGCAGGTACAGAAAACGTGTACCAAATCAAGAACTCGTCAAACTCCTGGATTAACTTTACAGGAGCCGCAACAGCGAATGCTGTAGATTTCTACATCAAGCCTTGGGCCACTTCGGATGCTCAAAAAGGAAACCTGCAAGCCAAGATGGACAACGGCACTCTGAGTTCCGACCTGAACAATGCAAAGGTATGGACCGTTACCAATAACAGTTCAAACTCTTCGGCCTGGAACGGAAACGGCGGTTTCACAACGTGGAACACGGCACACCCTTATGCCTTCTATACGGTTGCATCCAAGGAAATCAGTAATCAGACATTAAACAATTACCAGGAAGTGA
>OGNL01000884.1_pt1 | contig 11045 bp, 12 predicted proteins | sample 1573471 | NCBI WGS metagenome assembly OGNL01 (sample SAMEA2582001, study PRJEB24529) | metagenome | biome: Human gut stool | place: China | collected 2011 | reverse complement strand
GACGGTGATGGCGAAGCCGAGCAGATTTTTGTGGTTTATGCCGGATATGCCGAGAGCAACGGTGCTCCGGCCAATACCGTCTGGCCGCATCAGTCTTATGTGCAGGAGCGCGACGGTTCCAATCTGATCATTGATGGTACGGTAGTCGGTAAGTATGCTTGCAGCAGCGAGCTGACCGGAACACGGGGGACCGTTCTTTCCGGTATCGGTACAATGTGCCATGAGTTTTCTCACTGCTTCGGACTCCCGGATTTCTACGATACCTATGGCACAAACTTCGGTATGGATGTCTGGAGCCTGATGGACTACGGATGTTATAATAATAATGGAAATACCCCGATTGGCTATACGGCCTACGAACGTATGGTGTGCGGATGGCTCGACCCCGTGGTGCTGACCGAGGCAACTGCCGTCAGACAGATGCCGATCCTGTCCGACGAGCCGGTGGCCTATGCTCTGATGAACGATGCCAACGAGAGTGAGTACTATCTTCTGGAAAACCGTCAGCAGAAAGGCTGGGATACCTATATGCCCGGACACGGTATGATGGTGGTTCACGTGGATTACGATGCGCGCGTATGGGGCATGAATACCGTTAATACCAGAGCCAGCCGGCAGCGCATGAGCCTTATTCCGGCTGACAACAGTTTGAAGACCGGGAGCTCCAGTTATGCCGGTGACCTGTTCCCCGGCACGTCGCAAGTAACGGAACTTACTGACACGAGTGTTCCCCGTGCTTTGCTGCATACTCCGAACAAGAGCGGATTGGGACTAATGTCAAAACCGATCTATAATATAAAGGAAGAAAACGGACTGATCAGTTTTGATTTCCTGGAGAAGAACTCTACCTCCGTGCGTACGGCACTTCAGGAAGAAGCCGTGAAAGGACCGTGGACCGTTTACCGGACAGATGGTACCAAGGTGGGCATGGTTACGACCCGAGAAGAAGCCGATCAGCTTCCGTCAGGTGTTTATCTGCTTCGTAGCGGAAAGGAAGTCCGCAAGGTACTGATTCATTAAAGGAATTCAAATCAGCCTGTTTGCTGCCGTGCAAAGACAGAATGCCCAGAGTTTTTATATACATAGGTAGAAAACAAAAAAAACAGTGCGATTCGCTTCGCACTGTTTTTTATATATGAATGGAATGTGTTTAGAGAACACCCTGAGCCATCATAGCTTTGGCAACCTTCATGAAACCTGCCACGTTGGCACCCTTCACGTAGTTTACATATCCGTCTGGCTGAGTTCCGTACTTCACGCAAGCCTCGTGGATGCTCTTCATGATGCCGTGCAGACGAGCGTCTACCTCTTCGCGAGTCCAGCTCAACTTCAGAGAGTTCTGAGACATCTCCAGACCAGATACAGATACACCACCTGCATTTGAAGCCTTACCCGGAGCGTACAGCAACTTAGCTTCCTGGAATACGTGGATAGCTTCTGGAGTAGAAGGCATGTTGGCACCCTCAGATACAGCGATACAGCCGTTGGCAACCAACTTCTTGGCATCCTCGCCGTTGATTTCGTTCTGAGTTGCGCTAGGCAATGCGATATCGCACTTCACGCCCCAAGGACGCTCGCCCTCAACATACTGGCAACCGAACTTCTCGGCATATTCCTTGATACGTCCGTGACGTACGTTCTTCAATTCGAAGATGAACTGCAACTTCTCGGTAGTGATACCATCCGGATCGTAGATGTAACCGTTGCTGTCTGAGCAGGTAACCACCTTGGCACCCAGTTCGATAGCCTTCTCGATAGTGTACTGAGCTACGTTTCCTGAACCTGAAACGGCACAAACCTTGCCCTTCATGTCCAAGCCCTTGGTAGCCAGCATTTCCTGCAGGAAGTAGATGTTACCATAACCGGTAGCCTCAGGACGGATCAGAGAACCGCCGAACTCCATAGCCTTACCGGTCAGAGTTCCGGTGAATTCCTTAGCCAGCTTCTTGTACATACCGAACAGGTAACCAACCTCACGGCCACCTACACCGATATCACCGGCAGGAACGTCTGTATCCGGACCGATATGACGCCACAATTCAGTCATAAATGCCTGGCAGAATCTCATGATTTCGTTGTCAGATTTGCCAGCAGGGTTGAAGTCTGAACCACCTTTACCACCACCCATAGGAAGAGTTGTCAATGAGTTCTTGAAAGTCTGCTCGAAGGCCAGGAACTTCAAGATAGAAAGATTAACTGACGGGTGGAAGCGCAAACCGCCTTTGTAAGGGCCGATGGCGTTGTTGTGCTGTACACGGTATCCCATGTTTGTCTGCACATTGCCGTTGTCATCCATCCAGGTTACACGGAAGCAATAGATTCTGTCTGGAATACACAGGCGCTCGATCAAATTGTATTTCTCGAATTCCGGGTGCTTGTTGTATTCTTCTTCAATAGTACCCAAAACTTCTTCTACTGCCTGATGATACTCTGTTTCTCCAGGGAATCTTTTCTTCAGATCCTCTAACACTTTGCTTGCATTCATTTGACTTAAATTTTTGATGATTAATTTTTCGAGTTCAAAAGTACGAAAAAGGGAGTAAAACACAAAAAAAAGTAGCTAAAAGTTTTTAGATATTCGGCTTTAATGTGTTTTTAATACTAAAATGCCCTTCTGGCTTTATAATTGTTTTGTAAAAAGGGTGTGTTTTGCGTCTGATTGTAAGTTTGTCATTTTATTCTTTTTTTTTAGCCTTTTCTCTATCTTTGAATAAATAAAGGCGTAATCTCTTACTTTTTTACGGAAATGTGTGATTTTTTGTGTCTGAAAAGATGTGTTTTGCCGATGAGGCTTTCGTCAGGGCCTTTCGCAGGAATGCATGGGTATGGAAAATTTCAGCTTTTGAGGTTCCGGAGCTTACATTTTGTAACGATGGCTTGTTTTTATGATCGGGTCGATAATCGATTATCGTCAGGATATTAATGGACTGTCATCGGGATGATTCTGGAAAAAGGGGCTGGGGGAGCGGGAACCCTGTTGCGGGCAGGAGAAAAAAATAAGGAGGAAACTTGACGGCTTCCTCCTTATTATATAGAATGTGGAAAATCTTGCGATTACTGTCCGGCTTTCCAGAAGTCTTCCTCTTTCTGGCGTTTTGCCTTCTCTGCCTGATAAGCGGCATTTGCTTTCTCGTACTCGGCGTTCTTGCGCTGTACGTCGATGATGCTTGCTTTCAGACGGTTTGCAGTACCGGAGATACTGATGTCGGCTTCAGCAGCCTTGGTGCAGTAGTTGGCAGCCTCGGTGAACTTCTTCTGCTTGGCCAGAATCTGAGCGCGCAGCAGATAAGTCTTTCCGGTAACAGCGCTGTTATAGCTGACAGCCTTGTCCAGATAGCTGAATGCGCCGTTTACATCATTAGCTTTTGAGAGAGCGCTGGCAATCTTCAAGGCGATGTTTGCCTTGGTGGTTTCTGTCTGGCACAACTCCAGAGCCTTGTCGTAGTACTGTACAGACTCGGCGCTCTTGCCGGCCTTGTTCAGCTTCTGAGCCATACCGATGGCAGACTCGTAACTTGGCTCGATGTTGTAGGCATACTCGGCAGCCTTGTAGTAAACGTCGGTATCATCACAGTCGTTAGAAGCCAACAGAACCAGTGCTGATTTCAGATAAGCCAGATTGCTCTTGTTCTCTTCAACCTTAGGAGTGAAGATGGCGATAATCTGATCTCTGTCGGCAGCCTTTGACTGGGCGAAGATGGTTTCAATACGGTTCAGTGTCGGGTCGTACTGAGCTACGATCTTCTGTGCGGCCTGCTGGTCCTGAGCCTGGTTGGCCAGTTCGAGCATCTTCTCGCAAACCTCTTTTGACTCCAGATAGTCCTGCAGGAACTGTGCGCGGAAGCCCTGATTGTCGGCAACATATTTCTGATAAGAAATGTCGAAGAACTTATCCAATACGAAGCCCGGGATTTCCTTGGCACCCTCAGCCTTGATCATGTCGATTCCTTCACGGAACATGCTGTATGCCTTGTCAACGCTGAAATCGTCAGCCACACCCTGTCCGTAGTAAGCATAGTCGAAAGCCTTGCGGGCTACCACATCACCCTTGGTGGCCTGAGCGTTTTCACTGGTGAATGAGTTCAGACCGTCGAGGTTCTTCAAACGGGTGTCGTACAAATCCATCAGTTCATTGAAATAGACCTTCTTCTGGGCTACGTCTGTTGTGTTGATGATCAGATTTCCCAAGATGGCAGCACCGTAGGCATAGACACCTACCTGAGCAAATGGGGCTTTGGTTAAAACTTGTTTCCAAGGTTCGTACGCCGATGCCCAGTCCTTGGCTTTGTAGTAGTCGCGGTATAAAACGAGGTTGTTCAATACTTCAATGCTGTCCTCTCCGTGTCCGATACGATCATACACTGAAGTACCTTCGTATTGGGCTAAAGCCGGTGTTGCAGCAGCTGCCAAGGCAAACGTGATGGCAAATTTCTGTAATCTCATGCTGATTATATTTTAAATGATAATTCTAAACTACTATTTTTGCTTTTAAATATACAAGCTCTGAAAACACGGACAAAGATACAAAAAAACTGACTTCGTTATATCATAATAAGAAAGAAAAATAGAAAATTATGATATTTGTAATGGTTTTGTTATTTGTCATGGAACTTTGCCGACAGAATATTTTTTTGTTAATTCTTGGCGGACTTCTGTTTTTTTTGCAATTTTGTACGACATTAATATTAATCAATATGTTGAATCTTGATAATTTTTACAAAGCAAGATACGTGCTGAGTCATATCATCCGACGCACGGACCTGATTCACGCTCCGAACATTAACGTGGAGAGTGACATTTATCTGAAACCGGAAAATCTTCAGACCACCGGTTCTTTCAAATTGAGAGGAGCATGTTATAAAATCTCGCAGTTGAGTGATGAAGAGAAAATGCGGGGTGTCATTGCCTGTTCGGCTGGAAATCATGCCCAGGGCGTGGCTTTGGGTGCTTCGGCTCATGGCATCAAGTCTCTGATCTGTCTGCCCGAGGGTGCTCCGATGAGTAAGGTTGAGGCAACCCGCCATTATGGAGCGGAGATCCGTCTGGTGCCCGGTGTTTATGATGATGCCTTTCAGGAGGCAATCCGATTACGCGACGAGCATGGCTATACATTCATCCATCCGTTCGACGATGAGCATGTTATTGCCGGTCAGGGTACCATCGGTCTGGAACTGCTGGACCAGCTGCCCGATCTGGATGCGGTGATTGTGCCGATTGGCGGTGGCGGACTGATCAGCGGAATCGCCTTTGCCATCAAGTCGCTGAACCCGAGAATCAAGGTATATGGTGTTCAGGCTCAGGGTGCTCCGAGCATGCTGCACAGTCTGGAACAGCAGTGCCGCACGACACTGAGTGCCGTGTCGACGATTGCCGATGGTATTGCCGTGAAAGAACCCGGACACATCACCTACGATACCTGCTGCAAGTATGTGGATGAAATCGTTACGGTGACCGAAGATGAAATCTGTGCTGCGATTCTGGCGTTGCTGGAACAGCAGAAACTGATTGCCGAGGGAGCCGGTGCCGTGAGTGTGGCTGCTGCCATGTTCAATAAGGTACCGATCAAGGGCAAGAAGACGGTGTGTATCGTCAGCGGAGGAAATATTGATGTCACCATTCTGAGTCGTGTGATCAGCCGCGGTATGGCCAAGAGCGGCCGCGTGTTCACTTTCAGCGTGGAGCTGGAGGACAAGCCCGGACAGATGGTGGAGGTCAGCAAGGTGGTGGCCCAGCTTGGTGGAAATGTGATTCGCGTGCAGCATGAGCGTAATGATGACAGCCAGCAGGTGAACTCCTGTGAGTTGCGCATGACCGTGGAGACACGTAATGAAGAGCACATTGAGAGCATTCGTCAGGCATTATTAAAGGAAGGTTTTAATTTAGTATAACAAATCATTATGGAAAAGAAAGTATTACACACAGACAAGGCACCGGCTGCTATCGGTCCATACAGCCAGGCTATTGAGGTTAACGGTTTTGTTTTTGCATCTGGTCAGATTCCTATCAATCCGGCAACCGGAGAGGTTGTTGAAGGTGGCATCCAGGAGCAGACCCGTCAGGCGCTGACAAACGCTTCAGAAGTGATGAAGGCTGCCGGACTGGATTTGAGCCATGTAGTGAAGACTACCGTATTCATGGCCGATATGAACGACTTTGCAGCGATGAACGAGGTATATGCCACTTTCTTCAGCGCACCGTTCCCGGCTCGTTCGGCTGTGGCTGTCAAGACTTTGCCAAAGGGTGTACTGGTAGAGGTTGAGTGCATTGCCGTGAAGTAAGCCTTGTCCCTTGTGGGATAAAAAAGAAAAGAAATCGGGAGAACGCCGTTTGCGGTTGTTCTCCCGATTTCTTTTATATCTCATCATTATAGTTCTTGTAGTGCGTGATTTGCGGTTCGGCCATCGTGCGTTCATAGGTGGAACACAGACGTTTGGCCTCTGCGACAAAGCGCTCGTTTGTCAAGGAACACTGGCAGATGATGGGATTTTTCATCCATTGCATGAACTTGCCGTGTTTGCAGTGAATGCATTGTACCATTGTAGGATTAGCTGCCATATTGCTTTTACTTTTTATAAAATTTCAGAATGTCGGTGTGTGAAGCCAGAATCAGAGAGTCGCGGCTCAGTTCGCGGATTTCGAAGGTGTCGCATGCCGTAACCCCATTTTCTTTGTTCTTGTTGCCTAAGAGCAGATGGGCATTGCACATGCTCCAGTGGTTATAGGTTTTGCCTTCCCAGTGGGCAGAGACTTTGCCGTCGCGGTCCAGTTTCAGGCTGATGCTGTCGGGGCTGGTCTGCCAGGATTGGGTCAGTGTCTTCAGGTTGACCAGTGTGCGGATACTTTCGCGGTTGGCGTCGGTCGTGATGGTCAGCGGATCACCATAACGCTCCGTGCTTCCCAGCAGAACGCCGGCTTCTCCGGTGTTCTCATTGATTTTGTTCAGGGTCAGCGTGTCTCCGTTGTTGGTGATGATTTCCACGCAACTCATACCGGTACCTTCGCCCAGACTGCCATACAAGGCCGTATCGGGCACCACGATTCCTTTTTGAAGGGTGGAGTCCTGTGTTTCTGTGGCTCTTTCTGTTTTCTTGTCGCAAGAGCCGAAACCGATTCCGGCTGCAAGTAAAAGAGAGGAAATAAAAATATATTTCGTTTTCATTATCAAATGGTATATATAATAGGATATAGAATATGCAAATATACGGATTTTCTAAAAAGAAAGTGTTGAAAGCATTTTTTTTTGTCTGATTGCGAAAAAAAAACGCCAAAAATAGGTTGTGGCATGAATTTTGATGCGATATTTACAGAAACATTTTAATTTGATTTTTATATGGGATGGATTATTTTTATTGGTTTTGCGATAATTAGTTATCTGATTCAGGCAAACCTAAAGAGTAAGTTTGAACGTTATTCGGAAATTCCGGTCGACGGAGGACTGACAGGTCGTGATGTGGCTGTCAAGATGTTGCGCGACAACGGTATCTATGATGTGCAGGTGACCTGTACTCCGGGATTCCTGACCGACCATTACGATCCGACAAAGAAAACCGTAAACCTGAGTGAGGATGTTTATCACTCCTGCAGTGTGGCTGCAGCTGCTGTTGCCGCCCATGAGTGCGGACACGCCGTGCAGCATGCCCATGCGTATGCTCCTCTGCGCATGCGTAGCGGTCTGGTTCCGATTGTATCCTTTGCTTCTTCCTGGATGCAGTGGGTGCTGCTTATCGGTATGTTCACGCTGAATGTATTTCCGGGTATCATGCTTTTCGGTATTGCCCTGTTTGCCATGACCACTTTGTTCAGCTTTGTCACCTTGCCGGTTGAGATTGATGCCAGCCGTCGTGCCGTGAACTGGTTGAGCCGTGCCGGAGTGACGAACAGAAGCAATCACAGAGCCGCTGTGTCTGCCCTTCGTTCGGCAGCCTACACTTATGTCGTAGCCGCTTTGGGCTCCTTGGCTTCTCTGGTCTATTACATTATGATCTATATGGGTCGCAGAGAGTAATTACGGAAACGAAACAGATATAGTTATGAGTTATTTGCTACTGATTGTGGGCATCGTGCTGGTGTTGTGGGGTGCTGACAAATTGACAGACGGAGCTACAGCGCTGGCTCGCCGTTTTCAGGTGTCCGATCTGGTTATCGGACTTACCGTAGTGGCTTTCGGTACCTCGCTGCCGGAGTTTGTAACCAGCTTTACGGCAGTGTTGCATCATTACGAGGCCATTTCCATGGGTAATATTGTGGGAAGCAATATTTTCAATACCCTGCTTATCGTGGGTGCGTCGGCACTTACTTACCCGATATGGGTGAGTCGCAGTTCGCTTTCCAAGGATATTCCCTTTGCCCTGCTGGCTTCCATGGCGCTGCTGGTTCTGTGCCAGGATACGGTCTTTGCCGGTGCGGAGGAACAGGTGGGCGACGGCTTGATTCTGCTGCTGTTCTTTGCTATCTTCATGTATTATACGTTTTCCATAGCCCGTTCTACAGACACAAACTCCGAGAGCGAAACGGCTTCGGCTCCAGCCTATGGCATGTGGCGTATTGCAGCCTATATCGTATTGGGATTGGCCGGTCTGATTTTCGGCGGAAACTTCTTTGTGGAGGCTGCATCCGATCTGGCCCGCTCCTGGGGTGTCAGCGAACATATTATCGGTCTGACCATTGTGGCCGGCGGAACCTCTCTTCCGGAGTTGGCCACCTCTATTGTGGCTGCCCGTAAGGGAAATTCGGCGATTGCCATCGGAAATGTAATCGGCAGCAATATCTTCAACATCTTCTTTGTGGTGGGTGTCTGTGCTCTGGTTTCTCCGATTTCGGCAGCCAGCATCACTCCGGTGGATTTGCTGCTGCTTGTCGGAAGCATTCTGCTGCTGTGGGGATTTGCCTTTACCAACCGGAAAATTTCACGTTGGGAAGGTTTCTCACTGATTCTGGTCTATCTGCTTTATCTGGCAAACAGCATCTTTGCCTTTTAAATAAAAAAAAGAGACGGAATCTCTGTCCAGATAAAATCTGTGTAGAGGTTCCGTCTCTTTTTTTAGGAAACTATTCGGTAAGTTTGAAAATAAGTTTCTTGGGAATCTTGACCAGTTTCTTGCCAACTACCTTTTTAATACTGACGCCATCCACCTGCTCGAAGATGTACTGGTCGTCGGTCTTGGTCAGCTTGACTTCCTGGGTTTCCGATCCCTGATCGTTTGAAAGTCGTATCAGGGCATTGTTCTCGTTGATGACTTTTGCTGAAGTGATACTCCAGATGCCATACACGTTACCGTTGAGATAACCGTGCATCGGGCCGAACATCTCCATGCCGGGCACATTGATGCTTTCTGCATAAAGGTCGATGACCAGATGCAGGTTTTCTTCCTTGCACGACAGGTCGGCCTTGAAGGTTTGCTGTCCGAATACAAGGAGACTGCAAACGCACAGAACCAAAAACATTAAATTCCTTTTCATAATACCGCAATGATAATTTAGTTTACAGTTGCAAAGATAATATATTAATTAGAAATCTGTTCCAATTTCTTGTCATATTCTTGAAATTTCGAAATCTGTAGCATCTTTGCAAATGAATTGTTTTTTTGATTTTTAAGGAAGCTGAGCATAGATGGCTGTGCTTTAAGGCAGTAAAAAATTAAGCCTGCAAATAAAAAGATAATTTCTAATTTGTGTTTTAGATGTAAATCCGCTATACTATTGATGTAATATTGCGGATTTGTTTCTATAGAAAGAGGGTAAAATATGCCTGAGATATCATTATTTTATGGGATTAGAGTCACTATGTATTATAATGACCATATGCCACCACATTTTCATGCTGAATATAATGGACATAAAGCATTAGTAGATATTAATAATATACAAGTAATAAGAGGCTCTTTGCCGAATAAACAATTACGATTGATATTGGCCTGGTGTACGATTCATCAGGATGAATTAATGCAGAATTGGGAATTGGCCAAGGACATGAAACCATTGAACAAAATTAATCCACTTATATAATGAGAGGTGAAATATATGAATGAATATTTTCCTACAGTTGTACAGGTAATACCTTTAGATAATTATCATGTACAGGTTTTCTTTGATGATGGTAAAATAGTTGATTATGATACAACACAGGATCTTAAATCTTCAATTTTTGAGCCTTTGAGAAATATTGAAAATTTTAAAAATACATGTACGGTAATGAATGGAACGCTTGCATGGGATATTTCCGGAAAAATGGATGAAAGTGATTGTATAGATATTGATCCATTTACATTGTATGAATTGAAGGCTATTAATAGCCTGATTGCGTAAGATTAGAACCATTTTCACGTATCACAGCCTTACAATCCTTTTTAAAGCAGGCAATTAGTTTTTATTGGCTTTATTTGGTAACTAGTGTATACTATTTGCATATAACAGCTTCGTTAAGCAGATATAAATACACATAAAAGAAAGGTATAATCATGGACATCGTATTAGGAAATTACAAAGGATTAAAGGCAAACATCCCTTATATTGCATATACAGAGGAGGATGTTAATTCACAGATAGCGACACTTCTTTCAGGAAATCCTGTCAGAGAGCAGAAAACAGGCCCGTTAGCGATGGGCGACACGGCAGTAATAGACTACGAGGGCTTTAAGGACGGAGTTGCGTTTGAGGGCGGAAAGGCTGAGAAATATCCTCTGGGAATCGGTTCAGGCTCTTTTATTCCGGGCTTTGAGGAGCAGCTTGTAGGCATGGAAATCGGTGAGGACAGAGACATCAATCTTTCATTCCCTGAGCAGTATCATGCGCCGGAGCTTGCAGGCAAAGCGGTTGTTTTCAAGGTTAAGCTGCACGAGATTTACAATGAGAAGGAAGCAGAGCTGAACGATGAGTTTGCAGCATCTCTCAATTTCCCTGAGGTACAGTCAGTGGAGGATTTAAAGAAATATATCAACGAGTATCTTGAGTACCAGGTAGAGGCAAGAAAGGCAGATGCGGCAAGAGAAAAGCTCTATGACCAGATTCTTGAGAGCAGCTCATGCCTTGTTTCGCCACAGGCAGTA
>OGNL01000874.1_pt1 | contig 11123 bp, 6 predicted proteins | sample 1573471 | NCBI WGS metagenome assembly OGNL01 (sample SAMEA2582001, study PRJEB24529) | metagenome | biome: Human gut stool | place: China | collected 2011 | reverse complement strand
TGGCCTGCCAGGCCTGAGCGACCCATACTGCATTTTTATTGGTCTGTTTCATGGCTTTCCAGATGGCTATTCCGGCTGCATTCAGATCCACACCGGCCACGTTTCCGCCTTCGTGGAATGGGTCCATGCTATAATAGTCCGCCTTGCCATAGAGGCGGGTCAGCTCCTGATAATACAGCTTGGCGATACGCTCGAAATTCGGATCCGTAGGTTGCAGGAATGCCGGACGACGGTAACCGCACCAGGTTCCCGGATCTGAAACATTAACACCCAGATGTTCGCGGGCGTCATGCGGCAACATGCCTGAATATCCCGGAAGTACCGGTTTGATACCCAGTTCGCGCATCCGTTTCAGAATCTTTTTCTGCAAGTTCACACGGTCTTTGTACCAGCTTTTGGGGTTCGGTCCGCCCCAGCCTTCCAGATTGTTCATCAGCCACCAGGCCTGAAAGCCCGGTCCGGCAATGAATTCTCCGATTTCCTGGTCTGAATAACCTAATTTGTCCAGCACCCGATACCATACCTCTTCCATGCCGACTATGGCCAGTGGCAGGTTAATGCCATGAAGCGCCATCCAGTCTATTTCCTGTTCCCAGCGTTCCCAGCCCCAGAAAGCCATAGAGTAAGAGTGCGTGCAATAGTTCAGATAGTAACGCTCCACTTGATCGGTACTGTGTCGCTCCACCTGAGTTACGGGCGGGAGAACCTCCGGAAGATCCGCTTTCATGTTGTTCCATGAGAGATGGATGCCGGCATAATATTTCAGATACCAGTTGATTCCGGTGGCAATGCTGACGGGATTGTTACCGCGCACCACCACTTTCTGTCCTTTCTGGTCCAGTTCAAAGAAATCCTGTTTGGAGGCGCTGTTTATTTCTTCGGTGATAAACTTTTTGGAAGCCCCCTCGTCAATACGCTCCAAAAGGTTGTCAATAGGGGAGGCCCAGGCTATAGATGAGGTCCATACCATAAGGAAAAGTGTTTTTATCTTTTTCATAAAGGTCAGATTGTTTTGAATGGTTTTTCGTATGTATTCGATGCTACAAAATTTGCAAAAAAAATCCATATCCGCAAGGAATCGGTGAGGAATCTTGTCGGTAAGTTCATTTTGCATCATGGTGAAAAAGATAAACCCATCAACAGAACGCAAAGAACGGGCCTTGATTTTCTGTTGATGGGCGGTTATGCAAGGTGAGAATCTAAATTCAAATGATATGTTTATTTGACTTTCTTCAGATAAACTGAGGCACTGTCAAAGCGTTTTTTGCAAATAAAGGACAGACCTTTTTCCATCAGTTCCTTACCGCTGAGTGTTTGCCCGTTCTGTTGGCAGGCTGCTTTTTCGGCGCTGTCGATATTCACTTCCTCAATGAGATACTGAATGTTCGGGTCCAGTCCCTCCAGTTTTACGCTAACACCTTCCGAGTCATCTTTCACCTGATAGCAGAATACCACGGCATGCTCCTTTTTGTCCTCTTCCACAAAAGATACGACCGAGCGTGAAGTTTCGTAAGGAGAAACAAGTCGGTACAAATCGCCGAGCTGAACCACCGGACGAATCTTTTCCTTGTATACCTTCACGGCTCTGCGGGTGGTTTCCTGATCCTTCTTGCTCATGGTCACCGGGTTGGCATCCATACCCAAACAACCGCTCATCGCCACATCGAAAGCGAATTTGAAAGGTTGGTTGCCCATGTGGGTGACATGCGCTCCCTGAATCTTGGCCGGGAAAATGTGTGAGGCACCCCATTGGATGAACACACGCGACATCGGTGTGGTGTTGTCGCTCGTCCAGAACTCATGGAAGTAGCGCAGAGAACCGTAGTCGTTTCGGGCACCACCGGCCGAGCAGAGCATCATCTGCAGATCCGGATTCCGGCGAACGGATTCTTCGAACACACGATACAATCCTTCGGTGTACTTAATCCACAGATGTTCCTGATTCTTGCCCAGATAATGAGAATACGGATTGTGGAACGGACTGTTGCAATCCCACTTGACGAAGGTGATTCCCGGATTCTGTTTCAGGATGCGGTCGAACGATTCGATACAGAAATCCTGTACTTCCGGATTGGCCAGGTCAAGTACTACCTGTGTACCTCCACGTCCCAGTACCGGGTCACGCTGAGGAGCTTTCAGTATCCATTCAGGATGTTTTTCATACAGTTCGCTGGTCGTGTTTGCCATTTCAGGCTCTATCCAGATACCAAACTTGATTCCGTGTTTCTTGGCGTCTCTTATCAATCCCTCAATGCCTTCGGGAAGCTTGTTCTTGTCTACTACCCAGTCGCCCAGTGAAGAACTGTCGTTCTTACGCGGATATTTGTCGCCGAACCATCCGTCGTCCATTACGAAAAGTTCACCTCCCATTGAGGCAATGTCACCCATCATCTGGTCCATACCCTTCTGGTTAATATCGAAATATACACCTTCCCAGCTGTTCAGCAGAATGTCGCGTACGGTGTTACCATGTGCCAGCTTATACGTTCTTCCCCATTTATGGAAGTTACGGCTCGCACCGCTCAGACCTTCGTTGCTATATGTAAGAGCAACGGCAGGAGTCTGAAATACAGTTCCTTTAGGAAGTGTATACGAAGAGTTCTCTTCGTTGATACCTGCATAAAACTGATGGTAGTCGCTGTCGTCAGTATCTATTCTCAGTTTGTAGTTTCCCGAGTAACAAAGTGCAGCTCCGATAACACGTCCTTTGTTTTCCTGAGGAGCGCCATCGAGTGAAAACATCACTTCCGCGTGCGATGTGTGTGAATTGCGTGCACCGTCTTTGTTCTTGATAATTGTCATGCCCGGTTGTAAAGGCTCTTGGGTAAGCTGACCTTCGTTAGCCCATGAACCTGATAAATGTGAAAGCCATACGTTTCCTCTGCGGATTGGCAAGTAGGCAGATGCAAATTGTGTCAGGTAAACAGGTTTTTTCTCTGTGTGGCTTATTTCAGTCCATGTTTCTATCATGTCTACATCTTCGTAGGCTTTATAGCGTACATCTATATAGAAAGGATATACCTTATCTTTCAGACGTACAGTGGTTAGTGTAGCCTGATTCTCTTTATCAGTACTTACGCTTACCACTTCCATTTGTGTTGACATGTTTCCATCACCATGTCTGACAGCCAGTGCAGTTTCTCCAGGGCAGTTCATACCATAAGTCGGATAAGCTGTATGGTCGCAGTTCTTGACCCCGTTGATATTCTGTAAATCAGTTTCATTTAACTTGTTTCCATAATAAAGATACTTCAGCTCACCACCGGTTGGTGCATTCAGAACAAGCGAAGTGTTTGGGGTAGAAATGCAAATGTTTTGTGCCCACATGTTTCCAGCAAGTAAAGAGAATCCTGCCAGCAGATAGATTTTGTTTTTTACTTTCATGCTTTTCATCTTTTTGATAATCGGTTTATGCAGTTATTAACTCATTTGCAAAAATAGTAATTATTTTATGAACAGACTGATATGGTTTTATCTTATTTTGATAGAAAGGTGGAAGTAAGATAAAATATTATCGGGAACAGGTGATAAAAGTTTGTACAGAAAATAAAAAAATATCAGCATGTTTTCCTGAAGATATCAGCATATTTCTTTGAAAATATCAGCATGTTTTTTCTATAAACGTGAACACGTTTTTTCTTCGGTTTTATGGTTTTGTCATTTTATTATGTATATTTGTGATAATGAAAACAAATGCTATGGAAAAACTGGTAAATGAAAATTTTATACGCGAAATAACTCCACTTTCGGACAAGGACTGTTTTTATATAGCCGACCGGCATAAGAAAGAGTTTACCTATCCGATGCATTCGCATAAAGAGTTTGAATTGAATTTTGTAGAACATGCGCCTGGAGTGCGCCGTGTGGTGGGTGATTCGGCAGAGGTTATAGGCGATTACGATTTAGTGCTGATAACAAGTCCGGACCTGGAACACGTTTGGGAGCAAAATACCTGTTCGTCATCAAATATCCGGGAAATAACCATTCAGTTTGTACCCGCTTTTTTGAGTGGACTGATAGATACCAATCAGTTTGATATGATTCGAAAGATGCTCGACAAGGCGCAATACGGCTTATGCTTCCCAATGGATGCGGTGATGAAAGTGTATGCGCTGATAGACAAGCTTCCGGAAATGAAAGGTTTTTATGCAGTAGTGCATTTTCTGACCTTGCTGTATGAACTTTCACTTTTTACAGATCAGGCACGTACGTTGTCTAGTTCTTCGTTTGCAAAAATCGAAGTGCACTCAGACAGCCGGAGAGTACAGAAAGTACAGGATTATATTGGAAAACATTATCAGGAGGAAATCAGACTAGGTCTGCTTGCTGATATGGTAGGTATGACAGAAGTTTCGTTCAGCCGTTTTTTCAAGTTGCGTACCGGAAAGAACCTGTCAGATTACATTATTGATTTACGTTTGGGGCATGCTACCCGTTTACTGGTAGATTCTACGATGGCGATTGCTGAAATCTGCTATGAGTGCGGTTTCAACAATCTTTCCAACTTTAACCGTATCTTTAAGAAAAAGAAGAATTGTTCTCCGAAAGAGTTCAGGGATGATTATCGGAAGAAACGTACAATTATTTGATAAAGCTAGTATGGTAAGTAAAGCGGTGTTTCCTTTCAAGACTAATGTCTGTAAAAGAAACATCGCTTTTTTATTGTCAATGTTATGGTAAGATGAACTATCGCTGTTAGCGTATATAAATAAGGTAATAAAAAGCGGTTTGTGATAGAAATGCAACAATCAGATAAAATAGTATTGCTTTTTTATTTTATGATAGTCTACTTTTGCAAGTGTTAATCGAATGGATTTTTAATTTGAAATGCTATGGACCGAAACATGATTAAAAGCGTCTTTTCTATTCTGCAAGTTTGTGTATTGTGCTGCCTGATGTTTTTATATGGTAGTGTAAATGCTAGTGCAGCTGTGGAACGTTTGTCTGTAAAAGGAACCTTTCTTGTAAACGAAAAAGGCGAAAAGGTCGTATTGAAAGGAGTCAGTATGGGCTGGCATAACTGGTGGCCTCGCTTTTATAATGCTTCGGCTGTGAAAACGCTGAAAGAGCAATGGAATTGTACGCTGATTCGTGCCGCTATGGGAGTAGAGCCCGAAGGAGCTTATCTAAGCAATCCGGAGAAGGCGTTGAAATGTGTGACGGCTGTTGCCGATGCTGCTATCGCCAATGATGTGCATGTCATTATAGACTGGCATAGCCATGGGTTACATACAGAAGAGGCGAAAGAGTTTTTTAGTCAGATAACCGCTCGCTATAAAGGTGTTCCCAATGTTATTTATGAAATATTCAACGAACCGGTAAAGGATACCTGGGCTGATGTGAAAAAATATTCAGAGGACGTTATTGCTTGTATTCGTGCCGTCGATAGGGAGGCATTGATTCTGGTGGGTACTCCTCATTGGGATCAGGATGTACATCTGGCCGCCGATGATCCAATAAAGAATGTACATAATATAATGTATACACTGCATTTTTATGCTGCTACTCATAAAACTTCGTTGCGTGAGCGTGCCGATTATGCGCTGGAAAAAGGAGTTCCTCTTTTTGTTTCCGAATGTGCCGGCATGGAAGCAAGCGGAGATGGAAATATAGATTTGCAGGAATGGAATAAATGGCAGGTGTGGATGAAAGAACATGCTGTCAGCTGGGCTGCCTGGTCAATAGCTGACAAAGATGAAACTTGCTCGATGCTTTATCCTTCAGCACCTGATACTGGGTGGAAAAGTGAGGATTTGAAGGAGTGGGGGCGTATTGTAAAAGAAGTGTTATTGGTAAAATGAGATATGTTGTTTATGTATAAAGTATTTTTTTAGGTAAGGTTGAAAGGATAATGGTTTTTGTGCCGGTAATTCTCTGAATTATCGGCACTGTTTATTTGAAAGTATTCGGGAGATTTATAGGACATAGAGTAGATGTAAGTAATTAGACTATCTGCAATGTTGTGAATTATTGGATAAAATTATATCATATTTCTAGATAGTTTCCTCTTACTTTTGCATTGTTGAAATAAATCTAATAGATATGCGGAAACAGAACTTTTTTTTGTTGTTAATGTCACTTGTGGTTATTGTGTCGTGTACCACAACGTCGAAAAATCAGAAAGAGAATAATTTTGTACGAGTAGAGAACGGACAGTTTATCCGTAATGGAAAGCCTTATTATTACATTGGTACTAACTTTTGGTATGGTGCAATATTAGGCTCAGAAGGCGAAGGAGGTAACCGTGTGCGTCTATGTCGCGAGCTTGATTCATTAAAAAGTATTGGCATTGATAATTTACGTATACTGGTTGGTTCTGATGGCGAGCGCGGAGTAGCTGCTAAAGTGGAACCTACGCTTCAGGTTGCTCCAGGAGTTTACAATGATACTACTTTTGCAGGACTTGACTATCTGCTTGCTGAAATGGCAAAGCGTGATATGCTGGCTGTGCTTTATCTGAATAATTCATGGGAATGGAGTGGAGGATATGGACAGTATCTGCAATGGGCTGGTTATGGAAAAGCACCACAGCCGGCAGTTGATGGGTATGCGGCTTATATGAATTTTGCCGGTCAGTTTGTATGCTCGGACAGTGCCCAAGCTCTTTATGCAAATTATGTAAAGGATGTAATAACCCGTACCAACCGTTATACAAATGTGCGTTATATAGACGATCCGACTATTATGTCATGGCAGATAGGTAACGAACCTCGTGCTTTCTCACCAGAATATAAACAGAATTTTGCCAATTGGATGGGTAAGGCTGCTGCCTTGATTAAATCTCTTGATCCCAATCACCTGGTTTCTACCGGAAGCGAAGGTAAATGGGGCTGTGAGATGGATATGGACTTGTTCGAAAAAATTCATGCAGATGCTAATGTGGATTATATGAATATTCATATCTGGCCATACAATTGGGGATGGGCTCCGAAAGATCGTTTGCAGGAGAATCTGGAAAAAGCAAAACAGAATTCGAAAGTGTATATCGACGAACATCTTGCAGTTGCAAAGAAGTATCAGAAGCCTTTGGTAATGGAAGAATTTGGATATCCTAGAGATAATTTTCAATTTAGTAAATCGTCGTCAGTGAAAGCACGAGATGCTTATTATAAATATATATTCGATTTGGTATTAGATAATGCTTCATCTCACACTTTGTTTGCGGGTTGTAATTTCTGGGGATGGGGAGGCTTTGCTAATCCTTCTGAAGAATATGAATATTGGAAACCTGGAGACGATTATACTGGCGATCCTGCTCAGGAGCAGCAGGGGCTGAATTCTGTATTTGCATCGGATAGTACAACAATTAGTGTCATAAAGCTTTTTTGTGCTAAAATTAGTGACGAGAAGTAATTAATATAGTAATTGTTTTTAACTATATTAGTTATGGATAAGATAGTATTATTAATAGTCTTTTGTTATCGTTATTTTTGTGATTGTAAAAAGAATGTAACACGGATGACTTTAATCTGATATTATGTAGGACAACTATTTGTAAACTCCTCACATATATCTGAATTTTAAGAAGAAATTATTAACCATACTAAAAATATATTATGGATAAAAATGTAAGAAAATGCGTGCTGATAGCTGGTGCATTTGCTACAATCTCGATCGGAAATGTGCACCCGGCATGGGCTTCTGAAACAAGTATGTTGGAGGTTGCTCAGCAAGCTAAGAAGCAAATAAAAGGTAAGGTAGTTGATGCTACTGGTGAAACTGTTATTGGAGCCAATGTTCTTGAAAAAGGAACAACTAATGGAGTAATTACCGATTTTGATGGAAATTTTGTACTGAATGTTTCGGAAGGTGCAACGCTGGAAATTTCTTATATTGGATATGTTACTCAGACGATTAAAATAACTAACCAGACTTCTTTGAATATTGTATTGAAAGAAGATTCTGAAACATTGGATGAGGTTGTGGTTGTCGGATACGGTACAATGAAAAAAAGCGACTTGTCTGGTGCTTCTGTTTCTGTAGGTGAAGATGCTATTAAAGGATCTGTCATAACAAACCTTGATCAGTCCTTGCAGGGACGTGCAGCAGGTGTTTCGGCTGTAACAACTTCAGGTGCGCCGGGTTCTTCATCTTCTATCCGTGTTCGTGGTCAGGCTACTATTAACTCAAACGCAGAACCTTTGTATGTAATTGATGGCGTTATTGTGCAGGGTGGAGGTTCTTCTGGTTCTGATTTTGGACTTGGTGATGCATTGGGTAATGGCTCGGTTTCTACTATTTCTCCGCTGTCTACTATCAATCCGTCGGATATTGTTTCTATGGAGATTTTGAAGGATGCTTCGGCTACAGCTATTTATGGAGCTCAGGGAGCAAATGGAGTTGTGTTAATTACAACCAAGCGTGGTAAGGCAGGTGAAGCCAAATTTACTTATGACGGTATGCTGGCTGTACAGCGTCAGACTAAGCGTTTGGACATGATGAACTTGCGCGAATTTGCAAGTTTCTACAATGATTTTGTTGAAACTGGTGAGCTGGAGCCGAGTTCTACTTATGCAGATCCTTCATTGTTAGGTGTTGGAACCAATTGGCAGGATGCTGTATTCCGTACTGCTTTGCAGCATCAGCATCAGATTTCGGCTCAAGGAGGTACGGATAAAGTGAAGTATTATGTTTCTGGTTCTTATATGGATCAGGATGGTACGTTGATTGGTTCAAGCTTTAACCGTTATTCTTTCCGAACTAACTTGGATGCTCAGTTGAAACCGTGGCTGAAAATCGGTTTGAATGCTACTTATTCTGCTACGCAGGATGATTTGAAACTGGCAGATAGTGATCAGGGTATTATCAGTTATTCATTGCAAACTGTGCCGGATATACCTATTTATGATATTGATGGAAATTATTCATCTATTGTACGTGAAGGGTATACTAGTCCGAACCCGATTGCAATGGCTATGATGGATCAGATTTTATTGGATCGTCAGAAACTGACTGGTAGTATTTTTGCAGATGTTACTTTGATGAAAAATCTGACCTGGCATACAGAATTTGGCTATGACATCAGCTATAATAAAGGTGAACGTTATCAGCCCAAAGTTGACTTAGGAAACTGGAAACGAGACAGTAACTCAAGTTCTATTCAGAAGAATAACAGTACATTCTGGCAATTGAAAAACTATGTAACTTACAATGGACAGATAGATAAGCATAGCTTCACAGCAATGTTAGGACAAGAGTGTTGGGAGTCTAACTATGATTATACTTCGGTAGCCAATACAAACTTACCTTCGGATGCTGTTCATAATCCGGCATTGGGTACGGGTACTCCTTCTATTAATTCCGGATTCGGTAGTTCTGCAATGGCTTCTTTCTTTACTCGTTTGACATATAATTATGCAGATCGTTATTTGGCAACCTATACGTATCGTTATGATGGTTCGTCTAACTTTGGACCTGATAACCGATGGGCTGGTTTCCATGCTGTAGCTGGATCATGGCGTTTTTCAAATGAAAAATTCTTTGAACCTCTGACAAATGTGATCAGCAATGGTAAGCTGCGTTTAGGATGGGGACAAACTGGTAACTCAAATATAGGTGGATATCGCTGGGGAGCTAGTATGTCAAGAATGCCGACTGGATTAGGTTTAGGTTATCGTCAGTCTAATATCGCTAATCTGGGAGTAAAATGGGAAACTCAGGAACAAGTCAATGTCGGTATTGACTTAGGTTTCTTCCATGAAAGAGTAAATTTGATTGTTGACTGGTATAAAAAGGTTTCTAAAGATATGTTGATGTCTTTACAGCTTCCTTCGTATATGGGTACTTCCGGTAATGCTTCTTCAGCTTTAGCTGCACCGATGGGAAACTATGGTGATATCGAAAATAAAGGTTGGGAAATTTCTTTGAATACTCATCCGCTGATTGGAGCTTTTGAGTGGGATTCTGATTTCCAGATTTCATTTAACAGAAATAAATTGCGTGCACTCGATGGTACTGCAAATGCGCAGATTGTAGGATATGGACAGTGGAGTGATGTGGTGAGTGTGACTAACGTGGGTGAATCACTTTACAATTTCTACGGTTATGTATGTGACGGTGTATATGAAGACTTGGAAGATTTGCAGACATCTGCCAAACCTGCCAAATATCCGGCAGATGGAGTGTTTAACAGAACGAATACAGTATGGGTAGGTGATATAAAATATAAAGATTTGAATGGTGATGGTGTTATTGATGAAAACGATAGAACAAACATCGGTTCACCACTACCCAAATTTACTTTTGGATGGACAAACACATTTAGATATAAAAATTTTGACTTATCATTATTTATCAACGGCTCGTATGGCAATAAGGTATTCAATTATCTAGGAATGAAACTGACTCATATGAACTCTCCTTGGAGTAATCAGGTGAATACAGTACTTGACCGTGCACAGATTGTACCAATAGATCCAAATAAGGATTATTCTGCAGGAGTTGTTGTGAATGGGGTTACAATATACAACTGGTATGATGATATTACTAATGTGCGCGTAGCAAATGCTGGTGCAACTATACCTCGTGCTTCTATACAAGATCCTAATGATAATGATCGTATCAGTGATCGTTATATTGAAGATGGATCATATATTCGTTTGAAGAATATTACTTTAGGATATACTTTCCCTGGAAAGATTATTAAGAAATGGGGACTCGATAATTTGCGTGTATATGCTAATATCCAGAACTTGTTGACAATTGCAGGTTATGATGGTTATGATCCAGAAATCGGAGCCAGCACTGCCAGTGCGAATGTTTATGGATTGGATAATGGACGTTATCCTTCTCCTACAGTTTATTCTTTCGGATTGAATGTTTCTTTCTAAATAAATGTGATTATGAAATTGAATAATATAAAATACTGGACTTTAGCAGCCATATTGGGAGCTAATTTAGTTTCGTGTGATGATTTTCTGGATCGTCCGGCAGAAGATTCATATAATGTAGATAATTTTTATCAGAATGATGAGCAATGTTTTCAAGGAGTAAATCCGCTGTATAACTCTCCTTAGTATGACTTTCAGCGTGGCTTTTTTAAAGTAGGTGAAGTCCTTGCCGGCAATTATTATATGGGAAATTCTCCTTATCTTACCTTTACAGTAAATGGCACAGATGAAGAT
>OGNL01000869.1_pt1 | contig 11208 bp, 9 predicted proteins | sample 1573471 | NCBI WGS metagenome assembly OGNL01 (sample SAMEA2582001, study PRJEB24529) | metagenome | biome: Human gut stool | place: China | collected 2011 | reverse complement strand
CAGAACGCGCGCCTCTTCCCCTTCCGGCAGAACAACGCGCTTCGGCGCTTTGCGAGCCTGGGAGAAAATCGGCTTCATAAACAGGTTGGTTTTATAGACGAACTCGCTCAGCTTCTCGATATAGGCGTCAAAATCGGCGATCGGGCGCGTCGCCACACCGGAATCCATCGCCGCCTTCGCCACCGCGGGGGCGATCTTGACGATCAGCCGCGGGTCGAATGGTTTCGGAATGATGTACTCCGGACCAAAGCTTAAATCCTGATCGCCGTAGGCGGAGGCCACCACTTCGCTCTGCTCGGCATGGGCCAGCTCGGCAATCGCATGCACCGCCGCCAGCTTCATCTCTTCGTTGATCGCCGTCGCGCCGACGTCCAGCGCGCCGCGGAAGATGAACGGGAAGCAAAGTACGTTGTTGACCTGGTTAGGGTAGTCGGAGCGGCCGGTACAGATGATGGCGTCATCGCGGACCTGCTTCGCCAGCGGCGGCAGAATTTCCGGCTCCGGGTTGGCCAGGGCGAGGATCAGCGGCGCCCGCGCCATCTTCTTCACCATCTCCTGAGTCAGCACTTTCGGACCGGAGCAGCCGAGGAAAATGTCGGCGCCGTCGATCACGTCATCGAGGGTGCGTTTGCCGTCGTCTTCCACTGCATAGGCCGCTTTGGTTTCCGCCATGTTCGGCTCACGGTCTTTATAGATAACGCCTTTCGAATCGCAGACCACGATGTTGTGCTTTTGCATCCCCAGCGCCACCAGCAGATTCATACAGGCGATCGCCGCCGCGCCCGCGCCGGAGACCACCATCCGCACGTCGGACAGATTCTTCTCGACGACGCGCAGACCATTGAGGATCGCCGCGGTGCTGATGATCGCCGTGCCGTGCTGATCGTCATGGAAGACCGGGATATTCATCCGCTCGCGCAGCTGCTGCTCGATGTAGAAACACTCCGGCGCTTTAATATCTTCCAGGTTGATACCGCCGAAAGTGGGAGCAATCGCCTTGACTGCTTCGATAAACTTGTCGGGGTCTTTCTCGTTCACTTCGATATCGAATACATCGATGCCGGCATAGATTTTGAACAACAGCCCTTTTCCTTCCATAACGGGCTTTCCGCTGAGCGCACCTATGTCGCCCAGACCGAGAACGGCGGTTCCGTTGGAGATTACAGCTACCAGATTGCCTTTGGCTGTATATTTATATGCGTCCTGCGGGTTCTTCTCGATTTCGAGGCACGGTTCTGCAACGCCCGGAGAATAAGCGAGTGAAAGGTCGGTTTGTGTACTGTAGGGCTTGGTGGGCACTACTTCAATTTTTCCCGGTTTGCCTTGCGAGTGATAGAGCAAGGCAGCTTCTTTGGTTATCTTAGCCATGGTAGATTAGTTAAATTTGTTATGATTTGGTCGCAAATTTAGAGATAAAAGTTCTAATTTGTAGCCTGTATCGGATAATTTCTATTAGAATTATCAGTAAATAAACTAAAAATGCTTATTTTTGGCAATAGATTTAAGTATTACCCCCAATTATTAACTTAACACAGTTGTTTTATGAAGATTTTTAAACTTCCTCTTGCAGGATTATTGTTTTGCACCGCGCCGTTGCTGGCAGGATGCGGAACGAGTGACAAACCCGAAGCTCCGGTTTCTCTGACCTGGGAAATGGGTACAAGTAATGTGGAACCCGGATATTACGAGAATTCCTTTGTTCTTAAAAACATCTCCGGCGCTCCTCTTCCCCGAAATTGGACAATCTATTATTCGCAACTTCCCCGCAATGTGAAGCAGGTAGGGAATCTTGTAGTCAGGGTGGAGTCGGTGAACGGAAACTTCTTTAAGATGTATCCGACGGAAAGTTTTACTCCGTTGGCTCCCGGTGATTCCATGCGTATTACTTTTCTGTGTTCTTATAAGATAGACCGGAATTCGCACGCGCCCGAAGGCACGTATTGGGTAGCTACGGCAGACGGTAAGGAAAGCAGTCCGCTTCCCGTAAGGCTGAATACGCTTGCGTTGCCCTCGCCGGAGTCACTGCCCGGCTATCCGGATGCAACTAAAATATACGAATCGAATCTTCGTTTGGAGAACGTATCGGCTTTGCAACCATGGGATATATTGCCGTCGGTAAAGAAAGCGACGCCTGCCGAAGGCGCTGTTGTGCTGGATGGCAAGGTGGCTTTGGCTTATCCGGACGCGTATGCCGTTGAGGCAAGGTTGCTGAAAGAGAAGTTATCCGCTCTGTACGGCTTGGAAGTAGTGGATAAAGCTCCCGTTACGATTGCTTTGGAAACCTTGGCCGACAAGGCGAAAGCTGTGAACGATGAATACTATGATTTGGTTATAGACAGTGACCGGATAAAGATTAGCGCCGCCACTCCGCACGGAGTTTTCAACGGTACGCAAACCTTGCTGGCGATGCTGAAAGGTAAAAAAGCGCCGTACCGGCTGGATGCTATGTCTGTGGAAGATTATCCCGACCTTCTGTATCGCGGGCAGATGATAGACATTGCCCGCAACTTCACTACCGTAGACAATCTGAAAAAGCTGGTGGACATTTTCGCTTCTTACAAAATGAATGTGCTTCATTTCCATTTTTCGGATGATGAGGCATGGCGTCTGGAAATTCCGGGACTGGAAGAACTGACCGCTGTAGGCAGCCGCCGCGGACATACCACCGACGAGAGCCGTTGCCTCTATCCGTGCTATGACGGCGGTTACGACCCGGATGCCGCAACCGTAGGCAACGGATATTACTCCCGTGAGGACTTTATCGGTCTGTTGCGCTATGCTGCCGAAAGACATATTCGCGTTATACCGGAAATAGAGTCTCCCGGACATGCCCGTGCGGCTATCGTCTCCATGAAAGCGCGTTATAATAAGTATAAGGACACGGATGTGGAAAAGGCAGCCGAATATCTGCTGAGTGAGCCGGAAGATACTTCCCGCTATGCATCCGTGCAGTATTATACGGACAATGTGATAAATGTAGCCATGCCCTCTACTTATCGCTTTATGGAGAAAGTGATTCAGGAACTTGCGGTTATGTACAGGGAAGCCGGTGTACCGCTGGCTACGGTGCATCTTGGCGGTGATGAAGTGGCGCGTGGCGTATGGCTGGGTTCTCCAAAATGTCGGGCGTTGATGAAAGAGAAAGGAATGACGAAACCGCATGACTTGGCAGAGCATTTCATTACGCGCATGGCGGACATCATGCAAAGGAACGGACTGAAATTCAGCGGTTGGCAGGAAGTCGCTTTGGGACATACCGAAGAGGCGCACCGGCAATTGCGGACTCAGGCGGCAGGCGTGTACTGCTGGAATACGGTTCCGGGATACGATGAGGTGGTGTATCAGATTGCCAATAACGGCTACCCGGTGATTCTCTGTAATGTGGGCAATTTCTATATGGATATGGCGTACAACGGGCATCCCGACGAGCGCGGGCTGGATTGGGGCGGTTATGTGGATGAGTCAGTCTCTTTCTCCATGCTTCCTTTCAGCATCTATCGTTCGTTGCGTGCGGACGGTGCAGGCAATCCCGTCGATTTGGATGCAGCGGAAAAGGGAAAAACTGTTCTGACGGTAGAGGGACGAAAGAATATCCTGGGTGTGCAAGGCCAGTTGTTTGCCGAAACAATCCGTAGCTTTAACGGTGTGGAATACCTTCTTTTCCCGAAAATCATGGGACTGGCAGAGCGTGGCTGGAATGCTTATCCGGCATGGGAAGAACTGCGGGGTGCACAGGAACAGCAAGCCTTCAACAAAGCATTGGCGTTGTATTATGAAAAAATCAGCGATATGGAAATGCCTTATTGGGCAAGGAACGGTATCAATTTCCGCCTGCCTCATCCGGGATTGTTGGTGAAGGACGGTAAACTTTATGCCAACGTTGCCATTCGAGGTGCTGAAATACGTTACACAACGGATGGTTCGGAACCGGATACCCAATCTGCTTTGTGGGAAGCACCCGTGCCGTGCCATGCTCCGGTAGTGAAGGCAAAGACCTTCTGTCAGGGTAAGGAAAGCCTGCCGATAACATTGAAAACGGAATAATTAAGGAAACGCATCATCCGTTGAGGCTGAATGTATGATTGAACAGCCCTCGGCAGATGATGCGTTTCATTTGAACAGATGATGCTTACGCGTTCAGCGCCTGTTCTATATCTGCGATGATGTCGTCCGCATTTTCAATACCCACCGAGAAACGGATGAGGTCGGGGCGGATACCGGCTTCCAACAGTTGCTCGTCAGAGAGCTGACGGTGCGTATGGCTGGCGGGATGGAGCACGCAGGTACGTGCATCGGCAACGTGAGTTACGATAGCTGCCAGCTTCAACGAGTCCATAAACTTGATGGACACCTCGCGGCCGCCTTTCAGTCCGAAAGAGATAACACCGCAGGAACCGTTGGGCATGTACTTTTGTGCCAATGCGTAATACTTGTTGTCGGGCAGGCCGCAATAGTTCACCCATGCCACTTTTTCATTCCTGGAAAGGTATTCGGCTACTTTTTGGGCATTGCCGCAGTGTTGCGGCATGCGCAGGTGCAGAGTTTCCAGACCGAGGTTCAGCAAGAACGCATTCTGCGGAGACTGGATGCTGCCGAGGTCGCGCATCAGTTGCGCCGTTGCTTTAGTGATGTAAGCCAGTTTGCCGAAAGCTTTTGTATAAGTCAGCCCGTGATACGATTCATCCGGTGTGCAGAGACCGGGGAATTTGTCGGCATGCGCTTCCCAGTCGAAATTGCCGCTGTCTACAACTGCTCCGCCTACGCTGGTGGCGTGTCCGTCCATATATTTGGTAGTGGAGTGGACTACTATATCGGCTCCCCATTCAAACGGGCGGCAGTTGATAGGAGTGGGGAAAGTATTGTCTACAATCAAAGGTACGCCGTGCTTGTGGGCGATACGGGCAAACTTTTCGATGTCGAGAACTTCCAGCGTAGGGTTGGAGATTGTTTCGCCGAACAGGGCTTTGGTGTTCGGACGGAAAGCGGCGGAGATTTCCTCTTCGGGCGCATCGGGGTTGACAAACGTTACATCGACACCCAGCTTTTTCATTGTCACGCCAAACAGGTTGAACGTTCCGCCATAGATAGTGGATGAGCATACGAAGTGGTCGCCTGCCTGGCAGATGTTGAAGATGGCATAGAAATTCGCTGCTTGTCCGCTCGATGTCAGCATAGCGGCTACACCGCCTTCGAGGGCGGCTATCTTGGCGGCAACGGCATCGTTCGTAGGATTTTGCAGACGGGTATAGAAGTAACCGCTGTCTTCGAGGTCGAACAGACGCGCCATTTGCTCGCTGGTATCGTATTTGAAAGTTGTACTTTGATAAATGGGGAGTACGCGGGGTTCTCCCTTTTTAGGAGTCCACCCTGCCTGTACGCACAGTGTCTCCGGCTTGAATTGCTTTGCCATAATGCTATCTGTATTTAGAGTTTCTTTTCTTTAAAACACGTAAGTTGTCGCAAAAGTAGGGAAAAAAATATAATTTTGTGCGCGCGAATGGTAAAATGCTATAATTTAGCAGTTGAAAATCTGCTACGGATACGGAACAAATGACGAAGAACGAAACTATGAAACGTATATTTTGCCTGATGGCTATTCTCTTTTGTACTTTTTTTGTTTTTGATGTCTCTGCTCAGAACGAGTATGCCAAGCCGAAATCGGGTGAGGGTATCTCGTCTTTTCTGGAACGGAACAAACGTCCGGGGAAAGCTTATTATAATGAGTTCCTGAGGCTGAACGAGAAACGTTTGCGTGGAAAAGAAGAGTTGCGGTTGGGTGTGAAGTATGTATTGCCTCCGTTGAGGAAAGGAACATCTGCCGCTTCGTCCAAGTCTTCCACCGGTAAAAAGGGAGTTGTCCGTGAGCGGTTGTTCGGGAAGAAGTTGGATGATGTACAGGTAATTTCCAACCGTTTGCAGGGTGCTTGTTTCTATGTGGTCAGCGGACATGGAGGTCCTGACCCGGGAGCTATCGGGAAAATAGGAAAAGTAGAGCTGCACGAGGATGAATATGCCTATGATGTTGCCTTGCGTCTTGCCCGTAACCTGATGCAGGAAGGAGCGGAAGTGCGTATCATCATTCAGGATGCCAAAGACGGGATTCGTGACGACCGGTATCTTTCCAACAGTAAGCGGGAAACGTGCATGGGCGATGCCATTCCGCTGAATCAGGTAGCCCGCCTGCAACAGCGTTGCACCAAAATCAATGAACTCTACCGGAAAGACCGTCAGAAATATAAGTACTGCCGGGCTATATTCTTGCATGTGGACAGTCGCAGCAAGAGTGCGCAGACGGATGTATTCTTTTACCATGCTCCGAAAAGTGTGGCGGGAAAGAAGCTGGCTGTCACCATGAAAGATACTTTCGAATCGAAATACGATAAACATCAGCCCAATCGCGGGTTTGAAGGGACCGTCAGTTCGCGTAATCTCTACGTGCTACTGCAAGCCGCTCCGGTTTCGGTCTTTGTTGAACTGGGCAATATTCAGAATACGTTCGACCAGCGCCGTTTCGTTATCAGTTCCAACCGCCAGGCTCTGGCAAAGTGGATGACGGAAGGATTCATTGCGGACTATAAGCAGGTGAAGTAGGGGTGTTTGTCTGTTTCATAAGGTATGGTTTCTCATTCCGGACATAATGAAGAATGACGAACCCATACCTTACATATTTTAATTTATTCTATCGGAATATAGATTTCTGTCAGTAACTCATCCGGTGCAGTATCAGCCGGATTATTCAGGTATCGTTCGGCGCTGGCTTCCTCTCTGAATGTACATTCCATTTCAGGGATGTATTTTCCATAGATTGTGTCGTATACACTTTGCAGGTGTTCGTATGAACCCTTATACAGGAATATGGCATAGCGTCCTGCCGGAAGTTGCTTGAAGCCGATATTGCCTTTCGGGGTTACGGCGGTAGGCATAACCATACATACATCGGTACGCAGTTTCTCTACCGGAGTCACTTTAGGGTCGTCATGATAAATACAATAAGGCATCACTTCTCCTATTGGCAACTTTTCCTCTTGGACGAATTGTTGAAGGCGCATCCATGTGCCGCAATAATCATTTAGTTTATAGTCTCCGAACAATCGGATATAAATCAGGTTTCGGGCCGGGAGTTCTTTGATTTCCCGTTTCAGTTTGAGTTCAGGACGGATAATAGCTGGTTTCATAATTACAAAGTTTTTATTGTTACGATATTCTAAAGGTGAAATACCGTAGAACTGCTTGAACACTTTAGACAATGACGAGGAAGACGAATAACCGATGCGATAAGCAATGTCGGCTATCGGCAAATCGGTGTAGCGCAATAACCGTGCTGCCGTTTCGGTACGTGTCCGGACGATAAACGTACCTACGGGTTCGCCCAAAAAAGCTTTCATGATGCGGTGGAAGTAGAACGGAGAGAAATGGGAAATCTTGGCCAGCGATTTCAGGTCGATTTCTTCTCCGAGGTGGAGATTGATGTAATCCACCACTGCATTCACACACTTCTGATACTCTTCCCGGGTTGTCTTCTTGGTTTCCATATATTCTATCGGTTTGTTCACGATGCAAAAATAAGGGGAAAAGGGATAGGGGACTTGTCCGATGTTGCTATAAATGTGGTTTGCCGCATATTTATAGGACGGAAGTTCGTTAATAATCATTGTTTGTTTTATCTGAAAAGACAAAACATATGTACTTTTGCAGCGGATTATATTGTATAAATAGCTTTTGAAAGAGTATATGAAAGAAGCATTTCTTATTTTAGGGCGTGGTGTAGGTCAGGTGATGTTTCAGAACAATGCGCTGTCGGGGTCATTGATGCTGGCAGGTATCCTTCTGAATTCCTGGCAAATGGCCTTGATGGCGATTGCGGGTAATGTTGTAAGTACACTAACGGCTTGTCTTTCCGGTTACAGTCGCGAAGATATAAGGAACGGACTTTACGGGTTTAACGGTACTTTGGTGGGAATAGCAATCGGAGTATTTATGCCGGTTTCCGTAGCTTCTTTATCATTGTTGGTTGCAGGTGCGTGCTTATCCACTTGGATAGCCCGTCTTTTCAGCTTGCAGCGGCGGGTGCCGGGATTTACCGCTCCTTTTATTCTTTCTGTGTGGATATTGTTGGCTGCTTGCAGAGGGATGATGCCGTCTTTGCTGTTGCCTTCCGGAAATGCAGTGACAGACCAGTCACTCTCTTTTTTGCAGGCTTTTTGTCTGAACATCGGTCAGGTGATGTTTCAGGGGAATACAGTATTGGCAGGAGTGCTCTTCCTGCTGGGTATCATGGTTAATTCCCGTATCAATGGCTTTTATGCTGTATTGGGAGCGGGGCTTCCCATTCCGTTCGCTCTGCTGTTGGGAGTGGATGATGCTGTTTTGAATGCTGGATTGATGGGATATAACGGAGTGTTGTGCGCCATTGCTTTGGGAGATAAAACATGGAAAGGCGGCGCGTGGGCCACAGTGGCTGTATTGCTGTCTGTCTTACTCCAGATAGGCGGTATGAAGTGGGGAATAACAACCCTCACTGCACCGTTCGTTGTTGCTGTATGGATAGTGGCAGGATGCAGGGCCGGATGGAAAAATAGAAATAGAAACTGAAAATTGCTGAATATTACAAAGTATGACCGAGAAAACCCGATTGCAGCTCTTGGCGTGGGCAAGAGAATATCATTGTGCAGCCTTTATACAAGGTGATCCTGTTCAGTTTCCGCATCGGTATACGCAGAAACAGGATATTGAGGTTAGCGGCTTGCTCACGGCTATAATGAGTTTTGGCAACCGCAAACAGATATTGAAGAAAGCGGACGGACTGCATGGTTTAATGGGAGCTTCACCCTACCGGTATGTCTTGTCCTGCAGATGGAAAGAAGATTTCCTGCCGACAGATAGGAGTAGCTTTTACCGTATGCTTTCCCATGCGGATTTTTATACTTACTTTGCCCGGCTGCACGCCGCCTATACCCGTTTTGATAGTTTGGAAGATGCCTTGTCGGTTTATCCGGGTACACCGATGGAGAAGCTGTGCGCATTTCTGGAAGTTTCAGCCAAGAGCCCTCAAAAGAAACTGAATATGTTTCTGCGGTGGATGATACGGAAAGAGTCGGAAGTAGATTTCGGTATTTGGAAGAGCTTTGACCGTCGCGATTTGCTGATTCCTTTGGATACGCACGTTTGCAGGGTGGCTTATCTTTTGGGGCTTACTGATACGGAAACATTCTCTCTGAAGAATGCACGGAACATAACCGAGGCTTTGGCGGAAGTTTTTCCGGACGATCCCTGTTTGGGAGATTTTGCATTGTTCGGCAGCGGGGTAAACGGAGTGCTGTAAGACTGGCTTTTTCTTACCAGTCTATCTCCTCAATGCCTTTGCTCCGTAAATAATCGTTGGCCTTGCTGAAGTGCCTGCAACCGAAGAAACCGTATTCGGCGGAACGGGGTGAAGGATGGACGGTTGTCAGAATAAGATGCTTGCTGCTGTCTATCAAGGCTGCCTTTTCTTTGGCATAAGCTCCCCAAAGCATGAATACGAGATGTTCCCGTTCATCACTTAATTTCTTGATTACCGCATCTGTGAAAGTTTCCCAGCCCATGTTGCGGTGCGAACCGGTTTCGTGGGCGCGTACCGTAAGGACAGAGTTCATGGAGAATACTCCCTGAGCCACCCAGCGGTCCAGATTGCCGGAAGTAGGAATCGGTTTGCCCAAGTCTCGATGTATCTCCTTGAATATATTGGCGAGTGATCCCGGTATGGCTACTCCTTCCGGTACGGAAAAGCATATCCCGTAATATTGTCCGGGGTTGGGGTAGGGATCTTGTCCTAAGATAACCACTTTTACTTTTTCAAAAGGGCATGAGTTGAAAACATGAAAGATAAGGTGTCCCGGCGGCAGCACGTTGGCACGTCCGTATTCGCTTTTCACAAATGATACCAATCTTTCAAAGTAGGGATTGTCGAATTCTTCTTGTAAACGTTGCCGCCAACTCTCTTCTATCTTGACTTTCATAGGATACTGCATCTAAATACGATGCAACAAATGTACAAATAATCTCTGTGGGTACGTATGTGTTTTGCGGATAAAAAAATTCCGATTCGTCACGAACCGGAATTCTTTCTTTAATGAGATTTACATTTAGAAAAGACTATTCTTTGACAATTTCGCCTTTTTCGTTTAAAAGCGTTTCCGCTTCCTGACCGTCTTGGGTGACGATGATGATTTTGTAGAGTGTGGTCTCTTCCGTTTCTTTTACGTAGGCTTCTTTTACAGATGCACCTTCATAATCTTTGGCTAATGTCTGCATAACAGCCTGTGGCAATTCTGTCGGGTCGATTTTCACAAATTCGTCTTGAGGAACTTGTGCTTCTGCCACGATTGCTGATGAGTTGTTTACTTCCTGTGCGAATACTACAGAACTTCCTGTTCCTAAAACCATTACTAATGCTGCTAATACCTTTTTCATAACTTTCTGATTTTTAGTGAATATTTGGGGTTATCATCTCTAACACTTATCATAGGACAAATAGAATGCCAAACTGTATTGGTTGTCGGTATATGCTTGATTCACAGATGTATTGTGCGAAGTTATCCCAAAAAGTCCAATGTAGAAACATGTAGAGTGTTGTAGAAACGGGTAACACATTTGAGGAATAATTACACAGAATCTTAACGGACTTCTTATTTATTCTATATAAATTTGCGCCATACTTAAAATAGATATGAATATGCTTAGACTGAATGTTTTTATTCAAGTGAGTGCGGATAACCGTGCTGCTGTGATGGAAGCTGCAAAAGAACTGGTAGCTTGTTCCCTGAAGGATAACGGTTGCATTGCTTATGACATCTTTGAAAGTGCAACCCGTGAAGATGTCCTTATGATTTGCGAAACATGGAAAGATGAGGAGTCTTTGGCTGCACACGAAAAGGCGGCGCATTTTGTTCCTAAAATACAAAGCCTTGCTTCTATGAAACTGGAGAAATTCAGCTTCTGATAATAAACAATATTATTTGAAAAAGTCAACCATTGCGTTGACTTTTTTGTTTTTTACTTCATATATGGTAAATGGTATGAAGCAAATAATCTTTATTTTTGTAATGCTAATAAGTTGTCTGTCCTGTGTCGGTAAATCGACCGGTCAGGCGGAAAGGAGAAACGATATGAAGTCAATGAAAGAAATTTATCTGGCAGGCGGATGTTTCTGGGGAACCGAACATTTCC
>OGNL01000868.1_pt1 | contig 11209 bp, 5 predicted proteins | sample 1573471 | NCBI WGS metagenome assembly OGNL01 (sample SAMEA2582001, study PRJEB24529) | metagenome | biome: Human gut stool | place: China | collected 2011 | reverse complement strand
CCCACGTATCTAGCTTGGAAGGCTAGTGTTCTACCATTGAACTACACCCGCATAACCACTGATATCTCAGTGCTTTGTTAAGATATCATAATTATATTATAAAGTCAAGTATTTTATGTCAATATGTTCTTTGTGACATGTTTTATCAACATATATACTTGACATTATCTGTTCTTAGGAATAAATTATGTTAGTTGCATTTTAGTTTGTAAAATATTATGGAGTAATTTCAATGACTAACAATTCAGACCACATTTTTTCTAATATAGATATAAGGAAGCTTCTAATTCCTATCATGTTGGAAAATCTCTTAGCTTCACTTATGGGAACTGTTGATACTATGATGGTAAGTAATGTCGGTGCATCTGCCGTCTCGGCCGTATCGCTTGTTGATTCCATCAATATTCTTGTAATACAGGCTTTGTCAGCACTTGCTGCAGGAGGTGCAATTCTGTGTTCCCAGTACATAGGAAGCAGCAACCCTAAAGGTGCAAACCGCGCTGCAAGACAGGTATTTCTTGTCATGACAGTACTGTCAGTATTGATATCTGCAATATGCCTCGTTCTTCGTGTACCGATGCTTAAGTTCATCTTTGGTTCTGTAGAAGCTGAGGTTATGGCTGATTCACAGGCATACTTTCTTTTTACCCTGTTGTCATTTCCATTCATTGGCCTGTATGACGCTGGTGCGTCCATTATGAGAGCACAGAAGGACAGCAAAAGCCCTATGACAATATCCATAATATCCAACTTTCTTAATATAGGTGGTAATGCAATTCTTATATTCGGACTTGGAATGGGCGTTGCGGGAGCTGCAATATCAACACTTGTATCAAGAGTTTTCTGTGCAGTTGTTGTAATTATTAAATTAAGAAATCCGTCACAGACCATATGCGTTAACAGATATTACACAATCCGTCCCGACTGGGATTTAATTAAGAAAGTCCTATATATTGGTATTCCTTCAGGTATTGAAAACAGTATGTTCCAGTTTGGAAAGCTGGCAATCCAGTCAACAGTTTCAACGCTCGGAACTGCTGCTATTGCTGCAAATGCTGTGACCAATATTCTGGAAAACCTTAACGGCGTTGCTGCACAGGGTGTAGGAATCGGACTTATGACTATAGTTGGCCAGTGTATTGGTGCCGGAAGAAAAGATGAAGCCATATACTATATAAAGAAGCTCAGTAAAATGGCTGAAGCTGCTATTATTATAAGCTGTCTTGTTGTATTTGCATTGTGCCGGCCGATTACCATACTGGGTGGCATGGAAGCAGAAAGTGCAAGAATGTGTTTTGAGATGACTCTTTTCATAACAATAACCAAGCCAATATCATGGGTATTGTCGTTCATTCCAGCTTATGGAATGCGTGCTGCCGGAGACGTGAAATTTTCAATGATTACATCATGTGCAAGCATGTGGTTATGTCGTGTAAGCTTCACTATATTCTTATGCCGTGTATATGGTTTTGGTCCTATTGCTGTATGGATTGGAATGTTTGCCGACTGGACTGTCCGCGGTATAATATTCACCATTCGCTTTCATTCACGCAGATGGCTTAACCACCATATAATTGATTAATATTAATAAATTGGATTAACGATAAAAAACGCATGTCAGATTGAAAAAATCGGACATGCGTTTTATTATTTTATTATAAATTATAATATTGTATTGTAAACCATATTATTACAATCAGCCATTAACCTAGAATCCCTTACAGTTACCCTTAAGAGTTGCTCCTGTAATATTAACTTTTCCATTAATATTAGTACAATCTTCAATAATAGCCTTGCCAAAGGTTACTTTTAACCAAGTGCAGATGGTTTTCCTGTAAGTGGCCAGTGATAATTATTACCCTTATTAGAATCTGAAATACAATTCTTCATTGTTACAACACCACTCTGGTTGTTTCTATCGAAACCATTAGCATAGTTTCCCTTAGCTGTACATCCAATAAGCTTATGGTTAAGAGGATCAAGGTGAGCTGCCTTTCCTGGTGTTTTGTTATCTACTCCACCCATCTTAAATCCGTTACCATCACCATAAATTCCATCACAGTATCCATTGTAGTTAGCCTGGCAGTTTACAAGTGTTACTGCTCCATGAGCTGCATAACAATCCCAGCCATCATCACTATTGTATTCAGCTACACAGTTTTCAAAATAATTGCCTTCACCTGAATGAAGTTTCACTGCAAAACCATCAGCATTCTCACCCTTGGCATCTGCATTATGATGAGACTTGCAATTATAAAACTTGTTATTAGCTCCTCCGTTGCTTACCTGAAAACCTGCATCTTCATTATAGCAGCATGTTACATACTTTAATGTATTATTAGAACCTGAAATAAAGATTCCATTATCAGAAGCATTCTTAACTGTAATGTTAGAAAGTGTACTTCCATTACCTGATAATGTAATTCCTCTTCCTGAACTTCCGCTTGTCTGTGAGAAATCTATTGTCGCATTATTCTTTCCTGCAAGATTAACACCTGCTGGAAGTGAAACAGATCCAGACTTAACTGTTCCATCAATAACTACTGTCTGTCCTGACTTAGCCTTCTTAAGTGCATCTGCTAAAGACATACCACCTGCCTTAACCACATAATTACCTGATACAGATGAACCTGTTGATGAACCTGAAGATGAGCTGCTTCCTGATGAAGAGCTGCCTGAACCTGATGAACTTCCTGATGAAGAACCAGATGATGAGCTGCCATTAGAATCAACCTGTACTTTGTAAATGTTGATTCCGCTGTTCTCTGAATACAGATATATGTATCCCTTAGAACCTGAATATGAATATATTCCTAAAGAAGCTGTCTTATTAGCTGCAATAGTTCCAAGCTTCTTTCCATTAGAATCAGCTACGATTAAATTACGGGTAGAGCTTCCACTGCTTCTTAACACTACCTTAATTGTATCAGAACCTGACACTGGTACTTTAACTGAACGATATGATGTAGTGCCTGTACCAGAAAGAGCCAGACAATATGTATATGCTGTGCCATCTACCGTTACAGATTCAGCCTTGACATTCATAGTCTTACTGCTTGTTGCCATAAGACCAAGTCCGTCTACTGTAGTACTTGATTTAATAGTTCCTAACTTCTTAAAATTAGAATTCTTGAAATTCCATGAATTCTGTGTTGCCGCATTAGCTGACAACACTGGTGCTGCTGTAAAACATACTAATAATACTGCAAAAACAGCTGCAAAAACCCTTCTTGCCTTCTTAATCATGATTAACCTCCCAAACATTATAGATTAAATAGCAAAAGAGGCGTTATTTTGCTGGCAGTGTCCTATATCATGCAAAATAAATCGCCTCTGTTGCTAAAAATACCATAATAAGGATAAAAATGAAATGGCTTAAAATTACAAAGATTTACGCAAGTGTTTGTGCATTTTGTATAGTACACTCTGAAATATACCGTTTTCTTGATACATTTTTACTTAAAAACTGATTTATTGTCACTTACCTTGATGTGAAAGTGGTTATCCTATGTATAATATTTGATTCCTTTAAGAGAATATGTTCAACATTTTTATGGACGAACTTTTCTCAATCCACTCATCTGGCATCTCAAAATGCTGGTAATCTTTTGCATGTTCCCAGTCGCCGCCCCACTCAAATCCATGTTCTGCAAACACCTTATAGCACAAATCGTCATGGTCGATTTTGTGTGGAAATTCAATGCTTCTGTCTGTATACTTTTCAGCATTGGCAGGCTCTACATTTCTTCTGCCATCAACATATTTCACATAAGGATTATAAAGCGTGTTGATGTCAACCGCCAGCCCTAACGCATGCTTTGACAGCTTCGTTGAATAGGAAATGTATCTAAAATTAAACGCTGAAGAATTATTATCACTCATCGACTTCTCGTCATCAGCATCATATTCATCAATAAGTCTGATTTTTTCAATCTTATAACCAGCCTCGTAAAGCTGCTTAAATATATCAAGCACATCATCAGCAATCATCCTGTTCACAACCAGCTCACCTGTGTGCGGCTCCCCATCAAATCCGACATGCAAAACTTTAAGATACCGCAAATCTTCTCTTGGCACGGTGCAGTTGTCCTTAAATGATTTCCCCTGCATCTTTGCAAATATGTCGTCTGGAATTGGTGATATTGTGAATGATTGTGCACCCATGTGTGACTCCTTTCTTCTGATTATAGCTTCATTATATCATAAGACCTACCAAAGTGTCACAAAATGAAGATTGAGTATGTCTATAAAACATGTTTGCGAAAGCAACCTGCAGGAAAAGCCTACAAGATTACATATAAAAGAAGTATTAGTGGGCTTTTTACACTGACAATAAGTCTTGTCTATATTAACAATCGATTTAATATAAAAAATAAACCTACTACAAACAGGTAATCTCCCGATATAGTAGGCATTTTCTTTTGAAAGCTTGAAATCTTTCTCAGATTTGACCCACTAAATTGACAATGCATCATCAATTCGTAGGTTTTTCTTATTAATACGCACAGAATCCAGCAGGTATTTAGTACTCAAATTCAACTATTCTGCAATTCTCACATATACAAGCTTCCACTTTCGTTCTGTGGCTCGCCTTAAGCGATGTGATTTCAACAAATCCTTTGGCTGTTCTCGCATTTGTAAATACTCCAGGCACTTCATCGGCAAAACTGAATGCACCATCCTTACTGCTGAAAAGGTACCCTTTTCTCATCTCCTGATTACATTTTGGACAAATCATACATGACACCTCATTCCTTGATATCTTTGCTAAGAACTGACATTGCCATGCTAAGTTTTTCTTCAAACTGCTCCGCTTTAACAAGAGCTATGCCTTCATTGTCATCGCCAAGCACAACCAGCCTGCTGCCATTCACCAGTCCAAATGTATCTCTTGCTTCTTTAGGTATAACTATCTGTCCGCGGTCGTTGACTGTCACAACACCCCACATATGTTTGCCCTTCGGTGCAGGCGCCAATCTTTTACCTTCAAGCTGCACATCGTCCTTAATCAATGAATCCATCGTCACGCCATAAAATTCCGCAAGCCTGCCGCATTTTTCAATATCAGGAATTGTTCCACCACGCTCCCATTTGGCGTATGCCTGTCTCGATATTCCAATAACCTCTGCGATATCCTCCTGAGTCTTCCCCGCAAGCGACCTCAGCATAATAAGATTCTCCTGTAGCATAATGTCAGTCCTTTCTGTTGTTATGTATGTATTATAATCCTTGTAAAATGTCGATTCCACCAATTGTAGTTGTCAGAAAAGTGGAAATTGTGGTGGCGTTGGTTGCGTGGAGGGGATTGCTTATATTAATTACATATTCTAAACTAAATTTACAATCTACTACATATCTACGATTCATTATATTAATATTAACTCTGTTAAAAAAAGCTCTAAGATACATTTAAGACTTGATTGCTGCATAAATAGTATTAATTATCGAATTAATATTTCTTATTCTCGATAGATTTATAAACTAGCTTTGAAAATGAGAAATTAATATAACCTCATATTCAGTTTGATAGTTCATCTTTAAGAAAGAATAATCAAACCTTTTATCATGTGTCATTTTATATTCCACTATGTAACTATTAATTCATTGATAATCCAATACAAGCAGACATTACAATAAAATTTACATCCCACTATGTAACTATTAATTCAATCCTGACAGCCTTTCTGCCTTTGTAGGTGTACTATTTACATCCCACTATGTAACTATTAATTCTAATAACAAGGGAGAAGCCTCTTTCTGCAAATGCATTTACATCTCACTATGTAACTATTAATTCGTTATGTGCTTATTAAGCCTTGTGGCGTGTCAGAAATTTACATCCCACTATGTAACTATTAATTTTCTGATTCTTTAGCAAGTTTATCAAATGCATTAATATTTACATCCCACTATGTAACTATTAATTCCTAACCACTGATGGGATTTGCTGTAGCCTATGCATTTACATCCCACTATGTAACTATTAATTCCCGCCGTTTAATTTATATGTGATTGTATAATCTATATTTACATCCCACTATGTAACTATTAATTCTATTTACGGAATGTAAATTATCATCTAAACTCATATATTTACATCCCACTATGTAACTATTAATTCCAACAGCGTCCGCAGGAATCTGTACAAAACCAACCTTATTTACATCCCACTATGTAACTATTAATTCTGAATTCGGAATAGCTCGCGGAACTGTTTCAAATATTTACATCCCACTATGTAACTATTAATTCTATTGTCTTCCAGAATGATAATTCTTCGGTCGAAGAAATTTACATCCCACTATGTAACTATTAATTCATAATAAATTATAATTGCAATTTTAAACATTATAAATTTACATCCCACTATGTAACTATTAATTCTTCATATTGCGTAATAGGTTATTATATTAATACTAAATTTACATCCCACTATGTAACTATTAATTCTCAGCCGTTTTAATGTGTACATCTGCACTTCCTGTATTTACATCCCACTATGTAACTATTAATTCATATTCTTTCCCTGTTCCTTCAGCTCTTGTGTCTGTATTTACATCCCACTATGTAACTATTAATTCTGATTGCGTTAAAGCCTTATCATTTTCTTCTTCTCATTTACATCCCACTATGTAACTATTAATTCCCAGTTCCTTCCAGTCTTCAATAACCTTGTGATCGAAATTTACATCCCACTATGTAACTATTAATTCTTGTCGCCAATATACGAGATTTGTTACTTCTTCTTTATTTACATCCCACTATGTAACTATTAATTCATAAAACGCGACTTCATAAGCTCCCAATTAAGATTTCATTTACATCCCACTATGTAACTATTAATTCTTGAAAAGGAATTAAAAGACGGTGATAATAAATATATTTACATCCCACTATGTAACTATTAATTCTAAATCCGGATTTGTTCCGCGTGGAAATACACAGTAATTTACATCCCACTATGTAACTATTAATTCATACCAGAGAATTTACTTCCTCGAAATCCAAGTGAATTTACATCCCACTATGTAACTATTAATTCTTTGCGGAATGTGGGTGCTTATATAAGGGCATCCACATTTACATCCCACTATGTAACTATTAATTCCAATGATCAGGCGCAGCATTTCTTCATCTTCTGACGCATTTACATCCCACTATGTAACTATTAATTCCTTCTTGAGCTGCCAAATGTACATAGTTTTGTAAAAATTTACATCCCACTATGTAACTATTAATTCGCGCCCTCTCTTTAAATTTTTGTTATGTGATATATATAATTTACATCCCACTATGTAACTATTAATTCTTCTCGCCCAAATCCCACAAGGTCACATGTTTGTCAATTTACATCCCACTATGTAACTATTAATTCTTTGTATAATCATCTTCTACACCACCATAATTTTTATTTACATCCCACTATGTAACTATTAATTCGTAGTCCATAAACCACTCACGAGATACAATAACAGCATTTACATCCCACTATGTAACTATTAATTCTATGTGTCAGACCGCTCGAACGGCAAGACTACAAGCATTTACATCCCACTATGTAACTATTAATTCACGCTTACAACCGAGTGTCTTAAATAATGTATACGTATTTACATCCCACTATGTAACTATTAATTCTAGTGCCGTCAGCTTTAAGAACACCACATATTCTATTATTTACATCCCACTATGTAACTATTAATTCGTATACCACTAAATGACGGTTTACAGCTTCATTATATTTACATCCCACTATGTAACTATTAATTCTTTCTCCAAAACATCTAATGCCTTGGTAATTATTGTATTTACATCCCACTATGTAACTATTAATTCTATGACAGATACGAAGATATCTCTACTGTTAGAAGATTTACATCCCACTATGTAACTATTAATTCATGGCAGAAGAACCTCTTACTAATAGCTCTAATGCATTTACATCCCACTATGTAACTATTAATTCATATATTAACATGGTCGTATCTACTTGTTACTATATTTACATCCCACTATGTAACTATTAATTCTGTAACGCTGATTGTCCATAATCAACTTTCCAATATTTACATCCCACTATGTAACTATTAATTCTGTGTAAGAATCTGTTGATTCGTCTGGCTCTTCTGTATTTACATCCCACTATGTAACTATTAATTCGAACAGAAACAATAAAATATTAGGGGTGTTTTGATAATTTACATCCCACTATGTAACTATTAATTCCGGTTTTTCATTGACGCTAGGAGCAACATCTTTAAGATTTACATCCCACTATGTAACTATTAATTCCTTTAACCGCTTGCATACATTCCCATATTTTTTTAATTTACATCCCACTATGTAACTATTAATTCTTAGAAGTAGTGTTCTATCACCTTTTTGGGGAATAATTTACATCCCACTATGTAACTATTAATTCACAGCTTGTAGCACTTGGCAATGCTATTATTAATACATTTACATCCCACTATGTAACTATTAATTCTATTACTGCGGTGATATTATATATGCTAATAATACATGATTTACATCCCACTATGTAACTATTAATTCTAGCAACCCTATAACACTTATATTAATTGTATGCTAATTTACATCCCACTATGTAACTATTAATTCTTAGTGTTTATTCTGCTAAATTAATTCCTTTTGCGATTTACATCCCACTATGTAACTATTAATTCTGGTCGTCAAAAGAAGTTGCACGTCTGATACCAGCATTTACATCCCACTATGTAACTATTAATTCTAAATCGTATAGTCCCTGTACACTTGCGGCTATAGTATTTACATCCCACTATGTAACTATTAATTCTCTCGCCCCAGCCCCATATGTAACAGATAAATTAAATTTACATCCCACTATGTAACTATTAATTCGTCGGCTCGGATATCGAACATGTGTTCTTGATATTTATTTACATCCCACTATGTAACTATTAATTCATGATACTGACGAACCAAGTAAGATTAAGGATATGATTTACATCCCACTATGTAACTATTAATTCACAGATTCTTACACAGTTCAGGCTGGTGACAATCTAATTTACATCCCACTATGTAACTATTAATTCTTAATTACAACAGGAGAGTTTAATAGTTTTCTTTCATTTACATCCCACTATGTAACTATTAATTCAGAATTCTGCCAGTATCATTGTTTACTATTTTAGACGATTTACATCCCACTATGTAACTATTAATTCGAGTACAGGGCAAGATATGAAGCTGAAAAGAAAGAAAATTTACATCCCACTATGTAACTATTAATTCGCAAAGAATACTATAAAGATTTATACATGAATTGTTATTTACATCCCACTATGTAACTATTAATTCTGCATTCGCCTTTTCGATAAGTGATTTGATATTGTCATTTACATCCCACTATGTAACTATTAATTCAATATTATCGGTTTAACAGTAATTAAGCGTAATCGTATTTACATCCCACTATGTAACTATTAATTCAGTATGCACAGCGTATAGCGTTGGCAGATAGAACAAATTTACATCCCACTATGTAACTATTAATTCAAATACAATTTTTAGGTTTCATAATTATTACCTCAATTTACATCCCACTATGTAACTATTAATTCCTGGAAGATATGCAACAGCAGAGCCACGAATTAAGATTTACATCCCACTATGTAACTATTAATTCCTTGTAGAGGTGTCAATCAAATTAGTTGTATATGACGTATTTACATCCCACTATGTAACTATTAATTCTTCTCTGCCTGTAATGTAGCTATCTTGTCATTAGTCATTTACATCCCACTATGTAACTATTAATTCCCTTGCTTGATTTAAACTCTTTGAGTGCTTTTAATGATTTACATCCCACTATGTAACTATTAATTCGAAGTTGCACGTCTGATTGCCGCTGGATTGTAATTATTTACATCCCACTATGTAACTATTAATTCCAGAAACAGATATACTCTGAATTTTTAAATCATATATTTACATCCCACTATGTAACTATTAATTCCCCGTAAGTTTTTATACAGCTTTAAATCTCAAAACCAAAATAGTTATTTGTCGACCTAATAAATTCATACATAAATTTCTAATGCTATTTTGAATAAATTCAACTTAAACATATTAATAGAGCCATTGTCGACCCCGCTTATATTTTACACTATAATGAGTCGACAATCAATTTATAAAATCAATATTTTCATAACATAGTATAATTCCAAAATAATTAATGTACTAATTTAAGCCAAACATCATCTATTGACATTCCCCCAATTTAATATATTTTTCATTCGGATGGTTCCCTACAAAAAACACTTAATCATAATGTTGTCTTACCTCAATTCTATTTATAATTTACAAACTTTTTAGTAAGGTGCAAGCACTTAGCCCATTGTGCATATATTTAAAACTTTCTTGCTCTTGTAGCCTTTATCTACTCCTAATTATTTTCTCATATGTGTTTGTTCATTCTATTCAACTGATCATCTGTATAAAGCATTACTGATATACCATGAATAAAATCCCAGAAATTATGATAACAGTTAATGCCACACAGCCCCAGATGATCTACTCCATACCCTGTTGTCTGCACAAAATCTGGATATTCTTCTGCTGCCATACACACCCCTTCCTGTTGCACCGGTGCAACTTGGGTATAAAAATACCACCAATCTTGTGACTGGTGGCTGTTAACTGCTTATATATAGTATGGAGAAACTATTTGGCAGGCGTACGCTTCTCCTGCATCTCTCGGGTTTCCCCCTGTCATTACCATCGGCGTGTGGATCGTACGAATTCTTCCACCTCAAATAGTTTCTCCCTTACTGTATGTCTATTATATAGCTTTTATTCTTTTTTGTAAAGAATAGTTTTATTTCTCAATAAACGATTCCATTCTTATTCATCAATCTTCATAAATGTGATAATTGAGTTCTTATAATTAGGATTATCTTTTGATGCCACCAATCTTAATACTGTTTTAAATATTTCATCATTTTCTTTTATTTCTTTTAACAATAATGCAGTATTAGGTTTATTGGCCTCTATTGTATAATCAGGATTCTTTACAATTTCTCCAAAATAAGAAGAAAATCTTTCATAATCATTCGGGTGTCTGTCCATAATATGTTGAATCTGATTATTAGTTATAACAACTTCATCTGTTAGTATATCATCTGTGATACATTTATATATTTCTTTATTTATCTTACCAATA
>OGNL01000857.1_pt1 | contig 11286 bp, 16 predicted proteins | sample 1573471 | NCBI WGS metagenome assembly OGNL01 (sample SAMEA2582001, study PRJEB24529) | metagenome | biome: Human gut stool | place: China | collected 2011 | reverse complement strand
ATCCGAACTTGCGAAGCCCTTGACGGCTTCGGAGTGTGGAGTTACCTTTGCAGACCGAAAAGAGAAAAATCATTTGTCATCGTAATGCCCCTCCACCTCCACGACAATGACATATACCTCTTCATCGTGGATGCGGTATATAATTCTGTCATGTGCGGATATATGCCGTGAATACACAATATTTCCACCTCCGACAAGCGGTTCAGGATGCCCGATGCCTGTACGTGGGTGTTCCATTATATCGCCCAGTACTCTTTTGAGTTTCTTGAAAAGGATGAGATTGGACTTCTTCCACTTCGCTATATCCTTTTCTGCTTTTGGGTCAAATTTAACAGCGTACATCAAAGTGAATCAAGATAAGAGTTCAACTCGTCCTTTGTATTGCAGGTAACACACAATCCATCCCTGCAAGCCTTTTCCGCCTCGTCTATGCGAGCCTGCATTTCGGGGGTAAGCATGAGGTCTTCCCTACCTACTTTGACAAGTGCGTAAATCTCGTTCTTTCTGCGAATAAGAACCTGTTCTCCGTTGCCCGCTCTGGTAAATGAAGCCGCAAGATTATTGCGGTATTCTCTAACTGATAATGCTTCCATAATCACAACTTTTAATTTATGACGCAAAGATAGTTCTTTTTCAGCACAATAGCAAATTTATGTACACATTTGTGTACACGCGCAAAAAAAACTTTGAAAACCGTACAATCCCCCAACCCCCTTACAAGGGGGCTTTGTCTTTGTTTTCCCTTTTGTTTTTCGTCCGTTTTTTCCGAAAGTTGGGAAGCATCTTCAGCTTTATGAGCTTGTTTCTATCTTAACATCGACTATTTATGTCTATCCTCGCGCGCGCGCATTATGCGAGGAAAAAGCCCTCCAAGTACGACATAAAGAATACTTTAATACGACATAAAGAATAAAAATTAACACTTTAAAAACGACATAAAGAATAAAATATACGACCTTTATTTGTTGAGGTCGTACTTTATTCGTATATTTGCTGCAAACCTATAAAACAGCACTATATGAAACCAACTACTTACATTGATTGGGGCGGTCTGAAAGATATTCCGTTCTTCTACTGCGATACAAAGGAAGATGAAGGAAACAAGGACTTTGACATCTACTATCAAGGAAAACTGGTGCTGCATGACTACAACCATTGCGGACACTACCTCTACACAGCTACGCTGCTATTCAGCAAAATCAGAAACATTACAGCCGACTGGGTGAATCTGCACAACCTTTGGATTCTGCGTAACTGCGTGCGTGAGAACTATAATCACGGCATAGGGGTGGACGACATTATCTTTGGAGAGAATTTTGATGGCGAGAACCTCGATACACTCACACCGCTTACAAAGAAACGCTTCGATTATTTGTGTAAGCGGATTAAGGAACTTGACCCATACGCAACAATCTAAGAGAATATCCAATGAGTGAGAATCTACCCAACAAAGCAGTATTTCAGTCCTATATATGGACTTGCGCAAAGTACGATTTCAGCCCCTATGAAAAACGTATTATTTACCGTCTTATAGAGTTTGCACAGCATTGGTTAGAAGGTGTAAAAATCAAAGATCACATGCACAAAATCGAGCCGACAGACTGCGGTGTAAACATCACTATGCCTGTGGCGGATATACTTCGAGATGAAACAGACAACAACTATGCCAAAGCAAAGGCTGCATTTACCTCGCTTTCAAAAAAAGGGGCGGAGTATGAAGATGATGAGATTTGGTTCTATACAGCCATAATAGAGCATCCCAAAATAAAGAAAGGCACAGGCGTTGCCACTTTCCATGTCTATGAACCTGTTTGGAGAGCTGCGCTTGATTTCACTAAGGGTTTCAAAAAATACGAACTTGTAACCGCTATGAAATTCAAGAGTGTTTATGCCATGCGATTTTATGAGCTCATGTCAGGACAAACTACACCTTTGTTTGTGCCGTTAGAAGGTTCTGACGGGCTTCGGGAAAGATTCAATCTACAAGGTAAATATGAAAGGGTAAACGACTTTCGCAGGAAGGTTATTGATGTCGCAAAAAAAGAGCTTGACAAGTTCTCTCCTTATTCGTTTGTGGCTAAGGAGGAAAAAGAAGGGAAGAAGGTTATTGGATGGACTCTGTTCCCTGTTTTCTTTGAAGATAGAGAAGACCCTGCACTACAGGAAAAAGCGCGCATGGCTAAAGTTACAGCACGGCTCCAGTTAGAAAACAACGTATATGACTATCTTAAATTCTCCTTTGACTTCAAGTCTGATGAAATCAACAAGAACAAGAAAACCCTTATCGAGGGACAAAACCGCATCCCCGATTTTATGGGGTTCTTGGGAGAATTGAAGAAAGGTGCACGGCTGGCAGAAAACCCTAAAGGATATGTAATCGGAGCTATCAAAAGGAAGCTAAAGGAATTGTAAAATATCAAATCAAATAATATTTATTCATTTTTTCTACAATATATCACTTTTTTTTATAAAAAATCATCAATCTATTTGCTTAATATCTTTTTTTTCTATTCCTTTACAACATAATCTCTAAACGTTTACATATATGAAAACGTATGTTTATTTATTTTTCTGCTTGTTTTCACTTATGGGATTTCAAGCCTGTAGCAATGACGAAGTAGATAACGTCAAGACTACAACCTCGAATGATGTAGAAGCCATCAGTGCTTCAAGTTCTTTAATCACTTCTGAAGAAGCCAAAAACAACATTCCTGCTTTCACTGAAGCCATAGAAGCCGAAAATACGTTGTTGGAGCTTTCTTCAAGAGCAACCTCTATGGACGCTTTCTCTGAAGATTATGATTTTTCTGTGCAGCAAAAAATAACATCTAAAGAAAAAGGAGGTATTGTATACTTGGTACAAAGTAAAACAAACAAAGACAATTTTTTAGCTTTATATGAAAATCCTGATGGCATTATACTTAATGTAAAGAAAATAAACATCAATGCTAACGACAAAGAAGCTATAGTTGCCTTATCAAAAATTGATGATACATATTTTTTCACAGCACAAGCAGAGAAAGAGCAAAGTGTCGTTAATATTCTCTCATATAACGATAAAATTTTAACCATCTCTCAAACAAGAAATGGTTGTAGTCTTTCTATTGGCGGTGCTGGTATAATTTGGGGAACAGCTTTTGGAGCTCTTAGCATGGGCGCTGGAGCTGCTGCTAGTCTTGTTTTCTTATTAATGGCAGAAGCCCTTTGTTAATGATTATGAAAAAGAATTTGCTTTTTATTCTATTCTTAGTTATGCCTATAGCTCTTATAGGTATAAGCATTTACAACAAAGACATTGAACGCATAGAAAGGGCTTTCTACTTTTTGCTATCAATATGCGGAGCATATATTATGTCTTCCTTGAAAGAAGCTAAAAATATAAAAATCAGTAAGAGGACGAAAAAAATTATTATACTCTCCTTTATTGGAGCTCTCTTCTCTATTTTTGTTTTTTTCTTCTTGGAAAACATCTATTTAGGTTGCATTATAGCCTCAATGATTGCTATATATCCATTTTCTCTGATATATAAAGAGCAAAAATGTTAAAAAAGCAGCAGGGGAGGATTTTATCTCCCCAACTGCTTTTTTTCTTTCAATTCACATTCCTTTCAGTGTCTAACTGCATTTTTTGATAGTATTCATAATACCTCTTGTAATTATCCCTGTCCTTGGCTGCATCCACCCACAGGTAACACATCAGACAGGCGAACAATAGGGAAAAAACAGCACAAAGGATTGAGTACATTGAAACTTTCTTGTCCACATAGCTACCGTTTTTCATCTTGTTTCCCTGCCGTTCAAACTCAGCTAACACGCTTTTTAGGCGATTTTCGGCACTTTCAAGGCTTTCTCTATCCATTCCCACTTTTTTGGCTGTTGCGTCCTCTATGCGCTTCGTATAGGCTTCTACACGCTTCAATTCTTGAAACACAAGTTCTACCGCAAGCTGCGGATTTACTTTGGGCGTGGTGTCCTTTCTTTTTCGGGGACTATACTGTCCCTGCTTATAGGTGTAATCCTCCGTCTTGGGGTTTGAGGGTGTTTCCATAATTCTTGCTGATTGAGTTATACTTCATTTTTTTCTGTGTCTTCTCGATGTGGGCAAGCGTATAGCCTTTCCCTATCTCGCTTGCCTTGTATTCCGTTCCGCTCCGGCTCGTTACATAGTAGCCGTTAAGTTTGCCGGTACTCGCACGAGCTTCCCTTACCCTGAAGCCCAGTTTTTCAAGTTCCCGGCTGAATCCGGCAAGGTCAAATCCCTGCATCCTTGCAAGGACACCGTCCATAGCCTGTTTTATCTCTTCCCTGTTGGCTTTGCCTATGTCCTTTGACTGTACCAAGTTCCGCTCTCTGGCTATACAGTTGGCGGCTTCCGTTGCTCTCTTCCCTATCCAGTTGTCTTTGTAGAGTTCTCCCGATAACGACACACGGTTTGCCAGTATATGCAGGTGGGCTTGCCTGCGGTTCTTCTCCGTTCCGCTGTGCTTCACAATGATGTACTGGTGGTTCATCAAGCCCATGCGCTGCATGAAGTCGTTACCGAGCTTCGCCCAGTCCGCATCGGTCATGCCTGCACTTTCTTCCACTGAAGGGCTGACCTCAAACCGAAGGCAGTTGTTCTTTACGTTCGGAAAATCAACAAAGTAAGGTTTCATCTCCTGCACCATCTCTTCACCTGTACAGCCGAAAAGCTCATGGCGGTGTATCTCGGTGGCTGCTGCCTCCCCGTTTATCTCTTTGGCAAGGTCATACTCCAGTGCTGCCGTGCCATGAGATATGCTCTTTCCTTTTGCTATCATCGTGAAAGTATCTTTTTAAGTTCATTGATTAGTGCCTGGTTCTCTTCGAACACTTCCCTGTACTGGCGCCCACCGAAGTAGTTGTTCAGACGCTGGAGTGTTCCTTTCAGTCGGGCTATCTCCCGAAACAGTTCTCTTTCTTCTTCCGTGTACCTCTCTTTGGGTCGTCCGCCCAGTGCGAGTGTACGGCAGTACTCCGATGTGCTGATACCGCATCGGGCTGCCTGTTCCGCAAGTGCCGCCTTTTCAAGTGCGGTGCAGCGGAATGTTATCTTTTCCGTTCGATTTACTTCCATGTCGCAAAGGTAATCTTAAAATCCTTTTGAGCAAAGCGAGAAAGGCAAGAATGTCCGACAAGGACACTTCTTGTTATATATACATTCCGCATGGGCACACACACTGCATAGCCACACATTTTTTCTTTTTTTCCTGCCATTCCCACAACGGAACACGGAGAGCGGTCAAGGGTTCGAGCGGAAAAAACCGCACAGCGAAGCTGCTCAGGATTTTTTCAGATCCGAACTTGCGAAGCCCTTGACGGCTTCGGAGTGTGGAGTTACCTTTGCAGACTGAAAAAGAGAAAAAACACTGTTCGCTTCACTAACGCTGACTGGTCAAATGATACCCTGTTCAGATATGATTTTTTTAAGAATAGATACACTTACGGTAGAGAAGTCTGACTTATCATAGACATCCACAAGATAAACACGACCTTCACTCTCCGATGCACAAATCGTGTATGTGATAACACGTGCTCCCCCAGACTTACCCTTCCCCTTAGAAACAATGGCAAGTCTTATTTTACGGATACCAGGGCTCAGTTCATCCCCCTGCATGGGGTTCTTTTCCAATGACTCGACAAAATCCTTCATGTCAGCTTTAAAAGACTTATACCTTTTTGCAAGGATTTTCGCTTCCCTCTCAAAATGTGGGGTGGTCTTTACTTCAAAGCTCATCAAGAAATGCGTTTGCGCTCTTGGCTGGCTGTTCACCAGCTTCGATTCGTTTCACTTCATTCAAGCCCTCTCTTATTCGAGTGGCTATTTTTTCTTCTACGGACACTGGCACCAGTTTAAAATCACCGATACGTGAAGTCAGAAAGACGGATTCTCCCTGAATAGCACGAAGAAGAGTCGCTGTCTGATTCGTCCGAAATTTGCTCAATGGAATTACTTGCATATATCTTAAACTTTTTTGATTGTGATACAAATGTAACCATTGTTACCTATATTGTAACCAAATTAACATACTTTAACACGCAGGAAAAAGCTTCAATAACCGCACAACCCCCCACCCCCCTTACGAGGGGGCTTTGTCTTTGTTTTCCCTATTGTTTTTCGTCCGTTTTTTCCGAAAGTTGGGAAGCAATCTCAACCTTATGAGCTTGTTTCTATCTTAACATCGACTATCTATGTCCTATCCTCGCGCGCGCGCATTATGCGAGAAAAACACCCTCTAAGTACGACATTTTTGATACTTTAATACGACATTTTTGATACTTTTTTGAAGGGGTAAAAACGACATTTTTGATACTTTATGCGTCTATCTATTGTATTAGTCGTTTTTAATAATTACCTTTGCCTTAAACTTTTAAATCAGCACTTATGAAACCAACTACTTACATTAATTGGGACGGTTTGAAAGATATTCCGTTCTTCTACTGCGATACAAAGGAAGATGAAGAAAACAAAGACTTCGATATATACTATCAAGGGAGGCTGGTGCTGCATGACTACAACCATTGCGGGCACTACCTCTACACAGCTGCTGTGCTGTTCAGCAGAATCAAGAACAAAACGGCAGACTGGGTGAACCTGCGAAACCTTTGGATTCTGCGTGATTGTGTGCGTGAGAACTACAATCACGGCATAGGGGTGGACGACATTATCTTTGGAGAAAATTTTGATGGCGAGAACCTCGATACACTCACACCACTTACAAAGAAACGATTTGATTATTTGTGTAAGCGGATTAAGGAACTTGACCCATATGCAACAATCTAAAAAAGGCAGCATCTATGGCAAGAACTATAATAAACAATAAGCAAGTCTTTCAATCTTATGTTCTAACTACTGCTAAATATGATTTTTCGCCATATGAAAAGCGCATAATGTATAGACTAATTGAGCTTGCTCAAAAAGAAATTGAAGGAATAAAATTAAAAGATAACCTCCGAAAAATTGCTCCAACAAATTTCGGCAGAGAAATAACCATGCCTGTATCGGACATACTGAAAGACGAACAAGACAAGCACTACAGTATTGCCAAAGCTGCATTCAGAAGCCTATCTGAAAAGCATATAGAGTACGAAGATGATGAAGTATGGTCATACACTCCTATCATAACTGCACCTGAAATAAAGAAGAATAGTGGCTCTGTAAAGTTCTATGTTTTCGATAATATTTGGAGGTGCTTGCTTGATTTTACCAAAGGATTTAAGAAGTATGAACTTATTACCGCCATGAAATTTAAAAGTGCTTATGCTATGCGGTTCTATGAACTAATGTCTGGACAAACAAAGCCCTTATTTGTGCCATTAGAAGGACCTGATGGGCTTCGTGAACGATTCTATTTGCAAGGAAAGTATGAAAAAGTAAACGACTTTCGCAGAAAGGTTATCGATGTAGCCAAAAAAGAACTCGACGAATCTTCTCCTTATTCGTTCGTAGCTAAGGAGGAAAAAGCTGGAAAAAAAATTATTGGCTGGACTTTCTTCCCTGTATTTTATGAAAACAGAGAAGACCCTGCGCTGCAGGAACAAGCGCGCATGGCTAAAGTTACAGCACGGCTCCAGCTGGAAAACAACGTATATGACTATCTTAAATTCTCCTTTGACTTCAAGTCTGATGAAATCAACAAGAACAAGAAAACCCTTATCGAGGGACAAAACCGTATTCCCGATTTTATGGGGTTCTTGGGAGAATTGAAGAAAGGCGCACGACTGGCAGAAAACCCCAAAGGATATGTTATCGGCGCTATTAAGAGAAAACTAAAAGAAATCTAACAGAAAGAGGACAACATAACAAATAATTTCTTAAATTTGCCATATCTAAACTTTAAATGTATACTAATATGAAAAAGTTTTTATTATCATTAGCTACTGCTTTTTCTTTTGTGTTATTCTTAGGGTCATGTACCAATGAAGAGGACATAAACAACAACGGTTATTCCGATAAAGAAAAAGCTAAAATCGAAACATTGATGAATTTGTTCGATTCTTATGGTTGGGAACTTGACACGACTGTTAGTATAGAACAGCGTAACAAAGAACTTTTAGAAATGGATTACGAAAAGACTAAAAGTTTCTTGGAGTACATGAGTAATGGTATTGAGTTTGATAATTTTGAACCAACTCAACAAAGTGAAGACAATGCACCAAAAGCCTTAAGCAACACAAGATCTACTATGACCTTTCCGATATATGGTAGTCATAGTAGTGCTGTCGCTTCATCGCAAACCACTATGATTTTATCTTATGACGGTCCAAAACTGGAAAATCCAGTGTAAGCTGCCCCCTAAAACCAAGCGATTCTGCCCCCTTAAAACATTCAACAATGCCCCCTTAAAAAGTCTTGACCGATGGGGTTATTATTATTTTAGTTTATTTCCCTCTGTATGCAGCCATTTTACGGACACTTTCTCCTGTCAGCTCAATCCGGTGCGCCGTATGTATAATACGATCCATAATGGCATCTGCTACTGTAGGGTCTCCGATTGCATCATACCAATTGTCCGTTGGCAGTTGCGAGGTGATGATGATGGACTTGCGCCCATGTCGGTCCTCTATTATATCGAGCAGGATGGGTCGTTCCTTGGCATCAAGGTTCACAAGGAAGAGGTCATCCAATATGAGCAGCGTGCTCCGTTCGATTCTCTTGAGTTCCGATTCCAGTGTGCCTTTTACTTTTGCCACCTTAAGCGTACCCATAAGTTTCGGAGCATTCGCATAATATGTCCGTATGCCCTTCTTGCAGGCTTCATACCCCATTGCTGTGGCAAGGAAGCTCTTCCCGGTACCGGATGACCCTGTGATGAAGAGGTTCTGTCCCTTGCGGATGAACTCCAGCGATGCAAGCCGCTCCATCTGATTGCGGTCAAGGCCACGCGGGATTGCATAGTCTATCTGCTCGAGGCAGGCCTTGTAGCGGAACGCCGCCCCGCGTATAAGGCGTTGGATGGCTGCATTGGCACGGTAGTCCCATTCCCTGGCAAGTAACATGTGCAGGAAAGAGTCGATTGTCATTGTTTCTGCCATAGTGGAGGTTAGGCTTTCAGTGAAGGCGGCGGCCATGCCGTGCAGCTTCATACGGTTCATCAGTTCGATTGTCAACGTGTTGCGGTCTTTTTCGACAGCTATCGGTGCGGTAAGATTATTTGTTTCCATTGTTGTCTCTATTTAAATGTTTTAATTGTGCGAAGTAGGCTGCTCCGCGGATGTTTTTGTGGATAGATGTTACGGGGACCTCATCGTCAATGTCGTCTTTTGACAGGAAGTCTGCATCATCCCCGCGTTCAAGGATCCGCCTTATCTCCTGATATCCGTATAGGCGCAGTTGCGTGGCGCATGCGCTTGCCGCCACCAACCGTTCCAGCCCGAAGGTCTTCTCCAACGCCATGATGCCTCTGCATGAACGGAACGCCGCGGGAGGATACTTCTTGAGTTCCGCCACCTTGCGCAGATACAGCAGCAGGACGTTATCTGTCTGGCCGGCCCGTTCGTAAATCTGTTCCAGATCCTTTTCATAACTTCCATGACGTCCGGGCAGTCCGTGGGCATCCTTGGTCGTATAGGAGTATGGCGTGTCATCGCGCTGGTGTGTGGTCACCAGACGCAGGCCATGATATATTTCCAGCGTGTCCGCATCATAGACAATCTCGACACGTTTGCCTATATACTCTTTCGGTACGCTGTAATGGTGAAGCCTGAAGGTGACATAGCCGTTACGCATTACTGTTGCGGAGCGTCGCTCTTTCATCTGATGGCGTATGGCGGGAAGCGGGCGGAGGCAGTCGGACTCAATCTGCTCGAACTGTTCCCGTCTGGACTGGGGACGCCCGCTCATCCTGCGTCCGTTGAAGGCCGAGAGCGATTCGGATATGGCCGCATTCAGAGACTCCAGCGAGTGGAATACAAGACCCTCGATGTCAGCGTAGACGGATCGGTAAAGTAGCTTCACGGCATTCTCCACCAAGGCCTTGTCCTTTGGATGACGTACCCGTGTGGGGTATACGGTACATCCGTAGTGTTCGGCAAATGCCGCAAACTCCTCGTTGATTACCGGCTCGTTACGGTCGCTGCGGGTTACCGCCGATTTGAGGTTGTCTGGTACGATCGCCATCGGAACCCCGCCGTAAAAATGAAGCGCGTTCTCACACGCCTTAATCAAGTCCTGTCTTGACTGGGACCAGACCGCCTCACAATAGGTATAGTGGCTGCACGGAAGTATGGCCACGAACACTTCAACGCTGCGACATTCACCGCTTTCACTGTCAACGACTTCCAGTTTGTCACCGGCGAAGTCGATATACATCTGGTCTCCGGCATAATGCTCGACATGGCCTACGACATGTGTCACCATACGGTAACGCATGAGATAGTTGCCGAAACTGGCATGTCTGTATCCGTCAGGATGGGTCTCGCGGTACTCTTCGTACAGGGTTTTCACTGTTACGCCTCGGCGGCTAAGCCGGGCAGCATACTCAGGAAGGAGTGCCTCAAGCTCAAGCTGGCGTTGTGACGGTTCCCTGTTACGGCCAACACCTTCAGAGAACATTTCCTGGATGCGAGCGGAAGGCATGGCGGCCAACTCCTTTATCGGTATACCACACTCTTGAAACAGGCGCACATATCTGCGCACCGTGTTGCGGGAAAGCTCAAAGCTCCTGCTTATCTGCTTTATCCCCATCCCCAATGCGTAACATTGGAGGATGTTTGCTATCTTTGTTGTCATAGTAGAAATGATTTTATCCCACCGGTCAAGACGGGAATCAAATCTACGAAAAATCCCCTGCCGGGCATTGCCAAGCAGGGGTATTTTTATATTGGAATCAAGGGGGTAGGATTATTTTAGCACAAGGGGGCAGAATCGCTTGGTTTTAGGGGGCAGCTTACACTGGATTTTCCAAAAACCTTCCAGTGTGACGATACAAAGTACATCAGTATCTTCAAACCCTGCAACAACTTGGACTCCTGATGAATACGGTTCTTTTAACTTTTCAGGGAACAAATGTGATAATATAAAAGCCACAGGAATGATTAAATATGGCAGTATCTATAAACACAAATACGAAATGGTAGGGTGGTGTTCAAAAAATAGTTCAGGTATTGTTGATGACGGAAAAATAACTGGTTTTCATGCAATATAGCCAAATGATAAAATATATTATAAACAAAAAAGCGGAGAATACTACTCTCCGCTTTTTTGTTTATCCATTTCTTGAAAATACTCATAATACCTCTTGTAATTGTCCCTGTCCTTGGCTGCAT
>OGNL01000846.1_pt1 | contig 11411 bp, 7 predicted proteins | sample 1573471 | NCBI WGS metagenome assembly OGNL01 (sample SAMEA2582001, study PRJEB24529) | metagenome | biome: Human gut stool | place: China | collected 2011 | reverse complement strand
AAGAAAGCTCACAGGATTTTTTGGAGAAGAAAGCAGGCATCTGTGGGAGAACCAGCTTAACTCGAATGGTGCGCAGTATCTGGTAAATGATAATAATAATCCGTTAAGATATAACAGGATACCTGGAAAATGGAGAAATCAGGCAGTCAGAAGCGATGGAAGTTATAAGAAAATAATACTTTACTATATAAGTACTAATGGTGTGCTTGAACATAAGCATGAAATGTTTGAAAAAATCGGACGTACAATGGATGTGTTTAAACAATATAAAGAAGATATCGTGTGCCTACTTGCGTTTGAGAATAATATGGAAGAGGTTCTGGAGGGGGAGAATTCAGAACTTCTTATGGATTATCAGTGCGCTTTAAGAAAGTACAATGAATATATCTTGGGCAATGGAGAGTTAATGGACGCTGTAAAGGCGTGCGATGCATTTTATGGTGAGGCAGGAGCAGAGGCACAGATGTGTAGAAATGCTAATAAGCCGGTTATGATAGAAAATGTATATTTATAACGCACAAACTTAAGATGCCATGAAAAACAGGTAAGAATGGAGATATTATGCTGCAGTTTCCAGACAGTTATTTTGAAGATGAAGTAAGAGATGGATTCTATGTTCCATCAATGATAAAGAGAGCATGGGCTACGGCTCTGGATGTATTATGCGAGGTGGATCGCATATGCTGTAAGTACAATATAAAATATTATGCAGAGTGGGGAACACTTCTTGGAGCAGTCCGCCATGCTGGATTTATTCCATGGGATGATGATCTGGATATTGGAATGATGAGAACTGACTATAGAAAATTCTGTGAGGTGGCGCCTAAAGAATTTAATGAAAGTTTTCAGATATTTACATTTAACACGCAGAAAGATTTTCATCATTTTCTTGCAAGGGTGGTGTGCAAAAACAGAATATGCTTTGAGGATGAACATTTAAGAAGGTTCCATGGATTTCCATATATAGCAGGACTGGATATATTTGTCCATGATAATGTCTCAGATGATGCTATGTTGCAGGAAAAATGTGAAAAAACAGCAGAGTATGTTATCACGGTGGCAGATGCGATTGGCGATGGAAGGCTTAACAAAGCACAGGAGACAGAGGCGTTGAGAAGAATTAATAATATGCTTCATGTTAATTGTACCTCAATTGAAGATAAGGAGCAGGAAAGAATACAGCTATATAATGTGGCTGAGAGTGTATTTGCATCATTTGAACATGAAAAATGTATGGAAATGACGCAGATGATGCCACATAGCCTGTATGGAAGACATTTAAGAATTCCAAAGAAGTTCTACGAGAAGCTTGTAAGGATTCCGTTTGAAAATACGACTATACCCGTGCCAGCAGGCTTTGATGCCATGTTAAAGCGGAGGTATGGTGATTATATGAAGCTTGTCAGAAATGCAGGAGGTCATGATTATCCGTTCTATGAATCACAGAAGAGACAGCTTGAAGCACTTATGGATTTTAAACTGCCTGAGTATACATATGATGAGAAAAAGGCAGTAAGGGAAGCTGATTCTGAAGAGCTGTCAGGTTATAGAAGGTATCTGAAGGATTATCTTGATAATATTGAAAGACAGATTGAAGAAATCGGACATATACAGGACACGGAAGTCATAAAAGAGAAGCTTGTTGATGTACAACAGGAAGTGATTGATATGGGAAACCTTATCGAGAAGATAAAAGGTGAAGGGACTGAAAGTGTAAGATGCCTGGAACATTTCTGTGATGTTATATACACGATGTATCAGGGAAATAATGCCGATATAAAAGCTGAGTATGACAATGTAAGAAGAATATTAGAAAAAGATATTATCGAAAAGAAAGAAGTACTTATTCTTGTGAGTAAGGCTTCTGAGTGGAAGTATATAGAGAATGTATGGAAGAAATATAAAGAGGAACAGGACACAGAAGTGGATGTTGCTGTACTTCCGTATTTTTATAAAGAATATGATGGAAGCATAAAGAAAGAAGTAAATGAACTGGGGAACTTTACAACAGATATTGGTGCCATTGATTTAGCACAATATGATATTGCTCTGCATCATCCAGACATTATATATATACAGAATCCTTTTGATAATGAAAATAAAGCAATAGGAATTGAAAAAAAATATTATTCAGACAGGTTAAAGTGTTGTACTAACAAACTTGTCTATATACAGTCGTTTACACTTGAAGAGTTTAATTCTTCTAATGAACGGGAGTATAAGAACATGGGCTGTTTCTGCACAGTACCTGGTGTAGTAAATTCTGATGAGGTATACGTACAGTCTGAGAATATGCGTAATATGTATATAAAGAAGCTGACTGAATTCGCAGGGAAAGAAACTGAAAACATATGGAAAGATAAAATATATGTTAAACCGGATTGGATGAAGAATGAGGGACATAATGTTGTTAAAGGCAATGGAAAAATAAAGATTTTGTTCTATACTTCAATAAGCGGACTTATGCAGAATTCAGAGATAGCGGCGGGCAAGATAAAGAATGTATTAGATGTATTTAAACAATACTCAGATAAGATAGAGGTTATCTGGTGTGTTCAGAGCCTTGTTGATACTGTTATGGAGGATATAAACAGGAATCTTAGTGAGCAGATAAATACAATCAGGGATAAATACAGAATTGAAGAAATCGGACATATATGCAGTGACAGAGACAAGGATATACTTAATTCATGTGATGCATATTATGGCGATATATCTTCAGTGGTTCAGGAGTACAGAAATGCAGACAAGCCTGTAATGATAATGAATTATGAGGTGTAGGAATGAATATACTTGTTATTGGAGAAAAGCTGTTTACGGATTATGCATTGCAGGCATTAGATGATACTGCTCATATGGTTGATGTCTATTATTGGGATGGCACATTTGGACCAGAACTGCTTATGGATTCGGGTATCAATGATTATGACAGTATAGTTGTTATGTTTGATGATGATAAGTTATCGGCAGATATTACAGTTATGATTAAGACAATTGTTACTAATGACAGCTGTACAGTATTTGATTATATTTTATGGCATAAAGCAATGCTGCCTGCCATGAGGGCAGATCTGGTTATGAGTAATCCTTTACATCATTCATATGATGGACTGATTCTTGGTTTGTCACATGCGGAGGTTGGAATACTTGCAGACAGATTACAGGGGCATTATGCTAATCTAGCTGTTTCATCACAGGATATATATTATAATTATAAGACTCTTGAGTATTGCATAGATAATTACTGGGAGAAGATAAAAGATCTCAAACATATAATTATAGATATGTATGATTATGAATATTTTAATTTTGATACATCTCTTGCTAAGAATATATACAGATATTTTATGTGGGGCGGTTACAATCTTGATGAACATAATATGACACGCAATAAAATATATAAAAACAGTCTCGAGGAAGTCCGCAATTATCTTCTATATAGCAAATATAAAGGATTGGATATAAGTAAGCTTGGGATGTGGAAGGATTTGTTCCCGGACACATATTATATGAATGGGTATGCCGATTACAGAGGCGTTAACAGGGTCGAACAGAGAATGGAGATGATTACGGACAGACTTGTTGAAGAGTATGAGGTAACATCAAGCACTGTGCGCAATGAGTATCCCGAAACCATCAGTGAAAATGTGTCTGTTATGAATGATATGCTTGCTTTAATATATAGTAAGTGGCCTGACATTAAAGTAAATATAATACTTCTTCCAATATATAAAGGGATTCTTGATAAGAGAGAACCATATTATATTAAGTGGAAAGAACAGTTTATGGGAGTTATAGAGAACTTGAGCAACAGATATCCGTTCAGATTCACATCATATCTGGAAGATGAAATGACAGAGGATAAGAAGTACTATTATGACAAGGATCATCTCAATTACCTTGGTGCATATGTGTTTACGCAGAAGTTAAAGCAAATGCTTGGAGAACAGTTTTAAAAATGCATTAATAAATAGGCATATTAAATAGAATAATGGGTTAATATTGGGCGGGTGACATCCGATATATAAGATATATGTAGAAGAAACGTATATCCTATAGACATGGAAGTCAGGATGCAATATTTACTGAATGTGTGAATTCCGTGTATGAGTAAATACACGGAATTTTTTTATGGAGAAATATATATGAAAGTACTAGCCGTATATGGTACGAGACCAGAAGCTATTAAAATGTGCCCGCTAATATTAGAGATGAAGAACAGACCAGAGGTCAAGTGTGTTGTGTGTCTGACAGGACAACATAGGGAAATGCTTGATCAGGTGAATGGATTATTTGGGATAACGGCAGATTATGATCTTAATATAATGCAGAAAGGACAGTCGCTTGCAGACATTACGTCAAAAGTGCTGCAAGGACTCGATAAGGTTATTGATAAGGAAAAACCTGATGTAATGCTTGTACATGGAGATACAACAACTTCATTTGCAGCAGCTCTGGCGGCGTTTTACAGAAATATTCCTGTAGGTCATGTTGAAGCAGGACTAAGAACATACAATATGAAGTCTCCATATCCGGAAGAATTTAACAGACAGGCTGTAGATTTAATATGCAATTATTATTTTGCACCTACAGAAACTGCAAAAGAGCATCTTCTCAAAGAAGGAAAGAATCATTCACACATATATGTTACCGGGAATACAGTAATAGATGCGTTAAAGACTACAGTGGATGAATCTTTTTCGGATGACAATATTGAGTGGGCAAAGGGCAGCAGACTTATATTACTTACCTCGCACAGAAGAGAGAATATTGGTGAGAATATGAAACACATATTTGAGGCTGTTAATGCCATTGTGGATGAGTATCCTGATGTCAAGGTTATATATCCGTTACACAAGAACCCCAGAGTCAGGGAGATAGCTTATGAGTATTTCAGGGATAATGACAGAATCAGGCTGATAGAGCCGTTGGATGTATATCATTTTCATAATTATATACAACAATGCTTCCTGATAATGACAGACAGTGGAGGCGTGCAGGAAGAAGCCCCATCTCTTGGTAAGCCTGTTCTGGTATTAAGAGAGAATACTGAAAGACCAGAAGGGGTTGCGGCAGGTACACTAAAGCTGGTTGGAGTTGAGAAAGAATCTATATACAGAGGTGTTAAGGAGCTACTGGATAATCGCAAAACATATATCAAGATGAGTAAGGCAAGTAATCCTTATGGAGATGGAAATGCTTCTAAATATATAGTTGATGCTTTATTAAAAGCTGTAAGAAGAGTTTAAATATTGATTAGAGGAAAGAAAATGATATCTGTAATAGTCCCTATATATAATGCAGAAGAATATTTAAATAAATGTCTGGCAAGTATTGTTAATCAGACTTATCGTGAGTTGGAAATTATACTTGTAAATGATGGTTCTACTGATGAGAGTCTTGCTATATGTGAAAAGTACAAACAAGTTGATGACAGAGTTGTTATTATTAACAAGCATAATGAGGGATTAGTCAGAGCAAGAAAAGATGGCATTAGAATGGCAAAGGGTGAGTATATTACTTTTGTTGATGCTGATGACTGGATAGATATTACAACATATGAGAAGATATATACAGGGAAAGCTGATATTATCTCATATGGATTGACAGAGGAATATGAAAATTATTCCAAAAACAAAACTGATAAAATAGAGCCGGGATTATATGATAAAAAAAGAATACATGACCAGATTATCCCTTGCATGCTTAGTTCTACAACCTTTTTTGAATTTGGCATGTTGCCAAACCTTGTATGTAAATTAATAAAGAAATCTTTGTTATTAGAAACAATAGATGATGTGACAATTGGGGAAGATGTGGATTTCTTTTTCAGAACTATATACAAGGCAGAATCAATGCTTATAAAAACAGATACTCTATATCATTATAGACAACATAAGAAATCAATGATGAAGGCAAAATTGCCGGTAGAAAAGATTAAAGCCTTATATTTGGATTTATATAATATTAAAGAAGCAGCCGGACTGACAGAATGGGTATCACAGCTGAATCAATATATAACATTTGTAATGCTGCTCAAAAGACCAGAGATTGTAATACCTTATATTACGGAACTAAGTGATATTCATGGAAAAGTAGTTATATATGGAGCTGGGGGATTTGGAAAAAGTCTGTATGATATATTAATAGAGAATAAGAATATAACAAAACTGTCTATAGTTGATAGGCAGTGGCAGAATATGAATAATGTGGGATATCATATAGAAAATCCTGAAACTGTCAGAGTTGATATTCCAGATAAAATAATAATAGCCATTCTCAATGAGAATGTGTGTGGACAGGTTGGAAAGTATCTTATAGAAATGGGAATTGAAAGTAAAACAATTATAAGCATTAATTTCAGGGGAATTAATGCTGAAAGCATGATAAAGAAGATATATTAAAGATGATTAGAGGAGAAAATATGGCGGTTGTTAGCATAGTAATGCCTGTATATAACGGCGAAAAATATTTAAGACAATCTATTGCAAGTGTAGTGAATCAGACATTTAAGGATTGGAATTTAATAATTGTTGATGACTGTTCTACAGATTCTTCACCTGAAATTATGAATGAATATGCAAAAGCAGATGACAGGATTCAGGTTATACACAACGAAGTAAACAGTAAGATACCAGCATCACTTAATAATGGCTTTGAAGAGGCAGCAGGCAGATATTTTACCTGGACATCAGATGACAATATATATGAGCAGGATGCTATTGAGAAAATGGTTAAATATCTGGATGAGCACCCAGATACAGGTCTTGTATATTCTAATATGAGATTTATTGATGGAGAAGGCAGAGAAACAGGAATATATGAATCTAAGCCAGAGGATATATTCAGTAATAACTGCGTAGGTGCATGCTTTATGTATAGGGCAGATATTGCCAAAGAAGCTGGCAAATATAGTGCGGACTGGTTTTTAGTAGAGGATTATGAGTATTGGCTGAGAATAAGAAATATAAGTAAGATAGGTCATATAGATGAATTGTTATATAAGTACAGACGTCATGAGAGAAGCTTATCAGAAACCAGGATGATAAAGGTAAGAGAGAAACTATATGACTTAAGACTTAATATGATTCAGAAGATGAATGATAAGATTTCTGGCAGGATTAAGAAGGAATTATTCAAGGAAATGTGGCTGCAGAATTCTGAAAGACATGATGAGCTGCTTAATGTATTTTGGAATGGAGAAATGCCGGTTGATTTACAATGGCTTAAAAGAAAAGGGATAATTGATATGAGTAAAAAAGTTGTTTTGTTTGGAGCAGGAGTGTTTGGTGCTAAGGCACTGGATTATCTTGGAGAAGAAAAAGTGTATTGTTATGTAGATAATAATCCGGAACTGAAAGATAAGATCGTTAATGGTAAGATTGTAAAATCTTTTGATGATATGAAGGAACTTGCAAAGACTTACCAGATCGTAATTGCTGTTGATGCCCACAAAGCAGGCATATTAGCAGAACAATTAGAAAATGCCGGAATAACGGAATATGTAACTTATCTTGAGATGGTTAACAATTATAAAAAACCGGAATTATCCGGACAGGTAGACTGGATAAAAACTACAGAAAAGGCAAAAAACTGGATAATTAATAATTCTATAAAAGGAGAGGGGATAATTAATAATTCACGGTACAAAAAGAGTTATCCGGAAGTCAGCGGATATTATATTCCAACGCTTTTAAGATGGGGATTCAGAGATATGGCTGTTACATATGCCGGATGGTTGTGCTCAATACAGCATGAAGAGGGGGCGTGGTATGATACGGATGATAAAGAACCATATGTGTTTGATACAGCCCAGATTCTTAAAGGGTTAGTGGCTATATATCCAATAAAACCTGAGGTTAAAGACAGCTTAATAAAGGGATGTGAATGGTTATTAGGGCAGATTACAGAAGAAGGCAGATTAGTTACTCCTTCTAAGGCAGCGTGGGGTAATGATGGAGTGTGTTCAGAACTGATACATTTATACTGTCTTTCACCATTGATAGATGCAGCAAAGCTTCTTGATAAACCGGAATATGAGAAGGCGGCGAGAAGAGTGGCTGATTATTACATCAGTAATTATAGAGATAAAATTCTTAACTTTGGATTTCTGTCACATTTTTACTCATATGTTATGGAGGCTCTTTGCGATATAGAAGAGACTGAGCTTGCAAAAGAAGCAATGGATAAACTTTCTGTAATGCTCGATGAAAAAGGATATATTCCTGCATTCAAGGATGTTGACTGGGTATGCTCGACAGGAATGTTCCAGCTGGCAATTACATGGTATAAGCTTGGTGATATTGAAAGAGGAAATAAGGCATTAACATATGCAGCAAAGCTTCAGAATGAAACAGGTGGATGGTTTGGAAGCTACGCCGTAATTGATAATCCAAAACCTACAGATAAGAAGGAGTATCCTGATTATATACCTGATGGGGAAATAAGCTGGGCGGTTAAGTATTATCTGGATGCAGTTTTTTATAAAAACAGATTAGAGTTTGATATACAGGCGGATAGTTTTTCATCATCAATTTCAAAGGAAGATGGAAGATAAAGCGGGCATGAAGATAATTGATGTCGGTTGTGGGAAAGGAAGATTCTTAACTAATCTTTTAGAGGATGTAAAAGATTCCCAGTTATATGCGGTAGATATTTCAGATAAGGTAATGGGGACATTATCAGACAGAATCGTAAAAGAGAATGGAGTGCTCACACAGATTCCGTATGCTGACAATACATTTGACATCACGTATGCTGTGGAATCCCTGGAACATGCAATATTTCCTGAAAACGCCATAAAAGAGATGTTACGAGTTACTAAGACTGGAGGGAAGGTAATAGTTGTAGATAAGTCGGCAAAAGCACTTGGAATGCTTGAAATAGATGCGTGGGAGCAGTGGTTTGATGATGAAATATTTGAAAATGCTATTAAAGGTACAGGTTCATCTTTAAAGGTAATAGACAAAATACCATATGATGGCTATGAAGCGGATGGGTTGTTTAAGGCATGGATTATTACAAAATAACATATAATTTTTAAGAGGTAGAAAATGGTTGATTTAGAATTTGATGATAAAAATTATTTTACATTTTATGCGGCAGCTGAATATAATGGTAAACTATATATATCAGACCCAGATAACAGGGGATTGCTAGTATATGATTTAGATACAAAAGAGATTAATGTTAAAAATATTTTTATGGCCGAAAACGAGAGAGATAATTATTGGTCGGCTTTTTCTTATAATGGTGAAATATGGTTTGTTCCGATAAGAGATAATCAGAAGATTGCCATATATAATATTGATAATAACAGCATTGAATATCTGAAAATTCCAAGATCAGAACACGTATGTGAATATCAGCCTTTTAGCAATAGTTATGTAGTAGGTAATAAGGTTTATCTGACGCCAGCGTATTATGACAGCATATTATGTGTAGATTTAATGACTAGAGAAATTAAAAAAATAGATATAGGTATTTATACATATTCTGGCGATATTCATGCCACATATAAATGGACATGCATGGAAAAAAATAAAATTTATTTCTGCCCGTTTAATAATTCGCTGGTAAAAAGTTATGATGTGGTTAATGGAGTTGCTGAAGACATACCAGTATCTGTTTCTAGCGGTATGTATACCAATATTATAGTTAAAGATGATTATATTTATTTAATGCCACAGAAACTTGATAATGGCATATTGAAGTATAATTTAAATGATAAATCACAAGAAACTGTATATATTAATGCCCAATACGATAATACTACACAGTATGAGTGTTATTTTATGTTTGATGATGTAATATATGGACTTCCATTAGATGGAAATATAATGTATTTATTTGATTGCACGTCTGGAAATGTAGACACTATAAAAATAAACAATAATATTGAAAGCATATATTCATATTATTTTGCACAGAAAATAAATGAAATGAGATATTTAATAATATCTAATAATGTAAAAAATCCTTGTCTGATCTGGGAAAAAGATGAAATTGAATTAATAGATATAAAATTACCAAAGGATTATTTTATCAAGGAATTATTAATGGAGATAGAGAAAAGGAGATAGCGTATGTATATTTGCTCAAATAATAATTGTTGGTTTACTAATATTGGGGAGGCATTTATAGACTTAGGAGTTAAAGCTATTGTTCATAATCTTGCAAAAAAGGATGATGCTATTCATTATGCCTGTGTATCTCCTATGTCCAACACATATCTTCCAGAATCAGCATCAGACAGAGCATTTAGAAATGATGCTTTTTATGAACCAGATGTTCTTTTTTTAGCAGGGATGTATGCTACTAGTGAGGCATTTATAAATGATGGATCTTGTATAACATATGAGTTTGCAAAAGAATTAAGAAAAAAAGGAAAACAAATTGCATTTATAGGGGTTGGAGGAGAAAATTATACTGATAAAGAAAAAAGCGATGTACTTAGAGGAATGGAATTATTAAAACCGCTTTTTATTATAACAAGGGATAAAAAAACATATGATTTATATTCCGATTATTTTGAGTGTAAAAAAGGGCTTGATTGCGCATTCTGGCTGAATGATGAATATAATCCGTCGGGGTTGGAACATAAAAATTATATAGTATCAACATTTAACAGATCTGATGAACCTCTGGAACTGACAGATAGAGAGCATTATGTACATCCTTGGCATTTTCAATATACACTTGATGAAAGTAAAACAAGATATTTATCAAAAAATAATTTGTTTGTATCGGATAGCCCATATGAGTATTTAACATTGTATGCAAATGCTGATAAGGTGTATACAGATATGGTTCATGCAACGATACCATCTTTGGTATATGGAACACCAGTAAAATATTATCAGATAGATAATAGAAGAGATGCGTTCGAAAGTTTGGATTATATTCATAAAGATGATGAGGGATTTTTATATATAGATAAACGACTTTTAGATATAGAAAAGAAACAGATAGAGGAATATGCATTGAAAAAATTAAATGAAAAATAAAACGAATACGGATTTTTGGTAAGCAGAGAGTGACAATATATATGGATAAATTGATAATATTTGGGGCTGGTAATTATGGGAAAAAAGCATATGAAAAATTACAATATAAAGATATAGCTTTTTATGTGGACAATAACACTGGTTTAAGAGGGAAAACATTATATGATATAAAGATATTGGATTTTGATACATATAAAACAATAGCTCAGGAGTATAGTCTTATTATAGGACTATCAGAAAACAGAGAGAAAGAGCTTATGGAACAGCTTTTTCAAAATGAAATAAAAGATTTTGTTTTGTATTCAGAAATAGATGATTACTTGAGCGGAAAAATTTGTTTGAATTCTGAATTAAGAGAAAAACATCTGATGTCACTGCTAGAATATTATAAAAAAAAGGAAATTA
>OGNL01000840.1_pt1 | contig 11464 bp, 5 predicted proteins | sample 1573471 | NCBI WGS metagenome assembly OGNL01 (sample SAMEA2582001, study PRJEB24529) | metagenome | biome: Human gut stool | place: China | collected 2011 | reverse complement strand
TTCTGCTGTTTTCAGGTCCTTGTCGATTTGCTCATAGATTTTGTCAGCACTTGTCTTCGGGATATTGGCTTCCGAAGCATCGTTGATTTTATAAGTCACCAAAGGAACTTCGCCGAAAGCTCTTACCAGATTGAAGTAGCAATAAGCACGGAAGAAAGAGGCCTCTCCCTTATTGATGATGTCTTCAGTTTCTGTTTGTCCGGCTGTTTCTTTTTCTGCAATGGCATCAAGAATCTCATTACATTGGTAGATGATGGCATAATTCTGTCCCCAATAAGCACCCAGTAGGCCGTTGGTCGGTGTATACACAAAATCATCATACATTTCGGCTACATCAGAGCCATCGCTGGCGATACTTCCTTTTTCCGAATCTTCCGAACGGAAACAGTGGATGGCAAAAGCAGGAGGGCCGGCTGTCACATTATAGTTACGCATCATCGTATAGACATTATAAATCTTCCCGTTGACCAGAGCGTTCGGATTATCATCTTCCGTAAACTGTCCTTGTGGACTACGATCCAGAAAGTCACTACAGCTGCCTAGAAATAATGTAGTTGAAGTAATAAGGGTTGCAAATATATATTTATTCAGTTTCATATAATGATAGTTTTAAAGATTAAAGTTGTGTTCCGCATGGAAAACTGGCAGTGGCACCTTGTCACTAGAATGTTAGGTTAATGCCGAAGGTGTAGACTGCAGGTACAGGATAACTACCGTTATCTACTCCGAAAGCGGTGGCGGTTCCTCCGAGTTCGGGTGTGTAGCCGGTGTTGTGCTTCCATGTCTTCAGGTTCTGTATGTTGACATAGACTTTCAGAGCTTGCAGACGTATTTTGGCAATTAAGCTCTTGTCGAACGTATAAGCTAACTGTACATTACGGATACGGAAGAAACTACCGTTCTCAATGTAATAGTCAGAGTTGAGGTTGTTGATGGAATGTTTGGTGTTCAGCAACGGTTGGGTGTTGGACGTACCTTCTCCGTGCCAGCGGTCCAGGCGTTGTTCCAGGTAGTTGAACTGGGCAAAATTGTAGTTATCCCATGTACGGAAAATCTTGTTTCCGCCTTGTCCCATCATGTCGATGCCTAACGACCAATTCTTGTAGTCTACTCCGAGAGAGAAACCGTAAGTTACCTTTGGAGTCGGGTTGCCTATCATGGTACGGTCTTCCGGGGTGATTTCTCCGTCACCGTTCACGTCGCGGAATTTCAGGTCGCCCGGGGTGACGGTTGCCAGTGTGTTCTTGGGAGAGTGCTCAATCTCCTCCTGGGTCTGGTAGACGCCTTCCACCTTGTAGCCGTAGAAGTAGCCGATGGGGTATCCTGCCATTGTGTAGCTCTGCTGCTTGTCTCCGGCTATGATGGAGTAGCCTTCCTGCACGAGGCTCAGTACCTTGTTCTTGATGGTGGCAAGGTTCATACCGATGTTGTAGTTCCAGTCGCCTATCCGGTCGCGCCAGCTCAAGGCAAGCTCCACGCCCGAATTCTCGATGGAGCCGAGGTTGCCGATGCCCGGTACGGTGCCCGAGATGCCCGGCACTTCGGCGAGCAGGTCTTTGGTCTTCTTCTTGTAGTACACCCCTTCAAAGTGCAGGCGGTTGCGGAGGAAGTTGGCTTCTGCACCGGCTTCCCAGGCTTCCACCTTCTCCCAGCGCAGGTTGGGGTTGGGCAGGTAGGCAAGCTGGTAGCCCGGGTAGATGGCGGACGGGGTGCCGAACACGGCGGAGTAGGCATTCGTCAGCAACGGTTCGGCGGGATAGGCGCGGTCCAGGTTCTGGTTGCCCAGTGTGCCCCACGAGCCTTTCAGTTTCAGCATGTCCAGCCAGGTGATGTCCTTCATCCATGCTTCCTCGCTCATCAGCCAGCCCAGGCCGACGGAGTAGAAGTTCTGCCACTGGTTGCCGGTGTAGGAGAAGGCGGAAGAACCGTCGCGGCGGTAGGAGCCGTTGAACAGGTACTTGCCCTTGTAGTTGTAGAGCACGCGTGCCAGCACGGACACGGTGGAGCGCTCCCACTGCGTACTGCCGTTGGTGGCGGTGGCTGCGTCGCCGATACTTACGTACCATTTGTCGGGATTGTCCGGAATGACCAGGCCTACCCCTTGGGTACGGGCGCCGTTCAGATTCTCGAGCTTGTTGTAGTAGGTGGTGAAACCGGCTGTGGCCGTCACGCTGTGGTCTCCCCAGGAGTTGGTGTAGGTCAGCAGATAGTCGCTCTGTACCTTCATTTCCGTTTCTTTGGCTTGGGACACTCCGGTCTTGCCGTTGCCCAGCGTGGCTATGTCTCCCTCGACGCTTGCGTCATATACCTGGATAACCGGGGTGTATGTCCGTATGCTGTTCGAGGCATAGTCCAGGGAGAACATGGCCTTGAACTGGAAGTGTTTCAGGAAATCCCATTGCCCGTACACGTTGCCCGAGCCACGGTAGTTCTCGGCTTTCGTGGTATTCGCCTTCAGGTCCACGTCCACCATCGGGTTGTTCATCTGTGCCTTCTGGAATCCGGGCAGTGAAGTGTAGAGGCCGTACTCGGAGTTGAATACATGCGCCACCGGAGCTGCGCGCAGGGCAGTGGCAACGCTCTTCGTGTCGGCGGGCAGCATGCGTGCCCCGTTGAATTGGAAACCTACCTTGAGGTTGTCCGTCACTTTATAGTCGTTGCTGATGTTCAGCGTGATTTTGCTGTACTTCTCGTGCTTGATGTTGCCTTGCTCGTAAGCATAGCCCGCACCGAGATAGAAGCTGTTCTTGTCCGAGGCACCCGTGATGCTGATGTTGTTGTTGGTGATGAACCCAGTCTGGAAGATTTCATCCTGCCAGTTGGTGTTTCCCGTCCAGTCCGAGAAGTTGTATTCCGGGTTGCCCTCGTTCCTCAACTGTTCGTTGTACAGCAGTTTGAAGCCTTCGGCATCCGTCAGTGCAATTTTGTCGGTGACGGACTTGAAACCGAACGAGCCGTTGATATTGACGCGTGTCTGTCCCTCTTTCGCCTTCTTGGTGGTGATGATAATCACGCCGTTGGCACCGCGCACACCGAAGATGGCGAGCGACGACGGGTCTTTCAGTATCTCCATGGATTCGATGTCCTGCGGATTCAGGAAGTTGATGTTGTCGTTGAACAGTCCGTCCACCACATAGAGTGGCTTGTAGCCGTTGATGGAGTTTGTTCCGCGTACACGGATTTCCGGGTCGGAGCCTGCCTTGCCGGAGTTTATCACCTGCACGCCGGCAATCTTTCCTTGCAGTGCGGATACGGGGTTGACCACCGGCTTGTTGGCGATTTCGTCGCCTTTAATGTTGGTGATGGAGCCCGTAAGGTCTCGCTTCTTGGCGCTGCCATAACCGATGACAACGGTTTCGGCCAGCATCTGCGAGTCGTCTTTCATCTGGACGTTGATTACCGACTGGCTGCCTACCTTGACAGCTTGCTTCACCATGCCTACATAGGAAAAATCCAATGTGTTCTCCGGGGTGGCCTGGATGGAGTACCGGCCGTCTATGTCGGTAATCACGCCATTGGAGGTTCCCTGCACCAATACGGTGGCACCAATCAGCGGGTCACCCAGGGCATCGGTCACGGTACCGGTTACTGTTTTCTCCTGCGCCGATGCAGCGACACTTGCCAGCAGGCACACCGTCAGAAATAGGTTTCTCAGTCTTCCGGTTTTCTTCTTGGGAAGGTTTAGGTTCTTCTTCATTACATTGATTTTTTAGTGGATAAATCATTCAGTTTCTCCTCTGAACAATCAAAATGCAAAAAAGATTTGGTGACGGTGTTAAAAAAGGGCAGCCCGGTTTTCGCGGACTGCCCTCTTACCTAAAAGCAAAACTATACCTATTTCAACTCAAAACTCGTAGTCTTTACATCGCGGCTGTTGGGTCCAATCATTACGTGGAACTCGCCGGGTTCGTATACATACTGTATGTCGTAGTTGTAGAACTTCAGCAATTCGGGGGTAATGGTGAAGGTCACCTGCTTGCTTTCGCCTTTTTTCAGGTGGATGCGCTCGAAGCCTTTCAGCTCTTTCACGGGGCGGGTAATGCTGCCCACCAGGTCGCGGATATAGAGCTGTACGATTTCATCTGCATCGTAGTTGCCCGTATTGGTTACGGTTACGGAAGCGGTCAGCTTGCCGTCCGCATTCAGTTGCTTGGAGCTGAGCGTGATGTCACTGTACCGGAAGGTGGTGTAGCTCAAGCCATAGCCGAAAGGATACAGCGGGTCGTTGCTCACATCCAGGTAGTTGCTGCGGAACTTCTCGAACCATTTGCCTTCTTTCAGAGGACGGCCGGTATTCTTGTGGTTGTATGCCATAGGCAACTGGCCCACATTCTGCGGGAAAGTGGTGGTCAGCTTACCGCTGGGGCAAACGTCTCCGAACACTACGTCGGCAATGGCGTAAGCGGCTTCACTACCTCCGAACCATACATTCAGGATGGCGGGAACATTTTCATTCTCCCAAGTCAGCACTACGGGACGTCCGGAGAACAATACCAATACTACGGGTTTGCCCGTTTTCAGCAATGCTTCCAGCAGGTGGCGCTGTGCGTCCGGCATTTCCAGTTCGGAACGGCTACTGCTCTCACCACTCATCTCGGAGGACTCGCCGAGGGCGGCTACAATGACATCGGCTTGTGCGGCTACTTTCAGGGCTTCGTCCAGCAGTTCTTGGTCATTGCCACGGGGCAGTTCACGGCCGAACATCGTGGCGCGTGTCTGGTAGTCGGCATCGTACATCAGGTTGCTGCCTTGTGCATAGAGAATGTTGGCCTTGGAGCCGACAGAATTCTTGAAACCTTCCAGCAGGGTGCTGTATTTGTCTGCTGTGGCTGCCACACTCCAAGTGCCCGGCATGTTGGCACGGGTGTTGGCAAGCGGGCCAATCAAGGCGATATTGCCTTTGCGTTGCAAGGGCAGCAGATTGTCCTGGTTCTTCAGCAGTACGAATGTCTCTGTGGCAATCTGGCGGGCAATGGAGCGGTGCTCGGGAGTGAACACTTCTTTTTCGGCACGCTTCACGTCGCAGTATTTATACGGATTGGCAAACAGTCCCAGCTTGTATTTGGCTTCTAGGATGCGTCGGCAGGCTTTGTCAATGTCGGCCTCAGTCACTTTGCCTTCTTTCAGGGATTTTTCCAGTGTGCCGATAAATCCGTCGGCTACCATGTCCATGTCTGTTCCGGCGGTCAAGGCACGTGCGGATACTTCCTGCAGGTCGCCGATTCCGTGGTCTATCATTTCGGAGATGGCTGTATAGTCTGTCACCACGAAGCCGTCGAAGCCCCATTGGTTGCGCAGTACGTCGGTCAGCAGCCAGTGGTTGGCAGTGGCGGGTACTCCGTCAATTTCATTGAAGGAGGTCATTGCGCTACCCACACCGGCTTCTACGGCAGCCTTGTAGGGAGGGAAGTATTCGTTGAACATACGGTTGCGGCTCATATCCACCGTGTTGTAGTCGCGGCCGGCTTCTCCGGCACCATACAGTGCGAAGTGCTTTACGCAAGCCATTATCTCGTTGTTGGCACTCATATCCTTGCCCTGATAACCGCGAATCATGGCTTGTGCAATGGCTGAACCCAGGAAGGGGTCTTCACCGTTGCCTTCTGATACACGTCCCCAACGGGCATCGCGGCAGATGTCCACCATCGGGCTGAACGTCCAGCAGATACCGTCTGCACTCGACTCAATGGCGGCGATACGGGCCGATTTCTCTATAGCCTCCATGTCCCAACTGCACGAGAGTGCCAAGGGGATGGGGAATACCGTTTCGTAACCGTGAATCACGTCCATACCGAACAGCAAGGGGATGCCCAGGCGGCTGTTCTCTACGGCAAGTTTCTGCACTTCGCGGATGTTCTTCACGCCTTTCAGGTTGAACAGACCTCCGACTTCACCGTTGCGGATTTTACCGGCAACGTCGCTGCTCTTGGCTTGTCCGGTGACGATGTTTCCCGTTACCGGCAGGTTGAGCTGACCGATTTTCTCGTGCAGCGTCATTTTGCCCATCAGCTCCGTAATGAATTTATCCATCTCCTGCGGATTGCCTTGGGATGTGTTTTCTTTGGGCGTTGCCGTCACGGTGAGGGCAGAGAAAGCCAAGGCTGCTAATAATGTGTATTTCTTCATATGATATAATTTTGATTATCCCCTCCGGCCCCCTGAAGGGGGAGGGGAATAGTGATATAGAAATTCAACTTAAGCTTAGCTGCTCCATCATGTCGCATACTAACTTCAATCGTAAATCCCTAAGCCTTAAATCCCAGCTTCTGCAATCCTTCCTGAACCTCGGGACAGCTCATGAAGAGTTTCCACAACAAGCCGGAACGATAGTTCTCAATCATCGGGGCAATGGTGCATTGGTCGATGGCAAGATAGCGGGGTACCGTCCAGTCACTTCCCTCGGAGAAGGCATCGTAGAATCCGTACTTGCCCCAAATCCAGTCGCCTTTGGAATAGAAATACTTCAGTGCACGCATGGATTCCTCCGGTGTGTAGGGAAAACTGGACAAGGCTGCTGTCGGTGTGATGACACCATGGTCGTTGTCGCCCGGGCAGTGGGCTGCATAGCCTTTGGTAGAGTAGCTGGCGGTCAGTCCCCAGCAGTCCTCGCCGTAACCTTTGTATTGTTTGGGATTCTCCACGCAGTAGCGGTAGTTGGAGAGGGCATGGTTGCGCACCACGTTCCAGTAGTTGGCATAGCGGTCGCTCAGGTTGCGCGGGTCCAGACCGATGTGCGAGTATTGTGCCCAGAACAAGGGACCGCCCAGTTTCTCGGCTCCGTTGTGTTTCAATTCCAAAGGCAGGCCGTAGGGGGCAGAGTCGGACTTGATGCCGCCGCCGCGTGCCCAGCCGTTGTGGTAGGCTGAAGCCGGAACGGGATAAGTGGGGGAGGAGGCTGCGAGCACATACACAATCAATGCTTCGTTGTAGCCTTCCAGCGGGAAGTTCATTTCCCAGTTGTATTCGGGAGACCAGTGCCAGTAGATGACATCCTTGCCATTCTGATACCAGCTGAACTCCATCTCTTTCCACAATTGGTCAATCTTCTCTACCAGCGCCTTTTCCTGCTCGTTGCCGTCGCGGAAGTATTGGCGTACGCAAAGCAAGCTTTGCATCAGGAAGCAGCTTTCCACCAAGTCTCCGCCGTTATCTTTTTGTCCGAAAGGTTTCACCTTGCCGGTAGGGCCGTACAACCAATGGGGCCATACGCCGTGGAAGCGGTCGGCGCGTTTCAGGTAATCGGCAATCTTGGTCAGGCGCTTCACGCCTTCTTCCCTGGGGATGAAGCCGCGTTCGATGCCTACCAGCAGTCCGGCTATACCAAATCCGCTGCCGCCGGTGGTGACAACATTCTGGTCCTTTTCGGGATAATCCCCATCCAGGTGGATGCGTTCGCGTGCCAGTCCGGAGGTCGGTTCCGCACCGTCCCACATGTAGTTCAAATGTACCTTCTGGATGTAATCAAGCATTTCGTCATCCGAAGCGAATGATTCGGGACGTACTTCCTCTGTGTCGGGCTTTTCCTCTTTTCCGTTCTCTTTCCCGTTTTCCTTCAAGTCGGAAGAGCAGGATGCACAGCCCGCCAATGTGGAAATCAGGAACAAAGCCAGCACATGTATCATTATTGGTTTTTTCATATCTTTATTTCTTGTGTTTAATTTTTTGTCGTCTTGCACAATGGCGAGCGGCCGTTTTCGTTCAGCGCCTCGATAGTGAAGTAATAGTCCGTGTCCGCATCCAGTCCGCGGAAGTCATATTCCGTCTGTCCCAGTACCGTGATGGCATTGTACATCTTGCCTTCGGCGGTGCCGTAGTAGATGTTGTAGCCATAGGCGCTTGCTTCGGGTTGCCAGGAGATAAGGGCATTCCGGCGGTCTTTCCTGTCACGTTTCACAGTCAGTCCTTTCACGGCTTGCGGGACATCGCCGTCACCGTTCCCGAAGACGCGGAAGCCGGACAAGGCGACATTTCCCGTAGGCATGTGCACATTCTCGTATTTCAGATAACGGGCACGCAACGGCTCGTTGAGCTCGATGTAGTCGTGCGGACAATCCTTGTCACTGTCGCTCTTGTCTATGACCAATGTCCATTCTTTTCCGTCTTCGGAAGCAAAAATACGGTATTGGTGATAAATATCCATGGCACGGTTGTATTGAACCGCTTTATGGTCGTAGAAGTTCAACTGCACGGCACGTACATTCTTTGTACTGCCCAGGTCTATCCCGGCCCATTCGCCGGGGTTGCCGGAACGGGCTGCCCAGTAGGTGCGCATACTTTCGTCCGTCAGGTTGGAAGCTGCATGGATGCTATCCGTAGATGATACCTCCACCGGTTTGCCGTAGGACAGAAGCATCCATCCCGTGAAACGCTCTGCAGGGTTCTTTACGTCCATCGGTTCTGCCCAGTTGGGATAATCGCCGAAGGCAGTAGACGAATACATGACACCATCCTTGTCGAAAGCCACCGGATAAAGACCGATGCGGCGTTCGAACTTGTACTTCAGGGAGAGCATGCAGGTGGCCACGTGCCAGTAATTGCCTTTCACGTCGCAGAACGTGCCTCCATGACCGGCACCTTGCACATAACCGCCCGGCTTGTAGCACATCGGGTTATGCTTCTGGTAGACAAACGGGCCCAGCGGGGAATCCGAAACATATACGCCATCGGCATAGACTTTGAATTCAGTGCCCGGAGCACCATATTGGAAATAATATTTGCCATTGTGTTTGGTCATGTAAGCGCCCTCTGTGAATGGGCGGAGCGTCACCTCGTCATCGTTGTTCATTCCGAAACGTTCCCAGCCGTGTTCTTCCGGGCGGAGCATCATCACGTCGTGAATCTTGCTGATGGGATAGAAATCATTCCGGTCCAGTTCCACCGCCTTTAGCGGATATTCATTGCTGGAGCCATAGTACAGATACAATCTGCCGTCGTCGTCCAGAAACAGACAAGGATCCCATGAAGGAAGTACGTTCTTTTCGATGGCACGTTTGAAACGTCCCGTTTTGGGGTGTGTGCTGTACCACACGGCAAGGCCTTCGTAGGTGGAGCCGGTATAGAACAGCGTGTCACCGCTTACATAGGCTGCCGGCGCGCACTGGTCGTCGTCCGTAGGCTTGCGCTGGAAGCTGGCAGGAACGAAATCCCAATCCACCAGGTTCCTGGAATAGTGAAAACCGCCCTGGTTGGTGGAGAACAGAAAATATTCTCCTTTGTATTCCACAGCCATCGGGTCGGCAGAGGAACGGAACGAACCGTTGGGACGCACATTGTTGTTGAAAGGCTCGAAGTTATAACTGATGTTCATCGGATTGCAGAAGGTGCGCGACAGAGGCGCCTGCGGGTCATACCACCGGGTCGCCTGGGCGGGGCGGCAGATTGCGGTTGCCTTGTGTACCTCTTCTTCCATCACTACCTCAATATCGGTTTCATCCAGTGCCAGGATTCTGTTCACTATCTTTTTCCCGGGATAGTAGACATACAGGTGCACGTCGTTCTTCGCTCCTTTGATGGCAAAGCTGCCGTCGTGGGCAGTGGTATTGTGCATGGGACTTGCGAAGAACATGACTGTGGCGCCTGCGAGTGGCTGGCGGTTGGTGTCCAGTACGTGTCCTTTTACGATACGGTCTTGGGTTACAGTGATGTAATAGTCACTGACTTGCCCCTTCACCACTTTGATGGAATCGTCAGGGGTTGCCTTTGCCGCCAGAGCGGCAAAGGCTATTCCACAACTGATTAGGAATCTTTTTACCATATTGGAGCGGATTTATTCGGCAATTCCGTCAATGGGTTCCAGCTTCAGGTCGGGAAGGTCGTCCAACTGGTTGGCCGGTATGGGCCAATAAGTCTTTTCTGCTGTCCATCCTTTGGGACCGAGTACGGTGGCGGCATCGCCGGTACGCACCAAGTCCACATAACGGGCACACCATTCGCCGCAAAGCTCCATCCGGCGTTCGTCCATCACGTCTTTCAGGGTAACACCGGTTTTGGTGCTCATGCCTGCACGCCGGCGCACTTCGTTGTAGCCTGCGTCTCCATCCTTGCCCAGTCTGACTTTGGCTTCGGAGTTCATCAGCAGCACTTCGGCATAGCGGATGATACGCACATTGTTGTTGGCTCCGTAGGTCGTACGTGGAAGAGTCATCTGATTGTAGGGAAGGTAACCTTTGCCGTTCCAACAGTCGGTCTTGGTGGCCGATGTGGGACCTACCTGCCAACCCTCGCGTGTCTTGCTCAGGGCTTTCAGGAAAGAAGTCTCGGCACGCACACCTTCGCCACGGGCTTCGGCCCATGCCACGAACTCGGGTTCATAGCCTATGAAATTCCAGCCGCCTATGGACTTGGCTCCTTCGGCCTGCTTGTAGCTGATGGTGCCATCTGCGTTCACTACTTCAACATACTTCTCTGCCATGTTCGGACCCTGGAAGTTGAACCACTGGTCTACGCCCAGATAATCGCCCGAACCATTGCCGTAGTCCGTCACCTGGCATTCGAACAAAGACTCGTCACACAACTTTCCGGGAATCTTGAACAGTTGGTAGAAGTCATCGTAGAGACGGAATCCGCCATTCTTGATGATGTCGTCGGTCAGAGTCTCCACTTGGGCATAGTCTCCTTTCAGCAGATAGACGCGGGCGGCAAGTGCTTGGGCGGTGAAGGCTGTCACGGCTCCCTTGTGCTCCATCTGGTTGGGACGCATGCGGGGCAGTTTGTCGATGGCGTAGTTCAAATCTTCCAGCATATAATTATATACGGCGTCTACGGTAGAACGGCGGAAATCGGTCTGCAGGTTGTCACGGTAGATGACGGTGGGGCCGAAGTTGGTCACCAGGCAGTAGTAGGCCCATGCGCGGATGGTACGCACTTCGCCGCAATAGGATTCGTAGGTCTTGTAGTCTTCGCTTCCTGCTGCAAGGTGTTCGGCATAGCTGTCGAGGCTTTGCAGGGCGGCATTGGTGATGCGGATGATGTCGTAGAAGTTCATCCATACCTGGTTCAGCGCCCAGAAGGAGTTGTTATAGTTGAACTTGCGTCCGAAGGCCACGGCATCGCCCTGGTCGTCGGTACGGCCCGACCACACGTCACCGTCGCGGGTGAACATCAATAGTGCGTTGCACCAGTGCATGCCCTGTGTGCGTACTTTGGAGTAGGCACCCACTACGGGTTGGTACATATTGTTCTTGTTGGTAAAGTCTACGCCTTGTTCGGGAACTTTGTTCTCCGGATCGATTTCTATGAAATCGGTGCAAGCGGTGGCTCCTCCCAGCACCATCATGGCGGGAAGTATATATGCGAATGTTTTCTTTAAGAATTTCATTGTTTTACGTTTTAGGGTTTAGAAATCTATTTGCACTCCGAAAGTATAGGTTGAAGTCAGAGGGTATACTTCGGTATCCCAACCTTCGGCATCCGACAATTCAGGTGTGAAGCTGTTTGCCTTGAATGTTGTGAACGGACGGTCAGC
>OGNL01000834.1_pt1 | contig 11517 bp, 8 predicted proteins | sample 1573471 | NCBI WGS metagenome assembly OGNL01 (sample SAMEA2582001, study PRJEB24529) | metagenome | biome: Human gut stool | place: China | collected 2011 | reverse complement strand
ATAAACGCTGAAGGCATCTAAGCGTGAAGCCCCCCTCAAGATGAGATATCCCATAGAGTAATCTAGTAAGACCCCTTGAAGACGACGAGGTAGATAGGTGAAAGGTGGAAGCGTGGTGACATGTGGAGCTGATTCATACTAATAGGTCGAGGGCTTAACCGAAGAAGGTTAGGTTTGCAAAAAGAAACGGATAGAACGAGAGTTATCCAGAGGATAATCGGATGAAAAAGAATTTTAATGTGCAGTTTTGAAGGAACAGATTTTTTGTTCTTATCATATAGGGGTGTGGTGAAGTGGTATCATAGGGGTCTCCAAAACCTTTGGTGGGAGTTCGATTCTCTCCACCCCTGTTTATAAAGTTTAGTGATGAAGCGGTAACGCTTCTTTTTTTATATTTTTATGATTTTAGCAAATACGGCATACGCATCTAGTGTATATATATTTGCTGAAATATGTATTATTCAGCCGTATTCGGGCAGTTATTTCCCAATTTACATTTATCAGAACAAAATCTATAACAGATGTTACATTCTCATCTTCTTTAATTACAAATTATTAAACTGTAAATGAATATTCATTTAGGTAAATTTTGGTTCTTTACAAATAAAAGGTTATATGTTATTCTAACTAACGTTAGTTTAGACAAACATAAATTTGGAAAAACTAATATAAATTAATTAGAACTAATATGAACATTAAAGAGGAATGAAAACGAAGATGAAAAAAACATTATATCAATTAACTGCCGCATTTTTTGCGATTGTAGTATCATTTGCCGCAGTACTGGCACTTATACACAATGACCTATGAAGCAGGTGTAACCGTTGTGGCACTCGGCAGTACAACAACATTTACGGTTTCAGACAAGGGCATTACATTTACAAGTCCGTTACGTTACGGTGCGGCACAGATGAATACAACCGATGCAGACGGTAATTTCCTTTCTTATACGGCAGTGCCTTATACACAGGAAATACCGGACGGTGATACCAATGATGACACACAGGGCAAAGGAGATTCAGGAAATACATCAGGCGGCACATCCAATGACAGTACACAGTCCGGTGAATCCACAGGAAACAGTGCATCAGAGAGCAGTGCCAATGCGTCTGAACAGGACTCAGGCAGTATGCAATCCGGCGCACAGACATCAGGCAATAGTACCGTAGAGACAGGTGACGTGGCACTCACAGGCATTTATGCTGTATCAGCCGTTGTATCAATTGGTCTTCTCATTGCGGCGGCAGTATTGAAGAAACGTAAAAGAGTACTGTAGGACATGATACGCAGACAGAGGTATGTTCAAAAAAATAAAAAATATAAAACAGCACAGAGGTGTAATGGCAGCAGCGTCCGTATGGTTATGCGGGCGCTGTTTTGCACATTTTTTTTCAGAAAAGAATTGAAGTTATGCGGCTGATACGGTATAATTCAATATGAAAATTTATGTTTAAGTTTATTGATAGATGGAGGACAAAGAAATGACAAGAACATATCAGGTAAAATATAAGAGCAAGAGTAAAATGCTGACAACACCGGAGGCAGTTGAAGATACAAAAAAGACGATTTTAGAAGTACCGCGTGTAAAATCCGTAGAAATTAAAGATGACGGACAGATTGTCAGCATCGAAGTAGAAAAAGAAGAAGATTTTGAAGAAGTGATGAACCGTGTGGTAAATGTATTCAGAAGAATCGATGACAAATCCGAGGTTTCTTATAAATTTGCATTAAATGCATAGTACTGGGCGAAGAACAGTGAAAAGGGCTGTCACACTAAGGTGAACATTGCGTTAGTGCGGCACCCTTTCATCATTTCAGGCAGACAGAAAATAAGAAGTAAAACAAGGAGAAATAAAATTGGCTGACATTAGAAGCGAGATTGAAAAAAGAAGAACATTTGCCATTATATCCCACCCGGATGCCGGTAAAACCACACTGACGGAAAAGTTTCTGCTCTACGGCGGAGCGATTAACCTGGCAGGGTCGGTAAAGGGTAAAAAGACTGCAAAACACGCGGTTTCAGACTGGATGGAGATTGAAAAGGAAAGAGGTATTTCCGTAACGTCATCTGTATTGCAGTTTAATTATGACGGATACTGCATTAATATTCTGGATACGCCGGGTCATGAAGACTTCTCGGAAGATACGTACAGAACCTTAATGGCGGCGGATTCGGCGGTCATGGTTATTGATGCGTCAAAGGGTGTGGAAAAACAGACAATTAAGCTGTTTAAGGTCTGTGTAATGCGCCATATCCCGATTTTTACATTTATCAACAAAATGGACCGTGAAGCCAATGACCCGTTTGAGCTGTTAGATGAAATTGAAAGTGTATTGGGTATCAGTACCTGTCCTGTCAACTGGCCAATCGGCTGCGGCAAGGAATTTAAGGGCGTATATGACCGCAATACAAAGGACGTTTCTTTATTTAAAGCAGCAATGAACGGACAGAAAGAAGTTGAAACAAAGGAAATCGCCGTAGATGATGAAGCACTTCTTGCAGAAATCGGACAGGGCTATTTTGACAAACTCACAGAAGATATTGAACTGTTGGACGGTGCGAGTGCGGAATTTGATTTAGAACAGGTGCAGGCAGGAAACTTAACACCGGTATTTTTCGGTTCGGCGCTGACGAATTTCGGTGTGGAAACGTTCTTAAAGCATTTTCTGGACATGACAACCTCTCCGCTGCCAAGACATTCTTCAATTGGGGAGATTAATCCGTTTGAAGAAGACTTTTCGGCATTTGTATTTAAGATTCAGGCGAATATGAATAAGGCACACCGTGACAGAATCGCATTTATGCGAATCTGCTCCGGAAAGTTTGAGGCAGGCATGGAAGCCAACCACGTACAGGGCGGCAAAAAAATCCGTCTTGCCCAGCCACAACAGATGATGGCACAGGAACGCCACATTGTTGAAGAAGCCTATGCGGGAGATATTATCGGTGTATTTGATCCGGGTATTTTCTCTATCGGAGATACAATCTGCAAGTCTAACCAGAAGTTTGAATTTGACGGAATCCCGACATTCGCACCGGAACATTTTGCGCGTGTCAGACAGATGGATACGATGAAAAGAAAGCAGTTTATCAAGGGAATCAGCCAGATTGCACAGGAAGGTGCGATTCAGATTTTTCAGGAATTTAATACCGGTATGGAAGAAATCATTGTCGGTGTTGTCGGTGTCTTGCAGTTTGAAGTGCTTGAATACCGCCTGAAAAACGAATACAACGTAGAGATTAAACTGGAACAGCTTCCGTATGAATATATCCGCTGGATTGAAAATCCGGAAGAAATCGATGTAAACCGCATTGTCGGTACTTCCGATATGAAGAAGATTAAGGACTTAAAGGACAATCCGCTGTTAATCTTTGTGAACAGCTGGAGTGTCAATATGGTACTGGAAAGAAATGAAGGCTTAAAGCTTTCTGAATTCGGTAAGAACAATTAACTTGTAAACGGCAGAGTAAGTGCAGGAAACAGTACAGAAATGAGGACACTATGGGGAAGAACGTACATGAAAAAAGAAAACGTTTACTGACAAAAATGAAAGCTGCGTGTCTGGCGGTGGTGATGTGTGTTTCAACGCTGCCGGTGCTTACGGCACAGATACAGCCGGTGACGACTTATGCACAGGAGAAGACGGGAACGGTCAATGCCGGTGTCACAGGACTTCGTATCCGTTCATCGACAGATACCTCCAGTACGGCAAATGTCATTACAAAGGTCAGCGGCGGATTCCATTTTGATATTCTGGATACGGTGCAGACGAGTGATACCTACGCGTGGTATCAGGTGGGTTTTTATTTAAACGGTACTTACACCAAGGGCTATGTGACGAGTGAATATGTCACGGTAGACAGTACGGATATTGACTATTCGGACGATACGGATTTTGAGAGCTATCTTTCAAGTCAGGGTTTCCCGGAATCTTATAAGGAAGATTTGCGCAGTCTGCATGCGAAGTATCCAAAGTGGATATTTGTTGCGGATTTTGTGGACAAGGACTGGGATACGGTCGTTGAAAATGAAAATGTACTTGGCCGGAGCCTGATTTATGCTTCGGCAAAAAGCTCGTGGAAGTCAACGGCGGATGGCGCATACGACTGGGAGAGCGGTTCGTGGTATGAATTGGACAGCGGCGGCTGGGTACAGGCTTCAAGCGCATTGGTGCAGTATGCCCTTGACCCGCGTAACTTCTTAAACGAAACAAATGTGTTTATGTTTGAGGATTTGTCCTATAACAGCTCCGTGCAGAGTGAAACCGGCGTAAGCAGTATTATTGAAGATACGTTTATGGACGGTTCGTCCCATGACTTGTCGTATGACGGAACGGATTTTAATTATCCTTCGGCGCTGATGTATGCAGGACGGGCATCGGGTGTCAGTCCGTATCATCTGGCAACGCGCATTATCCAGGAGCAGGGCAGAAAAGGACAGGGCAACAGCATTTCCGGAACGGTGAGCGGCTATGAGGGGTATTACAATTACTACAATCAGGGTGCTTATAAAACCGCAACGGCAAGTGCGGTGGTCAACGGCTTAAAATATGCCGCCAAAACCGATGCAGCGACATTAAGACCGTGGAATACCCGTATGAAATCTGTTATCGGCGGTGCGATTTACATAGGAAGCCGTTACATTAACCGCGGACAGAATACGATTTATTATGAAAAGTTTGATATGGTAACACCGTATACCCATCAGTATATGACAAATGTCTTAGCACCGAGAAGTGAGTCTTCGACCGCTTCACAGGCATACAGCGATACGACTAAGAAAAATACGGCACTGGTGTTTAAGATTCCGGTTTATAAAAATATGCCGGACAGTGCGTGTGAGCTTCCGACAGGGGAGGGCAGTCCAAACAATGCCTTAACAAGTCTTTCGGTTTCAGGTTATTCGCTGACACCGACGTTTGATATGTTTACAACTGAGTATGGTGTAATTGTGGAAAATGAAATTTCTTCTGTGGATATCGAAGCACAAACAGCAGATTCCGGTGCAAAACTTACAGGAACCGGCAGTCATGCGCTAAAGGTCGGCACGAATGAGATTGAAGTGACGGTTACATCACAAAGCGGCGAAACAAAGACGTATATCATCCGTGTTGTGCGCAAAGAAGCGGCTTCCGGTGATAGTGGAAACAACAGTAACAACGGCGGTACAGATTCCGGAAACAGCGGCGGTGACAGCGGCACGGATAACGGAAACAGTGGCGGCGATTCGGAAAAGGGCGGATATTCGACAGATTTCCTGCTTGAAAACGGCAAGATATCCAGAGTCGGTGTCGGGAGTGCCGCACAGGACGTTTTAAATCACATTTCCTTTACGGGCGGCGCATACGGAAAAGTAACACACAGTGACGGCAGTGCCAATGACGGTATTGTGGGAACTGGCGATGTGCTTACGATTTACGATAAAAACGGCGGTGAAATGGCACGCTACACGTTTGTGATTTACGGTGATGTCAACGGCGACGGAGCGGTGACGAGCATGGATTTACTGTATGTGAAGCGCCACATTTTAGGAACAAAGCTGCTGGAAGAACCGTATCTGACGGCGGCAGATGCAAACCGTGGAAATGACGGCATTACATCAATAGACTTGTTATATATTAAAAGACACATTTTGGATATCCGGTACATTGAACAGTAGGATTCAGACAGTAGTGGGAGTTGCCAAAGAAATGTGATTGAGGTGAAAAATGACGGGAAAATGGAAAAAGGCAGCCGCAGCGCTGCTGGCAGTAGTAATGGCAGTTTTGCTGGTACCGCTGCCAACGTATGCAAAAGAAACAGCAAAGATATCCGTAGGCTCAGGCTCTTGTGATATTGGTGATGAAGTGACGATATCGGTCAGTGTCAGCAGCAGTGTGGACATTTATATGTGTGACATCTGGCTCAGTTATGATTCAGGCGTGCTACAGCCGGTTTCCGGCTACAGCGGTGGGGGCGGCGGCAGTGTGCGCCTGCTCTCTACTGATAGTACCTCATTCAGCGTGCGGTTTAAAGCAGTATCGGCGGGAAGTTCTTCGATTTCTGTAAGCACTTCCAATACGATTATCAGTTCGGCAGATGAGGATTATATGGCAGTCAGTGCCGGTTCGGGTTCAGTAACCGTAAAAGCACCGGTCAGCTATTCAACCGATAATACGCTTGCATCGTTAGATATCAGTCCGGGCGTGTTATCTCCGGCATTTTCACCGAATGTCACATCGTATACGACGACAGTCGGTTCAGACTGTTCACAGCTGGTTGTCAGTGCGGTTGCAAATGATGAAAATGCTTCGGTATCTGTCCGCGGAACGCGCATGGACCCCGGCAGTAATACGACAACGATTACGGTAACGGCACAGGACGGCTCTAAAAAGGTCTATACGATTTCAACAACAAAGGACGATTCTGCGGCGGCGACAACCAAAGCGGACGAACAGGAAACGACCAAAGCCGGAGAACAGGAAACAACGACTGTCGGTTCGGAAGAACCGACACAGAGTGAGGAACAAATCCGCAGTATACAGGTAGCAGGTGCACAGTATGAACTGGCTGATGACTATACGGCAAATCCGCTTCCGTCCGGTTATGATGAAGTGGATTATGAATATAACGGCATTACCGTTAAAGCCGGAAAAGGCGTGAATACGAAGCTTATTCTGATGTATCTGAAAAATACGGACGGCAAAGGCACATCGGGCTTTTATGTGTATGATTCAGTTGCGAAAACATTTTCATTATATATAGAAGCAAGTGAACCGGATATTACTTATGCGGTGCTTCCGATTACGGATTCCATGGAAAAACCGGATGGATATAAAAAGACGACTTATACGATTGGCGGACAGACGGCAGATGTATTAATGTCTGAGGATGGCAGTTACTGTCTGTTCTATGGTGTCAGTTCGCTGGGCGTTACAGGGTGGTTCCGTTATGACTGCAATGACAATACAATACAGGTATACAGTGTGATGTCCGCTCCGGCGGCAAATCTCACGACACAGACCGAATCACAGGGAGTAAGCGCTGCTTCTGACAGAATGTGGAAAGTAGTGGCACTGGTGCTTTCGGCAGTTGTGGTTCTTTGTATCATTGCGATTGTAATGCTTGCAGTGAAGCTTTCAAAGAGTAAGCGGGCATTTGCAGCGGCGGCAGATGACGGCTATGACAGATATGATGACGATGAATATGATTTTGATTCTTATGAAGAAGATGATGATGAAGATTTATCGGAGGACGTGCTGGCAGATAAAGAAGATGAAATCCAGGAAGACGATGAAGATGAGGTCGTACGTTCGATTTCAGAAGCATTGAAAAAAAATGAGGATGATCTGGAAGTGTTAGACATTCAGGATGTAGATGACGTTGATGATGTGAAACGGACATAACAGAAAAAGGAACAGACTGCTGCAGAAATGCGGTGGCCTGTTCTTTTTTGACATTTTTCGGTATAAAGTGTAATTCACTGAATATATTACTGGAATATATATAATACAAATATTAGATTGCCGCCTGCCAGTGTTCTGCCTGCGCCTGATAATCCTCAGCCTGTGCTAAAAAAGCGGCAGAAAGTTCGGCATTTTTATCCTGTTTGGCTTGTGCGGCAAGCGTGCTGTAACATTTTGAAAGACAGGCAAGCGGCGCATCGCCGGACGAGTGGATGTCGATAATGCTCGGTGTTTCGGAAGCTGCGTTTAAATACCAAAGAACAGCTTCTTCATAATCCTTTAATCCGTAAAAATAGTGTCCGAGTTCCATGCAGATTTCTGCACACGGATTCTGTGCCATATCCTTTAAGCAGATTTTAAAGAATTCATTGTATGCGTTTGTCAGGCGGTAAATGCGTGCCAGCACGCAGGCAATGTTTTTGCGGCAGTCTTCGGGACGGTCTTCCTTTGCAAGTACATTTTCAAAAATATCATGCACATTTAAAAAGTCTTCATCTTCACCTGAAATAAAAAGTTCTTTGCAGAACATAATTACAACATAATTCTCAAGTCGGACACCACGGCGGACGGCATCGGCAAACACGCCGAAATCCCGTTTGGTATGGCTTTGTTCAGGCAGATGTAAAATCTTAATATCACTGTCAAATACAACCGGTTCTAATCGTACGGTTTCGTGAATCGGAGAAATCCATTCAAACGTACGCAGGCGCTTAAACAGCTTCGGGCGGTATTCTTCTTCAAAATTATAAACGGTGTTGTGCGATTTGCTGTTGACGTAAATCATCTGTACAATGTCAATTTCCGGAACAAGCACCTGTTTTAAATTTAAAAACTGGCGGCGGTTTTCCTCGTCTAAGACCTCGTCCGCATCGGCAGAAAAAATGTAGTCGCAGTTTGCTTTTGAAAAGGCAAAATTTCTTGCGGCGGCAAAATCGTTGTTCCATGGATAATCATAAATCAAATCCGTATATCCGGCGGCGATTTCTTTGGTGCGGTCGGTTGAGCCGGTATCTACGATAATAATTTCATCGCAGACCGGACGGTACGAATCCAGACAGCGTTTTAATAACTTTTCTTCATTTTTAACAATCATGCAAAGACTGATTGAAATCATAACGTACTCCTATCTGCCAAACGGCGTATATTCCAAATCTTTTATTACTGTAAGTATGACATTTTTGTGGGAAGACTGTCAACGGGAAGTTTCACAATGGGGAAAAGTATGGTATACTGTTTTTAGTTTTGAATAAGTGGAAAGTGAGGCACAAAAGTATGAAAAAAAGAAAGGCAGCAGTGCTGGCGGCAGCTGCGTTTGCAATGACGGCGGCATTTTTTTTAAACGGCATCCGGAGGGCAGAAGCGGCAGACAATGTTGTAGTGATGTTAGATCCCGGACATGACAGTACACATACAGGGGCGGCAGCATATGGTTTAAAAGAGCAGCAATTAAATTTAAAAATCGGACTGGCGTGCCATACAGAGCTTGAAAAATACGATGGCATAACCGTTTATATGACACATGATACCATTGCGTGTCCGTTTGAAGGCAGTACAACCAAACAGGACTTAATACAGCGGACAGAATATGCAGGAGAAGTCGGAGCGGACCTTTTTGTAAGTCTGCATAACAATTCGGGCGATGACAGCGGATATGAAATTTATTATCCCAATAATCACTATGTATCAGAATTTAATGATATAGGATATGCGGTATCTGAGCATATTGCGGGTTACCTGAGTGAAATGGGCATATACCGGAATGGATTGTATACAAGAGATAGTGATGGCGAGGAAGATGATGATACCAACTGGTATCCGGATGGAAGCCGCGCGGATTATTACAGTGTCATCAGAAATTCCAAGTACAACGGTGTACCGGGAATTATTGTAGAACATGCGTATCTTTCAGATGCGGGGGATACACATGTATTTTTGTCCAATGACAACATGCTGGTACGTATGGGACAGGCAGATGCCAGTGGAATTGCAGATTATTTCGGACTGCATAAGAAAAATGGTCTATGTACGGATAAATACGGTGACTGGCATTATTACGAAGACGGTGAAGTATCGGATTACACGGGAATGGCGTTAAATGAATATGGCTGGTGGTATGTTACAGACGGTGAAATAGATGATTCTTATACAGGTATTGCAGAAAATGAGTATGGCCGCTGGTATATGCAGGACGGTGTTGTAAACATGGATTATACCGGAATGCTTTGTGACGGAGCAGAATGGTACTATGTTCAGGGCGGTTATGTAAATGATGCCTATACGGGGATGGCATGTAACGAGTATGGCTGGTGGTACTTTGAAGACGGAAAGTTAAACTGGAATTACACGGGAATGGCGTTGAATGAATACGGCTGGTGGTATTTTGAGAATGGCGTATTAAACTGGGATTATACCGGAATGGTATGTAACGAATATGGCTGGTGGTACTATCAGAATGGCAACTTGAATCGTGAATATACGGGAATGGCGTTGAATGAATACGGCTGGTGGTATTTTGAAAATGGCAATTTAAATGATGCCTATACGGGAATGGCGTTAAATGAATATGGCTGGTGGTACTTTGAAAACGGTCAACTGAATCGTGAATATACGGGAATGGCGCACAATGAATACGGCTGGTGGTATTTTGAAAATGGTCTGTTAAATGAGGAATATACCGGTATTGGCGCAAACAGTTACGGTGAATGGTATTATCAGCAGGGCAGAATCGGATATGACTTTAGCGGAAAAGTGAAATTTGATGATACAGAATATACTATTACAGAAGGTTATGTCGTAGAAAAAAGGATTGTAAATGAAACAGAAGCAGATACAGCAGATACAGTACATACAGCAGGAACGCTTCCAGCAGGCGAAGAAAGCAGTACTCTCGGCAAATAGGCATAATAAAGGGATTGGAACACTTTCTGAAAAGACAGTACATAGTGTACTGAAAAAATTTTTTGAGCCGGAAGAAGACAACCATGAAGTTGCGCTTGAGGGTTATTTTGCGGATATTTACAATGAAAACGGGGTTATTGAAATCCAGACAAGAAGCTTTGAGCGGCTTCGTGAAAAGCTGGCAGTCTTTTTGAACCACTATCCGGTAACAATTGTCTATCCGATGCCCTGCAACAAATGGGTGTTCTGGGTTGATGAACAGACAGGGGAGGTGAGTGAACCAAGAAAATCACCGCGCCACTACACGGTATACGATGCTTTTACGGAGCTGTATAAAATCAAACAGTATCTGCATCACCCACAGCTGACGGTCAAACTGGTACTGATGGATATGCAGGAGTATAAGACGTTACAGCAGCGGATTCGTACCAAAAAAGGAATCCGCAGGCACGGCGAAAAAAAGGACAGAATCCCGATAGGCATACGGGAGATAGTGACAATTGAGCAGCTTGAAGACTATATGCAGTTTGTGCCGTATGAACTGGATGGCACGTTTACTTCGGCGGATTTTGCAAAAGCTGCCCATATTCCGGTGGATACGGCAAGGATAACGCTTAATATTTTAAAGGATACGCAGACGGTTACAAGAGTAGGAAAGCAGGGCAGGTCGTATCTTTACGAGGTGAAGGAAAACAATAGATGTATGTAATAAAGGACAACGTAATTAAACTTTCAGTCCGCGGACTGGTTGAATTTATCTGCCGCAGCGGTGATATTGATAACAGAACCGGCGGATTTTCAGATGTGCGTCTGATGCAGGAGGGTACGCGCATGCACAAAAAAATACAAAAAAGCATGGGCGCTTTTTACAGGGCAGAAGTTCCGTTAAAAATTGAACTGCCGGAAACGGTGGAGGATATTGATTACATCATACGTCTGGAGGGCAGGGCGGACGGTATTATCAGTGATTTCCACGAAGAAGCGGACGGCAGTAAGACACCGGTTGGAAAGGTTATTATTGATGAGATTAAAACCATGCAGTCCGATGTGGAAAAGTTAGAACAGCCGGTGACAGTACATGAAGCGCAGGCAAAGGTGTACGGCTATATTTATATGGTACAGAACCATCTTTCCGGTATCGGCGTACAGATGACCTATGCCAATCCTGAAACA
>OGNL01000825.1_pt1 | contig 11656 bp, 10 predicted proteins | sample 1573471 | NCBI WGS metagenome assembly OGNL01 (sample SAMEA2582001, study PRJEB24529) | metagenome | biome: Human gut stool | place: China | collected 2011 | reverse complement strand
GTACCGGATTAATCAGTGACGTGGCCTTCAAACTGCAACAAATTTATGGTCTGGTAAAGGATGGCAGCAAACTCTACAGTAACTATCCGGAAACCAATACCTCGGAAAACAGTGCATACGCCAACCTGATAGACGGCAACGACAACAGCATATTCCATTCTTCGTGGAGTGCTTCCGGAGGAGCTGACGATCCGAAACATTATCTGCGTGCCGAACTGGAGACACCTCAGAGCAGTTTCTACCTGATCACCAAACGCCGAGTAAACAATAACAACAACCGTCCGACCAGTATCTTGATAGAAGGCAGCAACGAAGCAGAAGGCAGTTATACTGCAATCACCACCCTCACCGGCCTGCCAACTGCAGAAAACGAATATTTCTATTTTTCGGACAAAATCAGCACAACATCCTATAAATACATTCGCTTTACCCCATTAACAAACAATTCAAACACCCGTTACTTTACTTATTCTGAGTTTTATCTGATTGGAGCCAACACAGAAACAGATGCTGCCATCAGCAAAATCAAAGCCTTCTATGGCAGCAGAAATCTCAGCGTAAAAGATGCCGATTTTGAGACAAACGTTCTGAACGGATACACTTCTGTCAAAAATGTGCAGACAACGCTGAATCTGAATCTGTATCGCACAGAGGCACAGGCATTATTGAAGGCAAACGAAAGCAACCATGCAACCGACCCGGCTTTAGGACAATATCCCACCGAAGCTTATCAGACTTTTAAAGCAGCAGTTGAAAACCCTGCAATCACAGGAGATGAACTGGCAGCAGCCGTACAGACTTTCAAGTTCTCCATCAACGCTCCGGTATTCACCATTAACGGTATATTCGCCGGTGCTTATACCACTTCCGGATACTCCATCTACTATAAAGCCGGTGATGCGACTCCTTTATGGTGGAACAAGGAAACAAACAAATATGACAGAACGATGCTCTGGAAATTTGCCGGCTTGACAAGCAACACGGTAGAAACCGGAAAAACCTATTCTGTGATGAACCTGTCAGACAATATTTATTTTTGGAACACAGACTCATTAACTGTGAGCCAGACCTCTCCGGAAAACCAGAACAACATTGTACTGCTCAAAACAAAAGGAAACGGAACGCCGGTTCATGCTGATCGAAACGGAAGCATTGTCAGATGGAACAGCACAGCCTCAAACTCGGCTTCCGCATGGACACTCACCTATGTCGGAGAAAGTAAAGACATTGATCAGATAGAGCGTGAGCAACTAGCCTCTTATGCCACTCTGAAAACATTGATTTCCGAATGCCAGCCATACCGCACACTTATCGGCAACGGTTTGAACCAGTATTCTTGCATCGGGCACAATTTTACAGAGGCTCTTAGAGCCGGCGAAGAGCTCCTTACGCAAGACATTTACGAACACTCCGACCTGAATATTGCTCCCGTGAAAGATGAGTTGCAGGCTGCCAAAAATGCATTAACTCTCAATCAGCCGGAAACCGGGAAGTTCTACCGTTTCAGAAGTGCGGTCCAGAACAATTATATAGCAGCAAACGGAAGCGGCGACAAACCATTGATGACAGCCAATGCCCAAGAAGCCGTATTCTATCTGACAGCAGACATGAGACTCATCACCGGTTCTCTGCGAGCAATGGACAATTATAACACAGTGGCCGATTTAGGAAAAGCAACGACTTTCAAGGCTTCCAATGCCAAGACCGGATGCTATACAATCCGAAACAACAACGGTACTTATTTTGCACGGACAACGGGTCAAAATCTGGATCGACACAGTGATGAGACTACTGGATTGAATACACCTGAATGTGCATGGTTCATCGAAGAAGTAACAGATGCTGCCCAGCAGCCCAAACTGACCAAGATCATGAACGCGGAATATGCCACTCTTGCAGCTCCCGTTGCCCTGAACATTCCGGAAGGAATCAAGGCTTACACCGTAACCGTTGATGCCACCAAGCAAAAGGCCGTCATGGAAGAAGTCAGAAACACGATTCCAGCCGGAGTAGCTGTTGTTCTGAAAAAAGAAGGAACAGAAAGCAGCTTTGATTTCTTGTTTGCAGCGGAAGGAGAAACGACTCTTACCAATAATCTGACCGGAGTCTATAGTGCGACCAATATCAGCACTGACATCAACGCCTATATCCTGGCCAACGGCAACAATGGCATCGGATTCTATCAGATGAAGGCTGACGATCGCACGTTGGGAGCCAACAAGGCTTATCTGACTTTACCGGCATCGGCCAGCGGCATCCGCTCTATCACCATCGGCGGACCTACCACCGGCATTAGCGAAACGCTTTCTGGAAATGTCCAGACCGAAGAATACTACAATTTGCAGGGACGTCGCACAACAACTCCGAAAAAGGGAATCTATGTAACCAAAAGCGGCAAGAAAATAGTATTCAACAAGTAAGCAAATGATGTATTACCTATAAAATAAAAACCGATTCATGAAAAAGAACTATCAAAAACCTGTCCTCGACATCATGTACATGGAACAGGAAAGCATGATGGCGGCAAGCAGCATCCATATCTATGAAGATACCATTGGAGCCAATGGCGCATTAAGCAACGAAGAAAGTGACTTCAATGTCTGGAACTGACAAACATAAGATGTTGGCACATAAGCAGGGGGACGATTCTCCCTGCTTTTTTCTTGCTTAAACCAATGCCATGCTTCGTCCAAATCCGAGATCTTAAAAGAATGAGAAGCATAAATATTAATCATTTTTAAATATAAGTTTTCAATTTTGCAAAACAATGGCGGCTTGACTCCTATTTTACAGACCAAGACAACACACTAAAATCCCCTTCCAAACCATTTCTAACAGTCAGTAATTTAAAAAAATATGCTGTAGAATATAAAAACGGAATATAAAAAGATAAAAATCTCAGACAAAAACATTTTTAACATAACAAAAAGTGTTTTTTGAAAAAGAGTCCGTATATTTGTTTGCTATATACACCCTATAAAACAAAAGTAAACTAAAAACCTAAAAGAAAACCTTTATGAAGAAACTACTACTTCTAGGAAGCCTTATCACGGCCACAGCAATGCAGGCACAAGAGACGGGCAAAACGACCTATTATTGGCCTAACGAGCGTGTCACGGAAATCACAGACGGAACACAGTATTTCATCTACAATACTGCCAACGACGGACAAGACCGCTCTTACTTTCTTTATTCAAACGGAAGTGGATTAAGAACAAACAATGTTTCGCCAAAAACATTTACCACTTCAGACGCAAGTTATCTGTTTACCGCTAAAAAACCGGAGGCTCCTATTGCCGACAGCCATTGGTATCTGAACTGTATCCACGGTATTGTAGGACACGGTGGACAGACCAACAACACAGAAACCCGCGACCTCTTCATCTCATATTGGTATGGAAATGACCAGATCCTGAAGGGAGGGGCAAAAAGCGAGGATGCAGACGGAAACTTGCAGAACCCTAATGAAGTAGACACTAAAACATGGGCCATTACCATCAAACCGGAAAAGAACCCAAACTCCAGCGATAACAGTTATGCCTGGAACGGAAACAGTTCTGGAGCAGGTCTGGGCAATGCATGGACCAGATGGGCACAGGCTCATCCATACGCCTTCTATACTATTTCTTCAAAAGAAATCAGCGATCAGGCTATAAGCAATAATCAAGAGAAGACTAACCGTACGGGACTGATCAGCGATGTAGCCTTCTCATTGCAAAAGACTTATGGTCTGGTTAAAGACGGCAACAAATACTACAGCAACTATCCGGAAACCACACCTGCCGAAAACAGCTCTTACGCCAATCTGATTGACGGCAACGACAACAGTATCTTCCATTCATCCTGGAGTGCTTCCGGTGCAGATACAGATCCCAAACACTATCTGCGTGCCGAACTGGAAACTCCTCAGAGCAGTTTCTATCTGATTACCAAGCGCCGCACGAGCAATAACAACAACCGTCCGACCAATATTCTGGTAGAAGGAAGCAATGAAGAAAACGGTACTTACACCACTATCGCTACTTTGGAAGGTTTGCCTACAACTGATACCGAGTACTATTACTTCTCAAATAAAATCAGCAGCAGCACGGCCTACAAGTACATTCGCTTCACTCCGCAGACAATCAATACAGGAACTCGTTTCTTTACCTATTCTGAGTTCTATCTGATTGAAGCAAACTCTGAGACAGATGATGCCATCAGCAAAATCAAAGCTTTCTACAATGACAGAAGCCTCAGCATCAAGGACGAAAACTTCGAAACAAACGTTCTGAGCGGATATGCAGCAGTCAAGGAAGTTCAGGAAACTCTGAATCTGAGTCTGTACAAAGCCGAAGCACGCGCATTGCTGGAAGCAAATGCAAACAACCATGCAGTCGATCCGGCTTTAGGCCAGTATCCGACCGAAGCTTACAATACTTTCAAGACAGCTATCGAGAAATCTGACATCACAGCAGAAGAACTGGGAACAGCAGTACGCACCTTCAAGTTCTCTATCAACGCTCCTGTGTTCACCATCAACGGTGCATTTAGCGGAGACTATCAGACTACTGGCAAATCAATCTACTATAAAGCAGACAATAGCGCCAATCCATTGTGGTGGGACAAGGCAACCAACAAATATGACAAGACCATGCTTTGGAAGTTTGCCGGTTCTACCAGCACTACTGCAGAAGTAGGCCAGACTTACACTGCCATGAACTTGTCAGCCGAAGTATATTTCTGGGACGTAGAATCTTTGAATATTACTCAAACTGATCCGGAAAATCAAGACGGCATCGTTTTGGTCAAGACACAAGGCAACAATACTCCTGTTCACGCCGACCGTTCCGGAACTATTGTAAGATGGAACGCTTCTGCTCCGACCAGCGCTTCAGCATGGACCATCACTTATGTAGGCGAGAGCTACGATATCGAAAAGATTGACGACGAACAGCTGGCAGCTTATGCAGCCCTGAAGACTCTGGTTGCAGAATGCGAACCGTTTGCTGGAAAGATCGGAACCGGACTGAACCAGTTCACTTGCAACGGACACGACTTTGAAGCAGCCTTAGCCACAGCCAAGAACATCGCTGCACAAGACATTTACCAGAACAACGAGATTGACGCAAAATCTGCTCTGGCAGAATTGCAGGCAGCAAAAGCAGCTTTGACCATCAACCAGCCAGAAGGCGGCAAGTATTACAGAATCAAGAGTGTAAGCAGCAACAAATACGTTGCCTCAAACGGTGCCGCCGGCAGCAAACAGAAGATTCAGGAAGACGGAACTGATGCAAACACCGTATTCTATCTCTCTGCAGACGGACATCTCACTGGAAGCAATCTGCTGAACATGACCAACGCAGCCAGCACCGGTACTGCATTGGGTGACACTTATGCATTCCAAATACACACTCAGGGCTACTACCTGATCAAGCCATCAAGCAGCAATCCTCTGTATGACAATTCTGCTGCAAACGGCACTTTGGACTATTGGGGAAGCAATCCGGACAAGGAAGCAAAATGCGCCTGGATTTTGGAAGAAGTAAACGACGAAGCTCAGCAGCCTAAGTTGAGCAAGGCTATGACTGCCGACTATGCAACTCTGGCCGCTCCGGTAGCCCTGAACATTCCAGAAGGAGTGAAAGCATACACCGTAACAGTAGATGTAGATAAGGAAAGCGCTGTTTTGGAAGAAGTTGCAGAAGTTATCCCGGCAGGTGTGGCAGTCGTATTGAAGAAAGAAGGTTCTGAAAGCAGCTTCGACTTTACATTGGCAGCAGAAGGCACTACAGCAAACAGCAACAATATGGTAGGAGTTTACACCTCTACAGAAATTGCCGCAGATGTCAATGCCTACATCCTGAGCAACGGAAACAGCGGTATCGGATTCTATCAGATGAATGCCGAAGACCGCACTTTGGGAGCCAACAAGGCTTATCTGGCTCTGCCGACATCTGTAAGCCACATCCGTTCTATCACCATCGGTGGTCCTACTACCGGTATTGAAGACAGCGTTGCCGAGGATGCTCAGGCCGAAGAGTACTACGACTTGCAGGGACGCCGCGTAATGAACCCGACTAAGGGAATCTACGTAACCAAGAGTGGCAAGAAAGTTGTATTCAACAAATAATAAAAAGATGTATTACCTTTTAAACAAATACTGATTCATGAAAAAGATGTATCAAAAACCCGCCCTCGACATTATGGGCATGGAGCAGGAAAGCATGATGGCAACAAGCAGCCTCGGCATCTATGACGACAGCATGGGCGCCAGCGATGCTTTGAGCAACGAAGAAAGTGATATCAACGTTTGGGAATAACCAACCTAGATATTGTTATGGGAAGCAGGGAGAGAAGTCTCCCTGCTTTTTGTTTATGTCCCTCCTGCACTCAAGCGCAACAACGGAACATAAACGCCCATCATTCTCATGGGAATACACTCAGAAAGAACCTTTTTAACATAAAAAACCAACACTTGCTCAAAAAAATATCTACTTTTGCAATCTGTAACCATGAAAACTAGTCCTTAATACATATTTTTATTTAAATAATTATCATGAAAAAAGTTACCCGTTTAACCACAGCCTTGTTCCTTCTGACAGCCGGATGGAATCAGGCAACCGCCCAAACTATCACAGGGCAGGAAAAAGCTTTAAAGGCCGAAGACATTACCGCAGGCAAAGTCATTGCCTTTAAAGGAATCTCCGAAACAAACACTCAATGGATCAATTGGGGAAGCACAAGTACAAGTTCCCTCTTTGATTCCGGTATTTACACCGTAGAGGACGGAACAGCCGAAAACACCTACATCCTGAAAAGAAAAAGCGACGGCCAATATGTGGGCAAAAACGGTGACCAAATCACTTATGTCACCGATGCAACCCAAGCCACGGCATTCACAGTCAGCCAGCCTGCACTAAACGATCAGAATGCAGAAGGCGGTATCACCGGAATACATGAGATTTCACTTCCCGACATGACCGGAAATATGAACGCCGACATGACTACCGACCAGAAAACAGCCATCCTGAAAACCAGCTGGGCATACGACTATCAGGTACGCTTCACCACCGACGGCAGCTATCTGAATGTTCAGACTGCGGGTACAGGCATTCCGAAATATGCCAACGGTAAAGGTTCCTGGTCAGTCTTCATGGTTTACGATGCCAAAGACTATGTAGCACCGAAACCAATCAGCCTCACCTTGAAACTTAAAAATGAAAAAGGTGCAGAACTGGAAAGCCGCCAGATCAACACTTATGTAGGTGGTTCTGTCACGGTTCCTTCTCTGGATTTCAGAAACCTTTCCAGCGTGAAGAACGGTGCTGCAGACGTAACCGTAAACGAAAGCCAGACATTTACGGTAACCGAGGGTATGAGCGAAATCGTTTGTACCTACAAAGATGCCCTTAAATTCAAAACGACTACAATTGCCGACGGACAATTTGCTGCGGGCACCGAATGGTATCAACTGAGCATCCACAATACCGGAAACCGCGCTTACTTCAAGTATAATGCAGAAACCAAGACTGTCGTTCCGATCAAGTCTGGTGATCGCAATTTTTATGACGACACACAGTTGTGGTGCTTCACCGGAACTCTGGACGAAGGTATAAAGGTATACAACAAAGCGGCAGGCGCCTCTGTGTGCATGACCTACAATACAGAAAACGTAGCCATGAGCGAAGCCAGCGACAAGAGCGTATGGAGTTTGAAAAAAACACGTTCTACTACTGCCGGATTCGAAAACGCTTTCTGCCTGAGAAACTCTGGTACTTATATCAATTATAATGCAACCCAAAACAAAATTGCCTACTGGGGAGACAACGACGACGGTTCTGCCATCATTGCCTGGGATTTCAGTAATCATGTGAGCACTACACTGGAAACCATGCGCAACAACACCAATCTGCCAGTAGGAACCGTTGGAACTCCAAAAGCAGGATTCGACGCAGTCAATGCCGCCATTGCCGCATTCGAAGCCAATCCGTCACAGGAAACAGAAGCAGCCGTATATGCAGCCATGAACGACGATATCGTTCCATTCTCTGCCGAAAGCTACTACCGCATCATGACCAAAGGAAGAGGTAACCAGCACTATATGACAGCCGGAACAGCCATGACCGGAACCCTTCTGAGCAATACCAATGCCTCTCAGATCTGGAAATTTGCCGCAGACGGAGAAAGTTTCAAAGTAACCAGTCAGGGTGTTTACACCAAGACACCGGCAGTAAGTACCACAGTAAACACTACAGATGATGCCAGCGCCGCACAGGCATTTGTTCTGGCTCCGAGAAGCGGAAGCTATGCACAGTATGCCATCAAGCCAAATACAGAAGGAGGTTATGAACTGCATCTGGCTGCCGGCTTAGAGGTCGTAGGATGGAATGGTGGCGGAGCTTCCAGCTGGTATCTGATTCCGGCAACAACCATCGATGTAACAATCACCGATGCCGGATATGCCACAGTAAACTATCCGTTTGCCGTTCAGATGCCGGAAAACGTAAAGGCCTACACCGGAAGCCTCAGCGAGAATCAGGATGTATTGAACCTGAATGAAGTTGCCGATGGCATTGTTCCGGCTCATACACCAGTCATCCTGACAGCAGCCGAAGGTACCTACACCTTGACAATTCTGGCAGACAACAACACTCCAAGCATTGCCGGAAACGCACTGTCGGGAACACTGCTCGGCAAAACTATTGCTACAGAACAAAATGCCTATATTTTAGGACAGGGAGAGCAGGGTGCCGGCTTCTATAAGATGAATAACGAAGACCGCGCTCTGGGAGCCAATAAGGCTTATATCGCTCTGCCAGCATCTGCAAGCCACGTTCGTTCCATCACAATTGGCGGACCGACTACCGGTATTGAAGACACTGTAGCCGAGGATGCTCAGGCCGAAGAGTACTACGACTTGCAGGGACGTCGCGTAAAGAACCCAACCAAGGGTATCTACGTAACCAAGAGCGGCAAGAAGGTTCTCTTCTGCAAATAATCTATTTTATGTTTCATTTTAAACTATAAAAACCAATGAAAAGAACATATCAGAAACCGGCTCTCGACATGATGAATATGGAGCAGGAAAGCATGATGGCTACAAGCAGCCTCCGCATCTATGACGACAGTATGGGTGCCAGCGATGCACTGAGCAACGAGGAAGCTGATTACAATGTGTGGGAATAAGCACACTGATTTCTAACAGCTAAAGAATACAACAGGGGGCGGAGCGTAAAAATGCTCTTCCCCCATTTTTTTGCGCGAAAATCACTCCTAAAAAACATCAGGATGATTTTACCATTTCATCAAAATGAATCTAAAATTTCATCACAATCATTTTAAACAGTGAATATCAAGATGTGACTATGCCTAAAATTACCTCACACATTTTTGTTTATACTTACTGATTCACTTTACATGTTAATAAGACTCTTCCAACTTTACTTTACATATTAGTTAGCAACAGGTTTAAATGCGATGCATTAGTAATAAATCAGGACAAATAATATTTAATGAACTAATCTATGAAAAACACCGCGGAGGTTTGCCTAACGGCTGGAGGCGCGAAGCCTCCAAAGAGTGTCATGCAACGGAGGCAACTCTCATTTGTGCCGGCATCTTCATGCCATTACTCCTATGCGGTCTTCTGGTGTTATAAAATTCTATGATCTATTTTATTAATGCCCTGGCCTGTCTGATATTTGCAGGTCTTTTCATTCTGTAAAGCCATTCCTGCTTGATGATACCTCCACGATACGAGTGGTGAATCAGATGACTCAGATCTGCTTTCCGGAACATACTTACAGCCTGTTCCAAAGTTTCAAATGTATTCTCGGCAACCAGACTCTCTGAAAGGGTCCAGCCGATAATCTCATGCGTAAATGCATCGGTCAGCAAATGAAGGTAACAGACACCTTCATCCGTATCTATATAAGTGATGTCTGCTACCCAAAGCATGTTTATTCCCGTTGGTTTATAGCCTTTTATCAGATTCTTATACCTGCGGAAACGGTGGCTTGAGTTGGTGGTATGCCTACGCTTCTGGGGAGGAAGCATCAGATGTCTGCGATGGAGCAGATTATAAAAACTGTCACGTCCCATAACTCTGGAACCATAGACATCACGCAGAATCAGAAACAGTTTGTAGGCTCCGATACCTGGAGCCTGTTGGCGGATATCCCTTACCAAAGACAAGACCTTCAACTCATTCAGTTTACGTTCCTCGCAAGTGCTTCGGCTGACTGAATAATAGCCTTCACGTGTCTTGCCAAACAGTCCGCTCAGACATTCTATAGATACTTTAGGATGTCTGAGCCGAAGGCTGTCTACTGCTTGGCGCCAGCTTTTTTCAACAGGTCGATTCCATATTCCTCACGACCGATCCGCAAAACCTCATTCAAGGCTTCGTTACGCAGTTCGGAATATTCCAAAGCTTTCCGAAGGCGGGCTATCTCGGCTGCCAGCTCTTCTTCTTTGCTTTGAGGAATCCCTTCACGCTGGTGTTTGGCTAATCTTTCCTTACGCATAAGAGATATCTTTTCCAATAGTTCAGAGGATAAAGGTAGCTCTTTTTCGTTCAAAACAAACTTTTTTTCCCAATAATAAAGAGAGCCCTTAGCCAGATCATACTTCTACTCGATAAAAGATCTTGACTCGACAGATTGATAATACTCACTTAAAACTCGAAGTTTAAAATCAACGCTAAACTTGCGATGAGATACATTTCTTGTTCCCATTTTAATCTTTTAATTGTTAAAACGGTGTGAAGTATTTCTGTATTAAGAAAGGCTATATTCTCTACAAAAACTTACTTTAAACAAAAAATAAATTTCTAAATTCATTTTTAACTACAGAACACAAACAAGAAAGCTCTCTTTGTATATCTTTGCGGCATTTGAAGAAGAAGGAACACATAACAATCACAAATTATAAACAAAACAAAACCAAACCATTATGAAAAGATCGTACAACAAACCGTACATGAAAACAATGCGCCTGTGCGCCGCAGAACAACTTTTAAGCAGCAGCGATAACACTCCAAACGCATTAAGCATCCATGAGGATACGGCTGGAGGCAGCGAAGCATTAAGCAATGGAATCAGCAGTCATGACCTTTGGGGCAACGACACGAACAGTATCTGGTAAATCCGTCTGAACAAAAAAATAAAGACGTTTGGGCATGTTTTCTTCTTTTTTTATGTTAAAAGTAGATTACAAAAAGAATGCTTTGCTTGTTTTTGCTATTTTTGCGATACATATTTTTCTTTTTTTAATACCCTATTAAGCCCATGAAATTTAAATTTTTACCCTTAATGGCGCTGGCCTGGACATGCAGCATCGGCAGCATGCAGGCGCAGCAAGTGACAGTGTCTCCCCTCCCCCAAAACATATCTTGGGGAAGCAAGGCTTTTGATCAGGGATTCAGTTATACACTGACCGGAGAGCAAGATGCCGATGCGGATGCAGTGAGAGTGCTGAAGAACAAACTCAAAACCGGAAATGGTACAAATGTAAACATTATCATCGGTGAGCGTGGCGACGCAGCCGTCAAAGCCTATGAAACCAATATCCCGAACAAAAAGGAAGGATATTATCTGAAAGTAGAAAACAACAAAGTGATTATTGCCGGTAATGATGAATCGGGAACATTCTATGGCGTGCAGACATTCCTGCA